>Ga0315282_10011619_pt1 | contig 13593 bp, 14 predicted proteins | sample YL17G07_20_MG_FD_203693 | JGI IMG/M metagenome (GOLD analysis project Ga0315282, IMG submission 203693) | Sediment microbial communities from Yellowstone Lake, YNP, Wyoming, USA - YL17G07_20 | ecosystem: Environmental > Aquatic > Freshwater > Lake > Sediment | place: USA: Wyoming | collected... | reverse complement strand
TGGATACCTTATTTTGCTACAATATCCGCCCTATGGGCTGCCGTAATCCAACTACTTATCGGACCTATAGTGTTACATAAAATATCGTGGGCAAAAGCCAGCATAATATTTAGTGTGCTGGTAGGGTTGGGACTCATTGAAATTACATTGTCTTAACAGATTTCAAAAGTGAGATTCAAATGAAAATTCGGTTAAGGCCTTCATGTCCATTCGATTTAGATGTAACCCTTTGTTGTGGGCAGGCTTTTAGATGGAATAAGCAGGGCGAATGGTGGTATGGCGTTGTTAGAGAAAATGCTTTCACAATTCGCCAAATTGGCAATGAATTGGAATTTGAGAACGTAGAAATAAACTTTGTCAGAAACTATTTTGAGCTATATGATGATTTGTCGAAAATTTCTTCGCAAATTAGCAAAGACGAGCATATCAAAAACGCTGTTGAAGCGTTTAAAGGATTGCGAATCCTTCGTCAAGATCCTTGGGAATGCCTAATCTCATACATTTGTGCTACATACAAAAACATTTCAGCGATAAAACAAATGTTATCTAATCTTTGCAAAAAGTTTGGAGACAGAATATACTTTGATGGATACGATTCTTATACATTTCCAACACCAGAAAGGCTGGCAAAGGCGACTGCCGAAGAATTAGCCAAATGTGGCCTTGGTTATAGAGCAAAATACGTGTCTAAAACGGCAAAAATGGTTTATGAAAACCGTTACGAGTTTGAAGGTTTAAGGAAGATAGCCTACGAAAAGGCGAAAGAAGAATTATTGAATTTTCCCGGGGTGGGTTTGAAGGTTGCGGATTGTGTTTTGCTTTTCTCTTTGGAAAAATTTGAGGCTTTTCCAGTGGATGTATGGATTAAACGTGTTATTCTAAAATACTATGCAAGTCATTTTCCAAACGAATTTATCAGGAAAATTTCGAGTAAAAAATCGCTTACAAGCTCAGAATATGAGAAGCTGAACTTGTTTGGGCGAAGATATTTTGGAGAATATGCTGGATATGCCCAAGAATACTTATATCATTACGAACGAACGCAAAAAAAGACCTTTCAATTTCGTAATGCTTAACAATAAAAATAATCCTTTTAAAGCTTTTATATAGGGCTTAAATGCAGAAAACGTTTAAATCAATTTGAAAATAGCATATTAAATGGTCGCGGGTAAAGGGGCCCGTAGCTCAGCTAGGTTAGAGCGACAGGCTCATAACCTGTTGGTCGGGCGTTCAAATCGCCCCGGGCCCACTAACATTTTTTCTATAAAAACCTAAACGCTTCAAATAATTTACTAATCCTATGATTATCCATGTTGCTTCACAAAAAAGAATGCCAACACCATTAACAAGTGCGAAGGGATTAGGTAGAGAAAGAGCTGGGGTCACCCATAAATCCAAGTCGTTACTAGGGTACCAATTGTAATGGAAGGGTTCAAAGTAAAATATGCATCCAGATACGGCAACAATTATCGTAGCAAACACTAAAGAAATTTCAAACCAGTTCTGAATAATGCGTTTAGTTAAACCTATCCTTTGTTTTCGCAGATTATGTAAGGAAATTAGTATCGCCGTAACCCACACAACTACAGTTGACATCATTAAGAATAGTTCAGCGGTGGAATAAGGATGTATTAAGCCACACGGCACTCCTTCCATCGATGGCCCAAGTGCTACAGAAGATACGTAAGGCCACAAAAGTATTGAAGCTCCAAACGCTAGTATGGTGTAAACTTTTGGAACAATCAGATGACCCACTTTGCCTCTCCAAGAAAGTGCGGAATAGAAGAATATTTAAGGTTGCCGTATTAACCCCTTCAGCCTTGCGACCACGCTTGCAACTCTTTTCCCAAGCTCTCTGCAGTGTTCAAGCTCTTTTTCGCGTGGAGAGCCCACAGCTGCTGCACCATAATGTTTATCGTCAGCTCGACCCTGAACAATCATGCCATGAACCAGCATCGCTTGCAATATAGATAGTATAGTGGTTTCCGCGCCTGTTGCTGTTCCGCCGGAGCTTGTGAAGGCGGCGCCAACTTTTCCTTCAAGCTTTCCGTGGATTTTAACGGATTCATCAATTAGAGCCTTAAGTTTAGCAGACATCTGCCCATAATATGTTGGTGAACCCATGATGATTCCATCAACGCCTAGAAAATCTTCAACGCTGGCTTGTTCAACTCTCTTTACAATAACCTTAACTCCTTTGATTTGCTTGGCACCTTCAGCAACAGCGAACGCCATCTTTTCAGTGTTCCCAGTTTTAGAATCATAAACAACCAATATCTTCGCCATTCCAATTCACACTCAAGGATAAGAATACTGCAAATCTTTTGTATTTAATATACACTAATTGTTCCATCCTATATCACATGCTAACTAAGCAATAGAACATTCTTCCACAAGGTATAAGTGACTAAAACTGCATAAAGGCTTTCATGAGGAGAATGGCAGACTCTTTTTCCAGGGGAGAAAGGAGAGAAGGAAAAAAATTTTAATCCACCATTCTCCTCATATCCCCATTAATTTTGCATATGTCGCTTTTAAACTTTTCGTCACATTTTGAAGTACAACCTTAAAAATCTCCTAAAAACGCAACATATTAACGGTTTTAGTTTATCAGTTGCTTTATTTTTTCTTTAAATTTTTTCCAGTTTCAATCAAAAATGTCTGTATTGGCTTGCTAATTTGTCCTTATGGTTTAGCGAATTCTTTTATGATCTCATTCACAGTCATTATTTTTGCATTGTAAACGTATTCCAAATATTTTAGTCCTTGTTCATGGTCTTCTTGCGTGAAGGCTTCTACGCCGTCTTTGGCTATTATTATCTTGTATCCTCTGAAGAAGGCGCCTGCCGCTGTATGCCTGACACATATGTTTGTGTGTAACCCGCTAAGAATTACTGTTTTAACGCCTTCGCCACCGTATAGACTCCTCAATAGCGAGTCTAAGCCTGTTTCGTAAAAGCCGCTGTAAGTTCTCTTCTCAACAATGTAATCCTTTTCCGTAGGCTTTAGCTGAGGGATTACTTCTGCTCCTTTTGTGCCTTTAATGGCGTGTTTTCCCCATTTCTGAACAACTTCTGCATCTTCGGGAAAGTGGGCATCATTGCTGTAAATAACGGGTATGTTATGTTTGCGTGCAGCTCCGATAAGCTTTTTCAGGTTTGGAATTATACACTCGGCTCTTTCGCATTTCAAGTCTCCCGTAACAAAATCGTTGAGCATGTCAATTATTATCACAGCCTTGTTATCCAAAAAGCGCACACATCCCCTGAGAGTTTAACTCACACCTCATTACTTTACCTAAACTAGCTCATTTTTCAGCTTCTAAAGTATAAGGTCCTTTGGTAAACTTTTCCGCTTTACCCATTTGCACCAAAACAGTATCTTCTATGCGGAAACCTCCGAAGCCCAGAATGTATATGCCTGGCTCTAATGTTACCACATTTCCAATCATTAGTTTGTCTTTGCTTTCTGGGCTTAGTGTTGGTTGCTCATGAACCTCTAAGCCTACGCCATGGCCTAAACCGTGGACGAAATATTCGCCGTATCCAGAATCTTCTATAGTTTTTCTTGCCATGGCATCTACATCTCTTGCTTTTGCATTTGGCTTCACAGCTTGGAAGGCTTTCTCTTGAGCCAGCCTAACGATTTCGTAGATTTTCTTTTGCTTTTCTGAGGGCTTTCCAGCTACTAGCGTTCTTGTCATGTCTGAATGGTAGTGTTGGTACGTTGCTCCGATGTCTACAACCACCAAGTCTCCTTGTCGGGTTTCTCTGTCTAAACAGCCGCCATGCGGAAATGCGGAACGGACACCAGAAGCCATTATGGTGTCGAAGGCTGTTCCCCAAGAGCCTTTCTTTCTCATTGCGTATTCGATTTCTGCTGCAACTTCATACTCTTTTACGCCCGGCTTTATCACTTCATAGGCGACCTTCATGCCTTCGCTTGTCAATTCCCCAGCTTTTCGCATAAGCTCAAGCTCTTTCTCATCCTTCACCTTGCGAAGCTCCCAAACGAGACCGTTCTGTGCCTTTAGCTTTGCTTCTCCTCTCAATTCCTTTGCGAGAATGCGATAGCTTTCAAAGTTCAACGTATCCATAGCAAGTTTTTTGATTTTAGAAGCCTTAACCTGCTTAGCAACTTCTGCCATCAAATTTTGGCTACGTTTCATCATTTTAATTTCGAAGCCTTTTGTTTCGGCTTTTGCTTGTTCATAGTTGACACTGTAAACGTAAATGGTGCCTTGACCTGTTTCAGGTATTAATAAGCAAGCTATTCCAGGACAACCGGTAAAATACAGCAAGTTATATTCATTAGCAATTAAAAACCCGTCGAAACTTTTTTCTTCGAAGGCTTTTTGTTTTAAAGCGTTTACTCGCTTCATGACTTTCACCTTTAGAAGGAAGCATAAAGTAGCGTATAGCTTAAAATGTTTTGCCAAAGTGAATATGTAATGCTTATCAGTTTAATGGTTTTCATGCTCCTTGTTAACCAACAGAAATTTTTAATTATGTAGTCTTGCTCTGTTTGTCTGCTTGTGGTTTAAGTTGCAATATTGCATTGAGACCAAAGACTTAGTCAGAATATTCAAATCGAAAGATCAGACAGTTAAGGCTCTGGATAACGTCTCTGTTTCCATAGGAGAAGGAGAAATCTTTGGACTTCTCGGCCCAAATGGAGCAGGCAAAACCACATTCATAAAAATTTTGACGACGCTTCTGCTTCCAACAAGCGGTGAAGCACACGTAGGCGGATTCAACGTTGCAAAAGAGTCAAACAAGGTAAGAAAAATCATAAGCTTGGTTTCAGGTGGTGAAACTCCAGGCTATGGGATATTGTCTGTAAGCGAGAATCTGTGGTTTTTTTCCCAGCTTTATGGTTTATCCTCTTCAACAGCAAAGGAGGAGATCAAGCGGTTAATGACGGACTTGAACTTTGAAGAATATGCAAAAACACGGATGTCTAGGCTGTCAACAGGTTATAAACAAAGGCTAAACCTTGCAAGAGGTTTGTTAAATAATCCAAAAATACTGTTTCTCGATGAGCCCACATTGGGTTTGGATGTTTTGACTTCGAAAAAGATGAGGGGCTACATTGTAGATTGGGCAAAAAAAGAGAGGAAAGGAACGGTTCTATTGACGACGCATTATATGGCTGAGGCAGATGAAATGTGCGATCGAGTAGCCATAATTGATCGTGGAAGAATCTTAGCATGCGACAGCCCGCTCACACTTAAGGAGAAACTTAAGGAAAACGTGATAATGAGGGTTGAAGTCTCTTCAGTGCAGGCTGATTTCAGTTTCATGGAGAAAATGACAGGTGTGATAGGGTTCTCTCAAACTCGGAGCATTCAAACGGACACTACCACATTGAAGGTTATGGTACGTGATGAGTCAATTTTCTCAAAAGTTTTGGCTAAACTAGAAGAGCAAAAATTGAAAATTCTGTCGATTAACAAGGCTGAGCCAACTCTTGAAGACGTTTACATTAGTCTTGTCGGACGAGGCTTTGAAGAAGAGGCGGGTAGCTAACATTGCATGAACAACTAGTCCATAATCTGAAGGTCGTTTATGCAAGGCTATGGGTAAGGGTTAAGGGTGAATTCCGGGAGCCTGAATGGATTGCTGCAGACCTTGTCATTCCACTCCTAACTTTGAGCGCTTACGTATATCTTTATAAAATGTTGAACGCGCCATCAGAATTCACCGGCTTCGTTATCATCGGCGGGACGATGATAGCATTTTGGGCAAACGTTCTGTGGAACATGTCAGCACAATTTTATTGGGAAAAAGAAACAGGAACCCTGGAAATTTACTTGGTTGCGCCAATCTCCAGAATGGCAATTCTTTTAGGGATGGCTCTGGGAGGAATCGTGAACACTACCTTAAGAGCCGTAGTGATTCTTGTCGCTGGAACATTTATTTTTCAAGCTCCGCTAGTAATTAATGAGCCCTTAACCGCGCTGCTAATGTTCTTCTTGACAATTACGGCTCTTTACGCATTAGGCATGTTGTTTGCTTCCTTGTTCATGCTTTATGGCAGAGAAGCTTGGCACACTGCAAGCCTTCTACAGGAACCAGTCTATTTTCTTTCAGGATCCTATTTTCCAACAAACTCGTTGCCCTTTTTCGTTCAGCTTCTAGCATCTTTTATTCCATTAACGTTCGGATTGGATGGTATAAGGAGGGTCATAGTTCAGGGCGAAGGAATAGCGAACATTTGGCTGAACTTAGTTGCATTGGTGATTTTCATAGTAGTCTTGTTTCCATTAGCCAAGTTCGCCCTAAACTATATGGAGAATCTTGGCAAGAAAGAAGGAAGGTTGACACTGAGATGGCAATAAAAACTATTCTGAAAACTGTTAAGCAGGCCATCTGGATAGGCTGGAAAGTTGAGACCAATTGGGCTGACCCATTAGTATTTGCTATCTATTACCTTATTCGACCCCTTGCAGGGTTGCTCATTGTCGGCTTCATCTTCATCATCGGTAGCGCAGCAGGAGGAGCCTTCAGCCCTGAATATTTTACATTCATGTTCATCGGAAACAGCTTCTTCATCTATGTCGTCCAGATAATGAACACGATGAGCATGCTAATACATGACGATAGAGCACATTACGAAGTGCTTAAACACATTTACTTGTCTCCAAATTCGTGGTCATGGTACATCATTGGAAGAGCCTTGAACGGAGTGCTTAATGCCTCAATATCGTTGGTTCTGACTTTAGGGTTTGGAGTGCTTATCTTTCAAGGACTGTTAGGCGTGCATATTCCAATTAATTGGTTGGGAATCGACTTCTCTCAGTTGGCGTTAAGTCTGGTGTTGGGCATAATCTGTTTCATAGCTATGGGGTTTGTTTTGTGCGGGATAAACATCATGACGTCAAAAGTTCAATTTATGCTAACAGAATACGTATCAGGCATCCTTTACCTTTTTGGCGGAGTCGTGTTCATGCCAGAAATTCTACCGTCTTGGGGTCAAACCATCTCAAACGCTTTGCCGATCACATATTTTCTTAGAAGTGTAAGATTTTCAATATTGCACCAAGCTGCATCTTCGATTCAAACGGATTTATTGTATTTGGCTTTGACGATGATTACAACGATAATTATCGGGTTTGCTGTTTTCAGAATTGCCGAATACAAGGCTAGAAGAGATGGCTTAATCGACAAAAAAGAAGAGTACTAGCCACCGCTTACAATGGGCAACAAGGTTACATGATCATTGTTTTTGAGTTCAGTCTCAAGCCCTTTTAACTGGTTAAGCAGATAACCGTTAACCGTGATAATGTAGTTTGATTTTACGTCAGTGCCACTTTTTTCATAAACAGCCTTTTTGAAGGGGTCTCCATATTTTTCAGAAAGCACCATTAATAAATCAGCAACCGACGAACCATCTCTAATCTCGACCTCTTCCTCTCTTACACTGCCAATAATAGTTCTAATATGACCGAGATATTCGACTTTTACTTTCACAATTAAACACCTAAGCTTCCATTATATTTTAGATTTAGAGTCATTATATATCCGTTTCAGTTAACAGCCAGAAATTTAAATGAAAATTAAATTATCTAACTATCATTAAATCAAAAGCAAAAACTTTTGGCAATAATCGGGTCTCAAAGAAAAAAATGGAAACTACGACCTATTGGCTAAAACAGTTCTTGATTCGACAGAAGCAGACTGTGAAATAATTCAATTAGCAGATAAAGATATATGGGAGTGCAAAAAATTGCTAGAAAAATTTATCGATTCAATTGAGAGCAGCGACTCTGGCACTCTCCATTCTTAAAATCCTGAAGTGATGTTAAAACATCAATACTTTTCATAGAATATTGCACACTCAAGAAAATGCCTATATACACGAAACAGTTGAAAAGCCTAAGCAGAGTTATTGTTGGTGTTTTGAAAGTTGTTTGACGAGCAAAAGCTGAAGGAAATTAAACATAAGAAGGAAAACTGGGAAAACGAAACTGTGTCGAAAAGTCTTGAAAAGCTTCCTGAAAAAGGTGAATTCTCCACAAGCTCCAATATCCCAATGAACCGAATCTACACTCCGCTTGATATTGCAGATTTTGATTATCTGCGTGATTTAGGCTTTCCAGGAGAATATCCGCTCACCCGCGGCGTTTATCCAACAATGTATCGGGCTAGATTGTGGACTATGAGACAGTATGCAGGTTTTGGCACAGCGGAACAAACAAACCAACGCTTCAAATATCTGCTAGAGCAGGGTCAAAAGGGGCTAAGCGTAGCCTTCGACTTCCCAACTCAGGTAGGCTATGATTGCCATCATCCCATGGCGAAGGGCGAAGTTGGTAAGGCGGGAGTGAGCGTAAGCACTCTGCGAGATATGGAAACAGTTTTTGACGGAATCCCATTAGACGAGATTACCACTTCCATGACTATTAACGCCCCTGCAACCATTTTGCTTGCCATGTATGTTGCGGTTGGACAAAAACAAGGTCTCGAGCAGTCCCAGCTTGGCGGAACAGTTCAGAACGACATTTTAAAGGAATACGTAGCCAGAGGCATGTATATTTTCCCACCCAAACCTTCAATGAGACTGGTTACGGACATTTTCGAGTATTGCTCTCAAAACATGCCCCAGTGGAACACCATCAGCATAAGCGGCTACCACATCCGCGAGGCAGGCGCCACCGCCATTCAAGAAATCGCCTTCACATTTGCAAACGCAATCGCCTACGTGCAGGCAGCCATTGAAAGAGGCTTAGACTTGGACAAGTTCGCAGGCAGATTATCCTTCTTCTTCGCAGCCCACAACAACTTCTTCGAAGAAATCGCCAAATTCAGAGCCGCAAGAAGATTATGGGCCAAAATAATGCGTGAACGTTTCGGAGCCAAAAACCCTGCTTCATGGATGTTGCGCTTCCACACTCAAACCTCAGGCGTCATGCTCACCGCTCAGCAACCTTACAACAACATTATCCGGACGGCTCTTCAGGCGTTGGCAGCCGTTTTGGGTGGAACTCAGTCTTTACATACAAACTCGTTTGATGAGGCCTACGCCTTACCTAGCGAACAAGCGGTGACAATAGCTCTAAGAACCCAGCAGATTATAGCATACGAAAGCGGAGTAGTTGGCACCATTGACCCTCTTGCAGGTTCATATTACATGGAGTACCTAACAAGCCAGATTGAAGAGAAAGCCGCAAAATACATCGAACAAATCGACGACATGGGGGGAGCGGTTGCCGCCATCGAAAAGGGCTTTATGCAACGGGAGATTGTGGAGAGCGCATACCGTTTTCAGAAGGAAGTTGAAGCCAAAAAGCGGATAGTTGTAGGCGTGAACGAATTCGTAACCGAAGAAGACCCCATAAAGATTTTGCAAATAGACCCTGAAATCGAGAAGAAGCTTGTTGAACGCCTAAAACAGGTAAAAAGGCAAAGAAACCAAGCCAAAGTGAAGGAAACCCTAAACAAGTTGCATAGGGCTGCTGAAAAGGAAGACGCAAACCTCATGTCCTTCATACTTCAAGCAGTAAAGGAGTATGCGACCCTCGGCGAAATATGTGACACCTTACGCGATGTGTTTGGTGAGTATAAGCCGCCTTCCATCTTCTAATCAACTATGAAAAGAGGTTCGCCCTCGCTCACCGACGAACCTTCAGAAACATACACTTCTCGAACAGTTCCGGCCTTGGGCGCCGTAAGTTCGTTCTCCATCTTCATAGCTTCAAGGATGCAGACAACTTGACCAAACTCCACTTGATCTCCCTTCTTGACCTTAACTGAGAGGATTTTACCTGTCATGGGTGCAGTTACGGTGCCTTCCACGACTTGCTTTGTCGCCATAGCTTTTCTTGAGGGTGTTAAGGGGGTTGGTTCAAAAGTCGTTAATGCTGGTTTCTTTGTGGGAGTTTTCACTTCAGCTTTGAATGTTGTTTCTTCAACCTTGATGGGAAAGAGCTTTTCCCAATCGATTCTGGGCAATTCTATTTGGTATGTTTTTCCATCGATTTTTATGGAGAAGACCTTTTCTAAGTCAAGCTTATCGGCGGGTAATTCTATGCTGAGGGACTTGTCGTCTATTTTAACTGTGAAAGATTTTTCCCCCGTCTTTGTCAGTTCGATTTTTCGGGGTTTGCCGTCTATGAAAATTTCGTAAACAGGCAATGTTATGCACCATGCTCAGCTAGACTTTGTCGACCAGCTAAAACCCAAGATGATGCAGTTCCTTTAGTTCTAACTGGTATTAGCGCCTTCACGCCGCTTGAACTTGTCAAGTAGGTGGCAACTGCAATCGAGACTGCAGCAACCTCTTCAAGTTCAGCAATTCTCTCGGGTGGGATTTCAGTTTTAGCTTCTTCTCGTTTGGCTTTTCTCTTCTTAAAGAATTCTAGGGCTGTTTGCGGAAACAGCGCATAAGTTAGCTTGTCCTCTTCACTTTCAATATACGATTTCACTTCATCTGGTATTTTGTCGAGAGCTGGCTCCAAAAGATCAGCTGGGCGGCATGTTATGGGTTCTTCGTCGCCAATGATCTTCTTTTTCACTTTCGGATCGATGGGGGCTGGCGGCTTTCCGTAAAAGCCTTTCACGTAGTCTTTTATCTCCTTTGGCACAATGCTGTAACGCTTGCCGGAAAGAACATTACACACGGCTTGTATGCCGACAAGCTGGCTTGTAGGCGTTACTAGTGGGGGATAACCCAGCTCTTTTCTAACCTTCGGAACTTCCTCGAGGACTTCCTTCAGCCTGTCGAGGGCTTTCTGCTCTCTCAGCTGTTCAAGAAGGTTAGAGAACATCCCGCCGGGAATTTGATGAACTATAATGGAAGCGTCAACCCTTTCAGCCTTTGAGTCAATAAGCTTTAGCGGGTCGTAGTATTTCTCTCGTAACTCTCGGAAGTAAGCTGCAATCTCGCTTAAGAGTTCTATGTCAAGTTCAGGATCGTAGGGCGTTCCTTTCAAGGCAGCTACAACGGATTCGACTGGAGGCTGAGAAGTGCCCCAACCTAACGGCGAGAACGCTGTGTCAATTATGTCTACGCCTGCTTCGCATGCGCGGAGGTAGGTCATCATGACCATGCCACTTGTGCTGTGACCGTGTAAATGTACGGGAAGCCCAACTTTCTTTTTTAGGGCAGTTATAAGCTCGTATGCTGGTTGTGGTGCAAGCATGCCTGCCATGTCTTTGATGCAGATGGAATCGCAATCGAGTTCGGCTAGTTTTTGTGCGGTTTCCACGTAGTATTTTATTGTGTGGACTGGGCTGATTGTGTAGCAGATGCTTCCTTGCGCATGTTTACCCACTTTTTTGACGGTTTTTATGGCTACTTCCATGTTTCTTACGTCGTTTAAGGCGTCGAAAACACGGAATATGTCTATGCCATTTTCAGCGGCCTTTTCTACAAATTTCATGACGACGTCGTCTGGATAGTTTCGGTAGCCAACAACATTTTGTCCACGCAATAACATTTGGAAGGGCGTCCGTTTTATGTGGCGCTTCAAAGTGCGAATTCGCTCCCAAGGGTCCTCAGCCAAGAAGCGAATTGCAACGTCGAATGTTGCTCCACCCCACATTTCTAGCGAGAAGAAGCCTACTTGGTCAATTTTTTCGGCTATTGGAAGCATTGTGTCAGTACGCATTCTAGTTGCCATTAAGGATTGGTGTGCATCTCGGAATGTTGTGTCGGTGATTTTAACTGGTTTGCTCTGAGGCGTCTAGACCCCTCCCTTATATAGATTGAATTTGAGAGTAGAAAGGGTAAGTGAAGCCATATTAATCCATTTAGGTGTTGGAGGCGTTTTTGCATTAATGAATTTGCTAGTTAGGTAGAAAAGAAGAAGCAAAGCCTTAAGAGGAATAGGGCGTTAGGCTAGTGCACTCGAAATAAAGAAATAAACTTCGACAAAAAATGTTGAGAAGGGATGATTAATGGATAAGGATGCAATTAAAACGGAAGAAGATGTTAGGCGTTTCTTATCCGATAAGACAAAATTCGAAAAAGAAGTTTTGGTCACCACATTCAAGATTCCACGCGGAAAAGTCAGCACATACAAGAGAATAGCAGAAAAAGTTGGCAAACCACGTGCTTATCGGGCTGTTGCTAATGCCTTGCACAAGAATCCGCTTCACCCAGTTGTTCCTTGCCATCGTGTTGTCAGGTCTGACGGCAGATTTGGAGGAGAAAAGAACGCAGCCGATTCCAGAAGGAAGCTTGTGGAAAAAGAGGGCGTACCAATCGAAAATGGCAGAGTAAAGATAAGTGGCGAGATCATATTCTAACGTGCGCAAAACCTGATCATGTTCTTATTAGCTTTTCTATCTCTTTTTGATTGATCTCCTGCATTGTCCTATTAAACCACTTAATTGCCTTGCGGTATTTTTCTTGCAGATCCTTCTTGTCTTTTACAAAGTATAGATGCTCTAGTTTCTTAATAGTTTCAGATGGAAGTTCGTAATGCAAGTATTCCATCTTGAAATTATAATGTATAGGGCTGTGTTTAATTCGCAAAACTTCGACCAGCGTAGCAAAGGTAAAACCGTGATACAGGCCTATGGCTTCGAGATAATGTCCTCTGTTGATCTCCTTCTGTACAAAGTTGTTGAACATGTCGAACCTTGCCTGCAATCTATCCAACCTTTCATGCACTTTCTTGACCAGCGCTTCCCTGTCCAATTGCGGAGGCTTAACCTTCCCGGATTTGTTGAAGTAAAATACAACGTTACCATGTATCTCTGGCTCTAGGAACTTTTCTGAACTGCTGAGCTGCAAAACACAAAGGTCAATGATAAGATACTCGTTTGCGTCTTTCAGTCTGTAAAAAGCCTGAGAAACACCCGGCCACGGGGTTTGTGGCAAATCAATCTTCTGTTTGATGGGAGATAGCGACTTCAAAGTTTTTTCGACGATAAGAAATGTCTCATTCACTTTTTCGTCATCTACAACTAAGTAAAGGTCTAGGTCGGACCATTCGTCGACGCGGTTAAAGGCTGCAGCGCCTCCCTCATAGAAGGTGTGGACATAATCAAGTGGTTTTAAGGCTTCTACTAGCGCCTTAATTATCTGTTTTCGAATTAACTTTGCTTTGTCTGTCATCAGCACACCATATTATCGATTGTTTTGTTGTTAAATAGCGTTTGATGCTTCCTTTAATGCTAGCCGTCGGAAGAGAGATATTCTATCGCTGCCGCTGTAGTGTTTCAAAAGTCTTTCCGCAGCTTTTTTAGCGTGTTTCAGTTCATTTTTTGCGTATGATGAATCAAGTTCGGATAGGAAAAGCAATGTGTAATAGAAGGGAAAACCACGCCACCGTCCATCAGACGATTGTGCCTTCTTTATTTTGTCCAAGCCTTTCTCAAGTATTTCGTCTTTTGCATCGGTTTTGGTGACTGCAAGCGTTCGAAGAAAGGCTATTGTGCAATTGTAGCAGCAATAGCTTCCATTTTTGCCTCCTATTTCTATGATTTGATTGAAGCCTTTAGTTGCTTCTTTGACGGTTTTGGATGATTCAAGGTTCCAAACAATTAAGGTTCGAAGTGCCTCTTCGCCTAGAATATGCCGCGTGGCTGCGTTGGTTTTTATGTGTTCGCCTGTGGGTAGATGCACTCCTTGAGTAAGGTCTTG
>Ga0315282_10011618_pt1 | contig 13595 bp, 13 predicted proteins | sample YL17G07_20_MG_FD_203693 | JGI IMG/M metagenome (GOLD analysis project Ga0315282, IMG submission 203693) | Sediment microbial communities from Yellowstone Lake, YNP, Wyoming, USA - YL17G07_20 | ecosystem: Environmental > Aquatic > Freshwater > Lake > Sediment | place: USA: Wyoming | collected... | reverse complement strand
GTCGATCCCCAGGACAGGTGCTGACATAGGACTTCCCCCTTTCAATCGTCAGAGACGTCCGATCAGTAAAAGCTCTGTTCGAATCAACCTTGCAAGTACAAACTCATTCCCATTTGGGACGGTTTCTGATACTGTACGAGTTACTGAACAAAGCAATGGAAAGAGGATCTAATCTACAAACCATGCTCTTAGGCATCAGGTGCAACACAGATTCACTCTTTCCACTTACACCGGCGTCCCAGAGTATTTTATATCACTCTGCCTTCTATAAGAACACAAGGTGGAATCAGTAATTCTAATTGATTATTTATCGGAGGATTTATGTCTATGATCTCCTGTGTAGTCCCCTGAAAATGCTTTCAAATCCCCCCTGCTTGCCGGCAGGCAGGCTACCCCTCCTCATTCGTCCTGATCGGAGATTGAGAGGCCCCGGTTTTCATACGCAATCACGACCGGTCGCAACAACATCTTCCATTGACAGCAGACCTGAGGTGGTTTATGTCTTTAGGACGGTGCTGCCCCGGCATGACCGGAATATATCTTCGTAAAGGAAAAATGTCTCTTATGAAACGTGGTGCAGATCTTGATTTTCTATTTCATCCCAAAACAATCGCCATCGCCGGCGTATCGGAGAAAGCCAAGCAATTCAATGCCGGCCTGAAATTTCTCGAGGCCCTGATGCAATTCGGATTCAAGGGGAAGATATACCCCATGAACCCTTCCGGCGGTGAGGTCATGGGCATGAAAATCTATCAAAGCGTGAAAGAAATTCCCGATCAGATCGATTTCGTCATCTCCGCCATCCCCGCCCGCTATACACCGCAGCTCGTGGAGGACGCGGCTGAAAAAGGCGTGAAGGCGATCCATTTTTTCACCTCGGGTTTCGGCGAGATAGAAAATAGCGAAGGCGAACGTTTGCAGGCGGAGATCATCGCCAAGGCAAAGGCCGGCGGCATCCGCGTGATCGGGCCGAATTGCCTGGGCCTTTACTGCCCCGCCGGCGGCCTCACCTTCAATGCCGACTTTGAAAGAGCGAGCGGTCCGGTGGGCCTGATCTCTCAAAGCGGGGGGAACGCCGCGCACTGTGTCCGGGAAGGCATCGGCCGGGGGATCTTTTTCAGCAAGGTGATCAGCATGGGCAACGGCGCCGATCTGAACGAGTCCGATTACCTGGAATACCTGGCGCAGGATGACGAGACAAAAATCATTACCGCTTATATCGAAGGCGTGAGAGAGGGCCCGCGATTCTTGAAGGCCCTGAAATCAACCGCGAAGGACAAGCCCGTCGTCATCTTTAAAGTCGGGAGAACCGAATCGGGGGCCGAGGCGGCGAAATCACATACCGCCTCCATGGCCGGTTCAGACCGGGTGTGGGAAGGCGCACTGCGCCAGGCGGGGGTCGTCCGCGCGGACAGCATTGAAGAGATGATGGATATCACCATGGCGCTGCAGCGCCTGCCGGTCCCGGGAGGAGGGAAAACGGTTATCATCGGGATAGGCGGCGGCGCAAGCGTGATCCTGGCGGATGAATTTACGCATGCCGGACTGGTCCTGCCCCGGCTGAGCGATGGACTTCGTAAAAAGCTGATCGACACTTTTCCTTCCGAGGCCGGACGCATTTTCAAAAACCCCGTCGATATCAATAATTTTGAATCGCCCGAGATCTTCATGAATATTATGAAAACGATCGACCAATGCGACGAAGCGGACCTGCTGGTCATGCAGATTGCATTCGACCATTTCGGCCTCATTTCCACGGAAGACAAGGACCTCCTGTTGAGGATCTATCTGCAGCTGATCGGCGAGGTCAAGGGGGCGCTCCGGAAGCCTCTGGCCGTCATCCTGCACAGCTTCGCTTCCGCCGCCATGAGGCAGTTTGCCTACGAGGCAGGAAAGGAGCTGATTGCGGCAGGATTCGCCGTTTTCCCTTCGATTCAGCGGGCGGCCTCGTCCCTGAGCAAGTTTGTGTCCTATCATGAAAAACGCAAAGCGGCAGGTCGGAAGAGCTGATGGAGAGGGGCGAAGGGCGACCAAGCGCTTCTACCTGAAATTATCTTGATAAAAAAAGGAGCTTATTCTCGAAAAGGGAATAGGGGATGTCCCCGCTTTTCCTTTCTCCGTCCAGATGCCTTATTGAAACAATTCATCTGCCAATTGTCCTTCGGCGATTCGGGTTACCGGCCCAGCCATTACGATGCCGAAGTTTTCATCTACGGAAATGCTGATCTCCCCGCCCGGCATATGGACAGTAATTTGCGAATCGCACAAACCAAGTTTCCGGGCGACCGCAGCGGCAGCACTGCTGCTGCTGCCCGAAGCCAACGTGTAGCCTGCCCCTCGCTCCCAAATCTCGATCCGGATGTTGTTCCGATCGAGCACTTTGAGGAACTGTACGTTCGTGCGATTGGGAAACAACGGATGAACCTCCAAAAGAGGGCCATATTTCTTGGCCAACTCCGGCGTAACGTCTTGAACCTGAATTACGCAATGCGGATTGCCTATCGTTGCGCCGCTGAAATGAAAAGTCTCCTCGCCAAGGGTGATCGACTCCTGCAGCACCTCACGGGGTTCTCCTGCAACGGGAATATCTTTGCTCCAAAAGCTCACCCGGCCCATCTCAACCTGAACTCGTTTTCCCCCTTCCAGCACGAGACATCGAACCACGCCACCCTTTGTTTCAATATCGAATTTCCGGCTGCCGACCAGCTTCCGGTCCCAGAGATAGCGACAGAAGATACGAAGACCATTGCCGCTTTTTTCGGCCTCACTTCCATCAGGATTAAATATACGCAGCAAAAAAAGAGCCTTTGTGGATGATAGCGGGCCTAATAGAACTCCATCAGACCCGATGCCATAGTGGCGGTGACAGATGGCTTTGATTTGGTCCGGGGTTAGAGCGAGTGGCTGGTCTCGGGGATCCAGAACTACATAATCGTTGCCAAGGGCGTGATACTTGTAAAAATTCATTTTATCAACCCTGACGTATCTGAAGAGGTCGAGCTTGCATCTTTGAAGTGGATCTCGAAACAGATGGGAAACGGTCTTGCCTGAAATGCACCAATCATTCTTTTATAGGTATCAATGGTTGATTCTGGCTCTATGCCGCCAATGATTCCAATTTTCTTCATCCCATGCCTCCCTTATGATTGGGGTCTATTCGGCCAAAGCCTTTTCTCATAATCTGGATCAAAAGCGGGCGCATTCGCCGTTAGATACTCCAATACCTCATCTCCAATATTCTTTATACCATGCTCTTCATTTGATGGAATATAGATAGCATCGCCAGGCCCAACAATTTTTTCTTCATCTTCAATTTTGATTAAGCCCCTCCCTTTGATGATATAGTAACATTGCTCAGGTTCATGTTTGTGCGGCGGCTGTTGCGAACTTACCGGAATATCCGATATCTGAATCGACATATTTTTTGTTGGGGTATTTCCTCGGCCAATAAGCATATAAGAACTTAAAATTTTCAGATCCCCAGTATTATAAGTATTTTTTCTATTGAATGTATCCATATTAGCTCTCCTCTCAACACGTATTTCAGGAATATATCCCTGGAAACCTATAGCCCGATCATGGATGGGTCGATGGCGCCGCTCTCCAGTAAAGCTATTGCCTCGGCATACATGCCCCGCTTCAGGGTTCCATAGATATCCCGGCCCTTGTTAGCCATTGAGTTAGCCCGGGCGATGGCCCGCGGTAGCACCTGTTCAGCGGGAACAGCTTCATCGACAATGCCCAGTTCCTTCGCCTCGATGCCACCTATCCGCGCCCCCGTAAGAATCGAGTCGCGGAACACATTCGGCAAGAGCCGGCTTTTGATTAGGGCCGTCATTCCAGGAGCCATTGGGATGTTGATATCCACTTCGGGCAGGCAGAAGAAACCCCTGTCGGCCCGCATCACGCGGAAATCATGGGCCAGGGCCAGCATCGCTCCAGCGGCAAAGACATGCCCGTTCATCGCAGCCACAGTGGGTACAGGAAAGGCCATAAGCCGTCCGAGGAATTTCAGGACTGACGTGACAAACTGCGGTCTCTCTTTCTCACCATCGCCCGTGAGCCAGGCCAGGTCCAGTCCGTTCGAGTAGAATTTTTCCTCCCCACCGATGGTGACGAGAGCTGCCGGCCCGCTGGATTTTTCCACTGTATCCAGAGCCTGATTCATGGCCTCAATAAAGGTACGATTAAGCCGGTTCTCCCCGCTCTGCATGGTAAGAATGAAAATATCGCCCTCCTTTTTAAGATCCACGATGCCCATGGATATTTCCTCCTCTTCGTATCGTTTTTTATCAAAATGCTCCAGATCCCAAAAAATGCTGGTCCTGCCCTAGGTCTATCTATGAGCTCGTTCTCTCACTCTCCGCCGGGTCAGACAACAGCCACTACACACCTACTGAATCGGATGAAAGTGACGCGGAATCAACATGGGTACTTTAAGCTGATAGTCACGATAGGCGTTACCAAATTCCAATACAAGATCACGTTCTTCAAAGATTGAACCAATAACTATCCAAACCGTCCAGAGACCATTGAATAGCAGCCTGTCACTCGTCAGATCCGGGCAAGACCAGATCATCAATATCATAAAGAGATAGAGAGGGTGGCGCACCCAGCGGTACGGGCCCCTGACCACGAACAACATGGGCCTTGGCTTCTTACCTCTCAAACGACCCAAGATCGGCCTTAGCCCATACGGATCGAAGGCTTTCAGTGCTCTAATACCCCAGATAAATCCAGTGAATGACAGCAAATAGACTGCGTAGAACGACCAGCGGAATACGCCACGAGATACCGTAAAGACAGGAAATAATTTCTGCCACAGAACAATCAGGGCCAATAAGACGATACCCGAGGCGATCGCGTAGATAGCGCCTTCATACTCCTCTGGGAGGAAGTAGGCCAGCCTTTGGCGGAACGACCTTCGAACCATTCCGCTATGCTGAATGAAGAAGGCCATGGAGAGACCAGCATCCCACCAGAGCGCTTCGTTTGTACGCAACTTAAGGTTTATTAGCTCTGGCGAGCCAGTTAGAAGAAACAACAAAAATGCCATCAGCGATCCCGCGCCGAAAAGGACGGCTAAACAGATTATCACATACGCCGTGGATCTCCTGAAAGTTACCATCTCAAGATTCTCCTGCGCCCTGACCTGCGTATGACCGGCGGCACCCGACTGGTGAAGACTCACCTCTTGTAGAACGGACTTGAATGGAACTCATATTTTTACCTCATTCGTCTTCTTGCGATCTTCGACTCGTAATTCCATCACAACACGCCCCCATCCCCCACATTGCAACCCTACATCGGAGCAACCTACCCTCTTAAACCGCATCTCGTTTGGGTCAACGCCAGCATAGAAGAGTTCATGTGCCATCGAAATCAATGGCGGCATTGAATTCAACGCCCCAAAACAGATTCTTTTGGGACAAAGTTTGGTTAACAGATTGCCTGACCCATCGAAATAGAATTTATCACCGACTTTATGCTGGCTGTTACAACCTTGTGAATCCACGACTTCTACAACAATCGTCTTATTCATTAATGCGGGTGCCTTGGAAATGACATCTTCATTCCTTGGATTTTGCCTAAATGTCTTCATCTCGTCATCGGTGTAGCCTAAATGTTTTTGGTAGAAGGTCCATACATCTTCGCTAATTTTCATTTTGTCTCCTCCTTTTGCAATTTATTTATCAAAGAAAAACGTGTAATCCCAAAAGCACTTGCCGTCGGCGTGCATCATACACCCTGTCACTTTGGGTTCCACTTCATATTGAATGCCCAGCGTGTCGAGCCAGGTATCGATCCGCAGCATGATGCCGCACTCATAGCGGTCGATGACTCCAAGCGCTTTCACTCCCTCATAAGCGAAACATAACTCCCATTCGCCATGCATCATGTTGTTTGCGGGGAAGCTGTATGTAAATTTCATAAATTTGCCGGTTGCGATCTCCATGACTATTTCAAAAAACTGTTTAAATTCATCAAACGTATCAAGTTTCCCCACGCCCACGGCCTTTTGGATGCGTTTGATCTCTATCGCTGACATAACCCTGATCGCAGCCTTGTTGATCCTGTTAGTCTTCTCGATCCCGCATTCCTGCAGGCAACTGTAAAACCACATGGCATCGTGGGTCATCCAGCCTTTGATCAGGAGCTCCTTTAGTTCACCTCTCTCAAGTAAATTCATATTTACGACCCCCCTTTAGCCTTTTGACGATGGCCTCATCCATGTGCAAGATATTTTCAACGGAGATAGCACAAAGGGTTTGCAGTGGTGCCATCCAAACTCTTGGTGGGCACGGATATACTCGCAAATTACCATTGGAGAAGTATTTAAGGGACGTAAAAGCCCTCCGGATATGTGAGGGTACCAGTCAGATTCAGAGAATCATTATCAGTTCCATGCTTTGAAATTGATTGGATGAGTTTACGGATGTGCGGAGCCCCGGCAATATCGCGGGGCTCCACTTCTTGAATTTTTCTCTCGGTGGTCTCTCGGGGTGAATATTCTTATTTAGTCACTACGTTTTCCGGAAGTCTTCGGGTCAGGATATCCACCGCCTCTTCCACCATTCCCTCGAGCACCTGGCGGGCGGGTTTGATCTCTTTGATGAGCCCCGAGACCTGGCCGGCGAGGCCACCAACATAATCGTCCTTTTTCCCCTTGACGAAACTACCCAAGAGAGCTGAAGAGATCAAAACCTGAGTGGGAAAGGGAAGCGGCTCCAATCCGGAACCATCCCAGAGGTCGTGAAACTTGTTATAGCTCGCCCGCAACGTCTTGCCGGTGTACGCCTTACTCACCCGGGTGTCTTCATCCGTAGAATCGATGATGTGCTTTTTGTTGACCGGTAGGGCTCCTCCTTCATTCGTGGCCAGAAAGCGGGTCCCCACCCACACCCCGATGCAGCCCATCGCCAGGGCCGCGGCCAGTCCCCGGCCATCGCCGATGCCGCCCGCTGCGAGGACGGGAACCGGATACGCGGCATCGATGGCCTGGGGCAGCAAAGCCATGGTTCCGATGCGGCCCGTGTGCCCTCCCCCTTCGTGTCCCTGGGCTACCAGAAGATCGATTCCGGATTGCGCCATCCTGCGGGCATTTTTAGTGTTCCCTGTGATGGCGAGTACTTTCATTCCCGCCGCATGAGCCTCTGCCACCATGAACCCCGGGTTGCCAAGCCCCGCACAAAAGAGGGGAACTTTTTCCTCGATGCATACTTGAATTGATTCCTGGGGGCGCATGGTCGTGGTATTCATCCTGACCATGATCTCCACATCCGGAAGTTGAAGCTCATCTTTCACTTTCTTGACCCAGTCCTGATGCGGCTGGGGCAGAGTCTGCAGGACCATGCTTAAGGGCAATTCCTTTATGCCCGCCTGACCCAATCTGCCGGTTGTGTCGAGTTTCTGGGGTAAGAGCAGGTCCACTCCGTAAGGCTTCTTTGTCTTTCCTTTAATCTCCCGGATGGCCTCCTGCAATCCTTCTACGGTGAAGCCGCTCCCTCCCAAGACCCCGAGGCCGCCAGCCTCTGAGACGGCCACAACCAGCTCTACGGGAGCTCCCGTTGTTTCGCCGATCAAAGTTGGCCCCATTCCAGCCGCTATGATGGGGTACTCAATTCCCAGCATGTCGCAAAGTTTTGTCCGAAGGATCCTCTTGCCCATAAATTCCTCCCTAAAATTTTATAGTGGCCGCAATTTGACAGGACAAAATTGGTTTAAAATGTGGGGAACCCTTTTTCAAGCCCCCAACCTCAATTTACCAGAATCGGCCAGCCCAGGACGAGGCTTCTGGCGTCACGGCAACAATATCACTCTTTCTCTTATACCATTCTGCATAAACCAAGGTACCTCTTTCAACTCCCGATGTAAGCATCTCCTTTTCCGTGATGGATCTCACGGGGCGTACCCTTGTCTCGATTGCAGATAGGCCGGCATCCCCGGTTTCAGACAGACCAACCCCTCGTGGATATCCGCTCCTGACAGGGAACATAAGGGGCCGGGCTCCTCATCTTACTCTTCTTGTTTTGGGCCACCGGAGGCTTAGCTGGTTGGGAAAAGCGTCGTCAGGCGCTGGGCCAACATAATGTCACCCGTGGTCTTGAGCTTGCCGGTCATGAAGGCAGTCATGCCGTTGAGCTGGCCGTTGCACATAGCAATCCAGTCCTTGTCTGCCATCTTCATCGTAAGGGTCGGGCTGGAATGCACTCCCTCGGATACAGTACAAGTCTGATCTTTGATGACCACGTGCCAGTTTCCGCCATCCGCGCCCTCGATGTTATACTGGATTACAGCATTCAGTCCGGCCGCTGCATTAGGGTTGAAGGTTCCGGCCATCCCCGCAAAAATCTCTTTCACTGAACTAAATACCTTCGCCATTTTTTTCCTCCTTTCCTGACTGAACAAGTTCATTAAAAAAATTGTCCACACACTTGCCAGTAACTGTCCGTTTTCGCCTTTGCACTTTTAATTACGCTTTATAAAATGTTTTACCTTGCTCCGCCATTTCTTTGAGAAGCTTGCAGGGCCTCAACCTCACCCCAAGCTCCTTTTCAAGTTTTAGCAGATACTGATACACGTTTCCAATTCCCCAAGCGTCGGCATAACGGAGAATCCCACCCCGGTACGGAGGAAATCCCGTCCCATAAATCATCGCCAGGTCCATATCCTGAGGCCGGTCGCAGATTCCTTCCTGGATCATGTAGGCAGCCTCATTGATGGCTCGAGCCATCATCCGGTCCATAATTTCCTTCGGGGTCATGGATTTGGGCTTGACCCCTTTCTCTTTCAAATAATTCTGGACAACTTCCACCACTTTCGGGTTCGGGACAGGTTTTTCTCCACTGTAGTCGAACCATCCAGCTCCAGTCTTTCGTCCGTAGCACCCGGTTTGATAAACGCGTTCAAAAAGAGGAGACATCTTACATCGTTCTCCGAATGCCTTTTCAAAGTTCTTTCCCACGTGATAACTGATGTCGATTCCCGTGAGGTCGTTCAGAGTAGCAGGGCCCATGGGGAGTCCAAAATCTAACACGGCCTCTTCCACCTTGGTCGGATCAACGCCCTCCGAAAGCATGAAGGTAGATTCTCCCATGAGAGCGCCGAGTTGTCTGGAGACATAGAAGCCCGGCCCGTCGTTCACCACAATGGGAACCTTACGAATGGCCCGGCCAAAGGCCACGCTCGTAGCCAGCGTTTGATCTGAGGTCTTCTTGCCGCAGATGATCTCCAGAAGTTGCATTCGCTCCGCAGGATTGAAAAAGTGGAGTCCGATCATGCGGCCGGAGTCCGAAAGGACAGAGGCTATCTCAGTGATGGGTAGCGCCGAGGTGTTGGTTCCGAAAATCACGTCCGGGCGACAGATCCCTTCGAGGCGCTTCCAGATATCCTGCTTGATTTTTATGTTTTCCAGAACGGCTTCGATCACCAGATCTACGTCCTTCAGAGTTTCCAGTGAGGTGGTGGTGATGAGGTGCTCCTTCATTAGTTTGTCCAGCCCCTCTTGAGTCATCTTTCCCTTCTTGATCGGGTAGGCAAATGTTTTACGAAGGGCCTCGAGGCCCTTCCGAATGGCCTCATCATTGATGTCCCAGAGAATGGCATCAAATCCATTGTTCAAAAGCAGGTTGACAATCCCCGATCCCATCACGCCGCCGCCGAGCATGCCCACTTTTTTAATTTTTTTTGGCTCGATCTTTTCGATGCGGGGCAACCTTCCCGCAGCTCGGGTATTCAGGAAGATGCCGATGAGGTTTTTGGCTACGTCCGAGACGGCACAATCAGCAAAAAGCCCCGCTTCAATTTTCAGGTCGGCTTCGAAATTATCCGTGAGTCCCCGCTCCATGGCCTCAATGGCCTTAAACGGAGCGATATATCCTTTGGCCTGTTTGGCAGCCATCCCTTTGGCAAATGCGACGATCCCCGCCTTCTCTTCCGGCTTCGGCAGCTTATCCTTCTTATTCTTGGTGAGGCGGGCCTTGTGATTTAGCTCTCCCGAGATAAAACGGCGGGCAACCTTCAAAGCCTGCTCAAGGAGCTGATTGGCCGGAATCACTTCATCGAGGGCTCCTTTTTTCAGACCCTCTTCGGCTGAAATGGGGTTGCCGGTCGTGATCATCTGCAAGGCATCGGCAAAACCAATCAGTCGGGGAAGTCGCTGGGTGCCGCCGGCTCCGGGAATGAGGCCGATTTGCACTTCGGGCTGCCCGATCTGAACACCCTGGGCGGCAACCCTGTAATGGCAAGCCATGGCGATTTCCAGCCCGCCTCCCAGACAATTGCCGTTGATGGCCGCAATCACTGGTTTAGGCGCATCCTCGATCGAATTGATAAAACGGTGATTTTCTATCACCCTGGGCAATAGAAAATTCTTGTCTTTCACCGTCTGGATTTCAGTGATATCCGCCCCGGCGATGAAATTTTTTCCAGTGCCGGTAAGGACTACAACCTTGATGGCCTTATCCGATCCGGCCTGAAGGAGCGCATCGGCCATCTCCTGCACAAAATGCGCAGAAAGCTGGTTCACCGGGGGATTATTCAAAGCGAGAACGGCGACATCGCCTTTCACTTCCACTTTCACAGTCTTATAATCCGTCTTCATGACGTTACCTCCTGTTGGAATAAGCGCCAAGCGCGCTGGTCTTCACTTCGGGGGGATTGAGGGGACTTCACATTGTTGCCCTTTTGTGATAAATGATGGATAATAAATTTCGAACCTTTTGTCAAGAGAAAAATGGTAGGCATAAGATTTTTCTTGACTTTTATGTATAGCATTTAGTAATACTCTTTAAGAACCGAACAGCCTGATTGGGGCAATGATGGTGGTCTCTCCTAAAGGAAGGCTCCTGCCTTCAATCCTCTGCAGGCCGGACAGGGGGACTCTTGAAGATCCGAGATCTCGTTCAGCATACCGGAGTATCCAAGGAAACCGTCCATTTTTACATTAGGGAGGGGCTCCTTCCCAAGCCCCACAAGAGGGGAAGGAACATTGCAGAATATGATGACAGCTATGTCGAACGCATCCGCTTAATCAAAGAGCTCCAGGATCGCCACTTCCTTCCTCTTGCGGTGATCAAAAACATCCTAAAAAAGCAAAAAAAATCCTCCGAGTGGCAGTCTCTCCTCAATCTGCGAAGAGAGTACTTCAGACCCATAGACCAGTTCCTTCCGAATGAGATAGCAGGTGAAGAGCCTTTTCTGGAGGCGACGGGTTTGGGAAAAAAATGGTTGTCCAAGATGGAGGAATGGAAGATTATCACCCCGGAGGTTCGCAATGGTCTGAAGGTCTATTCGCAGGACGATATTACTCTTGGTAAATTGATCGTGGAAATGGATAACATCGGCTTGGGTGCCGTCGAAGGGTTTGACCCCGAAGCCCTGAAACACTTTCGGGATAGGTTCCGGGAGATCGTCATCTTGTCGCACAAGCACTACATCGAAGTCGCTCTTGGAAAACTCGTGCCGGAGGAGTTTTCGAAAAGGGTTGTCCAAGGAAGAGAGATCATGAGTATTTTTTTCTACCATCTTTACCGTAAACTCTCCCGGGAGGAATACAAGGGAGTCCTGGCGCTGCTGGAATCGGGCGCCAAGGAACCAGAGGAAGGAAATCTTGATCCGGGAGACTATCCTGATCAGCAACGGGGAGGTGCGGGTAATTCATTCTAATCCGGCAGGCTATTATCTCATATATGGAATTGAACGGGACCCTCAGCGGTAGACCTGAGATCGCCACGGGCATCCCACGGCAGGAAACGGACGTGAAAAATAAATCTTCATCTTACATTGAATGACTTGCTTTTAGGGACGCCGAATCTTTGTTAAACTTTGATAAAATGCTTACCACAGGTTATAAAAGGGGTAAGAAATCCTTGGGTAGAGAGACCGCCTTTCTTATTAGATTTCTCTTGAATGCTTTCTCCGATGCTTTGATAAAAGAACGCTTTTCACGGAAAAGGCGCTGTCTTGAAAACACACAGGGCTCAGGTTAAGTAATTTCTAACGGCTCCTTTTGTTATAAGGGCACTTTCCCGATGACCGGTTAGTTCAATTTAGCACGAGACTGATGAGTCGCGCCAAATTCATATAATTAAAGAAGGAAGGAGAAAAGAAACATGAGGACGAAACAACAGTATATCGAGGGGTTGAAGAAGATGCGGCGGAATATTTACGTTGATGGGCGAAAGATCGACCGCGATGACGCGCTGCAGATGACGACGATCAACACCATCGGGTTGACCTTCGACTTTGCCGGGGACCCAAAGCATCAGGACCTCTGCACGGCAACTTCGCACTTGACTGGCGAAAAGATCAACCGGTTTACCCATATCCATCAAAACAAAGAGGATTTGCACAAGAAGCAGGATATGACCCGACTGCTCTGCCAGACGGCCGGGGGATGCATTCAGCGGTGTATGGGGGTTGATGGGGCCAATGCGATCTACAATGTTTCTTACGAGGCGGACAAGCAGAACAACGGGGCCACCCAGTATCACAAGAATTTCAAGAAGTGGCTGGAACGATTTCAGAAAGAGGACCTGGTGGGCTGCTGTGCGCAGACGGACGTGAAGGGTGACCGTATGAAGCGGCCTTCGCAGCAGAAGGATCCGGATATGTATGTGCGCGTAGTGGAACGGAAGAAGGATGGGATCGTAGTGCGGGGTTCCAAGGTGCACAACTCGGAGGCTTCTGTGGCCGATGAGATCCTGGTGGTGCCGACCCGGGCGCTTTTGCCCGAGGAGAAGGATTGGGCGGTGGCGTTTGCGGTTCCCGGGGATTGGGAAGGGGTCAAGCAGGTGGTGACGGTGCATAATCTTCGGGACAGGGAGCATTTCAAGAGAGGGTTTGCGCCCGGGGCGACGGATTCGTACACGATTTTTGACGATGCCTTTATTCCTTGGGAGAGGGTGTTCCTTTGCGGGGAGACGATTCACGGCGGGGTCTGTGCGCTTTTGTTTGCCCTTTTTCATCGCCATAGTTATTCGGGGTGTAAGCCGGCGTTAGGAGATTTGATGCTGGGGACGGTGGCTTTGGCGGCGGATTACAACGGGATTGGCAAGGCCTCCCATGTGCGGGACAAGCTGGCGGAGATCATCCGGGTATCGGAGCTGGGCTATGCGGCGGGATTTACCGCGTCGGAGTTAGGGAAGCCGGAAGTATACATTCCCGGGATGGGGTTTAGTCCATACGGCCCCGGGAGTTATATTCCACATTCGATTTATGCGAATGTGGGGCGTTGTTTGACCGGCGAGGCAGTCTTCCGTGAGGCGGAGATTCTCTGTGATGTATCCGGGGGGATGCCGGCGACCTTCCCTTACGAGGGGGATTTTGTGAACCCCGAGACCAAGGATCTTCTTTACAAATACATTACCCGGAATCCGGACATTCATCCGGAGGATGCGGCGCAGTTGTGGCGGTATGTGGGGGATGTCATTTGTTCGGCGACCGGGGGAATTCATCTACTCGGGGCCTATCATGGAGGCGGGTCTCCGATTATGGAGGCGATTGCGATTACGACGCAGTATGACATTGAAGGCAGAAAAAAGATGGTGAAGAAGCTGGCGGGAATTCAGGATCGCAAGCCAAAACCGGAAAAG
>Ga0315282_10011617_pt1 | contig 13595 bp, 6 predicted proteins | sample YL17G07_20_MG_FD_203693 | JGI IMG/M metagenome (GOLD analysis project Ga0315282, IMG submission 203693) | Sediment microbial communities from Yellowstone Lake, YNP, Wyoming, USA - YL17G07_20 | ecosystem: Environmental > Aquatic > Freshwater > Lake > Sediment | place: USA: Wyoming | collected... | reverse complement strand
AGCGCACCGCGTGCCGGTTCAGCCGGTCCAGATTCGGCGTCTTGACGATGGGATCGCCATAGCAGCCGATGCGGTTGTTCAGGTCATCCACCGCGATCAGCAGCATGTTCAGTTTTCGGCTGCTTTTCGGCACAGCGCTTCGTTGCGCCAGCGTGGCCAGCGGAGCAGCCAGGGGCATCCACAGAAGATCGCGTCGTGTGAGTTTCATTCCCTTACGCCTCCAGTTTGGCAAACCACTAAAAAAGGGTGGCACAGGCCTTGAGCCTGTGCCGGCCCGAGCAGGCAATCATAACCCCGACCGAGGCATTCTGTCTCGGCATGTCAGGCGCCGCGCATCTGACCCCCGGCGCCTGGATCACAACTTCAGCAGTTCACGCAGGCGCTTGGTCTGCGCCCGGCTTACCGGAATCTCGGTCTGCTTGCGGTCGTCCATCTTCAGCAGGTAGCTGCTTTTGAACCAGGGAACGACCTCCTTGATGCGGTTGATGTTGACCAGGTAGGAACGGTGCACGCGCCAGAAAGCGTTGGGGTCCAGGGCGTTCTGAAGGTCCTCGATGGTGCGGTAGTTCGACGTTCCCTCCATGTTCTGCGTGACCACCGTAATCAGCCCGTCTTCGATGCTGGCGTAAATCAACTCCCGGGAATCGACAGGGAAGAAACGGTTCTGCGCCTTGACCAGAACCTTGCAGGGCTGCGGCGACCCTGCCTGCAATCCGGCGATCAGCGCCTGGATGTGCTCCGGCGACGCGCTCCGCGTCTCCACCATCTTCCGCGCCCTCTGGATGGCCCGGGCAAGCCGGCCTTTGTCAATGGGCTTCAGCAGGTAATCGACGGCATTGACCTCGAAGGCCTGTACGGCATATTGATCGAAGGCGGTGGCAAAGACGATGTGGGGGACCTTCGCCTTCTTCTCCACCAGCTTCCGGATGACGCCGAAACCGTCCAGACCCGGCATCTGCACGTCGAGAAACACGATGTCCGGCTCGTGGCGCCGGATCAATTCCACGGCCTCGATTCCATTCCGACCCTGCGCGATCACTTCCACGTCCGGATGCGATTCGAGCAGGTAGGCGAGTTCTTGTCTGGCCAACTGCTCATCATCGACGATGATGGCTGACAGGGTCAGCGTAGCCGCATTGTTCTGCTTGCGCGGTGACTCTTTCATGGTCCCTACAGGAAGGAAGTATAGCGACTGTGCCGAAGCCCGGACAAGCCCATAACGGCGTGCCGAGCCGCGTACCGGATGTGCAAACACTTTCCGCCGCCGACGATGCGGAACCGGGCTATAATGATGCGGTGGAGATTAGGCCCATTGGCGGCGTGTTTCCGGGCTGCGATGGGTGCAGTTCTTCAGGGCAGAATGCCGGCTGTCCGGGCCGATGATTCGGTCTTCCCTGGTGGATTGGTCAGGCCCGGTAAGGAAATGAAGGAGGTCGCAGATGGCGAGAACGCTTTTGCGGGTGTTGTGCCTGGGTGTTGTGCTTTCACTAATCCCGCCGGTCCTATTGGCCCAAGCAAAGAAGGCCGCGAAAGGAGCGGCCAAGACGGCGGCTGAAGAGCAGGGCGGCGGGTCGGCCAAGAAGAAACCGGCGACGACGAAAACGCCGTCCAAAACCAAGGCCCGGCCGACCTCGAGTTTGGCCTCCAGCGAAGAGCCGTTGAACCCTCAACCCAGCCTGTGGGGTTACCCCGGCCTCTGGAAGACGGTCGGTGCCGGCGGTTTGCCGGCCAGGAGTTTTGGCGCCACCGGGTGGGTAGACCGGATCAACAGGAACCCCGGCTACCTGACCATCACCACTTTCGGCACCAGCGGGTTCTACAGCTTCACCCAGCGGTTCGCACTCGACTACCAGGTGAACATCAACCGGCGCGTCCTGGTGCGGCGTGCCGACCAGCTGAGCTTCGGGCAGCAGCACCTGACGCGGTTTGGCAAGGGCGGCTGTCCCGAGCCCAATTGCTTCCCGACCTACCTGCTGCCTGTCGTTACCTTCCCGGGCCAGATGATCCCCTATCTGCGCGATCCGCACACCGGCGCGCTGCTGAACACCGCCGGCTTCTACAACGGGGCTCCGTGGGCTTCCAGGCTCTCGCAGGATGGCATCGGGGAAGTCGTGCTGGGCGGTCACGTGACCCTGCTCGACTTCAGCGACAGCCGCAAATTCGCCGTCGGCCTCCGCCCTTACGTGTTTATTCCGACCCGCCAGGGCCTCAAGCTACTGCAGGAACACGGCGCGCAGACGGGCAGCTTCCAGTACGGCGCCGACCTGCTGCTGGAGGCGCGCGCCGGCAAGGCCGCGGGCCTTTACGCCAACGCCGGATTCCGGCACGTGACCGACCCGAAACCCGGTGGCCAGAAGCAGTTTTCGCTTTACAACATGGTGCCCGTCAGCTTGGGGATGAACATTCCGCGCACCAGCCGGCTGCAACTGCTGCTGGAATACACGGCCGGCTTCTTTGTCGGTCGTGGGACGCCCGATGATGGCCTGGGGACGGCGACCGACGGCACAGTCGGCTTCCGCGCCTACCCGGCCAACTGGCTGGCGTTCAGCGCCGGCTACCGCCACACCCTGAACCACTCCCAGTACGGCGGCGACAAGAACGGCTTCGTGGGGCAGCTCTCGGTTTCGTACCTGCCCGTGTCGAGGGTGGAAGCTCCGATTCCGCCGACCGTCTCCTGCGCGGCTGAAGGGGCCGCGGTCTTGGCCGGAGAGCCGGTGCGCCTGACCGCCACGGCATCGACCACCAGCGGCGGCACGCTGACCTACACCTGGGCCACGACCGCGGGCCGCATTGAGGGCACCGGGCCGACCGCGCGCCTGGATACCACCGGCTTGGCCCCGGGCAGCTACGCGGTGACGGTTCGCGTAGATGACGGCAAGGGCGGCTTCGCCGATTGCACCACCCAGGTGAGTGTGAAGAGCCCGCCGCCGCCCCCGCCGCCGCCGAAACCACCCACGGCGACCTGCCGCGTGGACAAGAGCTCGGTGGCGCCGGGCGAAGTAGTGGCGCTTTCGGCCACCGCAGCCAGCCCCGACAACCGCCGCCTCAACTACGACTGGACAGTCACCGGCGGCCGCGTAACCGGCAGCGGACCGGCGGTGCGTTGGGACACCACGGGGCTTTCGACCGGCGCCTACACCGCCACGGTTCGGGTCGCCGACGACCGCGGCCTGAGCGCCAGTTGCTCGGCTGCCATCAACGTGCAGGCCCCGCCGCCGGCGCCGCGGGCCGCCAGACTGAACGAGTGCAAGTTCAAGGCCGGCTCGCCGCGTGTCGACAACGTCTGCAAGGCGGTGCTCGACGACGTGGCGCTGCGCCTGCAGAACGAGCCGGGCAGCCGCGCGGCTCTGATCGGCAGTCACACCGCGAAGGAAGCCCGCACCAAGGCTCTCCAATCACTCAACGTGCAGCGCGCCAGCAACGTGAAGGCCTACCTGGTTCGCGAGAAAGGCATCGACACCGGGCGCGTCGACGTGCGCACCGTCGCCGATTCGGGAACGGTCCAAATCTGGCTGCTGCCCCGCGGCGCGTCCATGGCCGACCTGCCGGGGGCCACGGCCGTCGAGCAGATGCCGCCGGAGAAGAAGGCGCCCCGGAAGGCGGCACCACGTAAGAAGGCGGCCGTGACCACTGAAGCCGCGCCGGCCAAGAAGGCGGCTCCCGCCACCAAGGCGGCACCCGCCACCGAGGCGGCCCCAGCCAAGAAGGCCGGCAAGAAAGCGCCGGCAACGACGACCCCATAAGGCCCTGGGCGAATTTCACTGATCCGAGGCCACGGCCGGGCACGCATCGCGGCCGTGGCCTTTTTTGTCTGACGGGTCTGCTATGCTTCCTGGCATCATGAGGAGAAGCTTGGGCTGGGGCGCCGGCCTGCTGGCCCTCGCGCTGCTGTGCTGGATGGCCGTATTGGCGGGCCATGCGCCGCGGGAAGGCGCGGCCGCCGAGGTGGCCGGGGCCTGGAAGCAGATCGGCCCCTACGGCGGCGATGTTCGCTCGCTGGCGGCCCGCCTCGATTTTTCCCAGCTTTTTCTCGGTACCAGCAATGCCCAGGTTTACGCTTCGCGCGACGCAGGGCGGTCCTGGAGTTGGCTGTCGGAAGTCGTGGCCCGCCCCGATTACGTGGTCGATCACATCCTGATCGATCCGCTCGATTCCAGCACGCTCTACGCCGGGGTCTGGAGCACGGAACCGAACGGCGGGGGCGGCGTCTTCAAGAGCACCGACGCCGGCCGCGCCTGGCGCTCACTGCCCGCCATGGCCGGCCAGTCGGTGCGCTCGCTGGCGCAGTCGGCATCCCATCCGCGCCTGCTGGTGGCGGGCAGCCTGGAAGGCGTGTTCCGCACCCAAAACGCCGGCCAGACCTGGGAACGCATCTCTCCCGCCCAGCACCAGGAGCTTCACAGCATCGAATCGCTGGCCATCGACCCCAAAGACCCGGAGGTCGTCTACGCCGGGACCTGGCATCTCCCCTGGAAGACGGCCGACGGCGGCCGCACCTGGTCTTCGCTCAAGAACGGCATGATCGACGACTCGGACGTGTTCAGCATCATCGTCGATTGGAGCAATAACAACAAAGTTTACGCCTCGGCCTGCTCCGGCATCTACGGAAGCAGCTCGGCGGGCCAGGCCTGGCGGAAGATCCAGGGCATTCCGCACAGCGCGCGGCGCACCCGCGTGATCCGGCAGGACCCCAGAAATCCCGCGGTGGTGTACGCGGGAACCACCGAGGGGCTTTGGAAGACGGCCTCGGGCGGGGAGTCGTGGCGGCGGCTCACCTCCCCCAAACTGGTCGTGAACGACATCGCCATCGACGCGCACAACCCTTCGCGCCTCTTGCTGGCCACCGACCGCGCCGGCCTGTTGGCTACCGCCGACGGCGGCGAATCGTTCACCGAATCCAACCGGGGATTCGCCCATCGGCAGGTGTCGGCAACGGCGTTCGACCCGGCCGGCGGCCGGCTCTATGCGGCCCTGCTCAACGACAAGGAGTATGGCGGCATCCATTACACCGAGGATGGCCGCGAGTGGAGACAGGTGAACCGCGGCCTGGACGACCGCGAGGTTTTTGCCTTGGTTTACGCGCGTGGGCCCACGGGCGGCCGCCTGCTGGCCGCCGTGCGCGACGGCATCCTGGCCCTCGATTCCGCCAAGAACACCTGGTCACCGATCGGCCGGGTGGTGGGCCGCGCGCCGGAGCCCCCGAACCCGGCCCGCTCCACGGCCAACCGAGCCGGGGCCAACCGAGCCGCGACCGTAAGGGAGCGGTCCAGCGCCACGGCGGCGCCTGTGCCTGCACTAACGCCGCCCGCTCGACAACCCGGCGGCTACCTGAGAGCCACCGTCAACGACTTCTTTCAGGCCGGCCCCGATCAGCCGGTCTATGCGGCCACCAACAGCGGGTTGTTCAAGTCGGCCGACTCCGGCGCTACCTGGAATCCGGTTTCCCCGCGTTTCCCGGTGACCGCCGTGGCGGCCGACGGCAACTTCCTGGTGGCCGGCGGTGAAAACGGCCTCGATCTTTCCTTCAACGGCGGCGCCTACTGGTTCCACGTTTACCTGCCGGCCGACGGCATGCCCGGGCGAGTGAATGCCGTCGCGCTTTCCGGAGAACTGTTGCTGGCGGCCGGCGAGGCGGGCTTGTTTCGCTCCCCCGACCGCGGCGCCACCTGGGAACGCAAGGGCCACGGCATGCCGCTCGGGCCGGTTCCCAGCGTGCGCTTCCGCCCAGGCAAGGGAAGCGAGGTTTACGCCAGCGCCCGGCTGACGGGCCATGTCTACGTGTCCGATGACGGCGGCCAGAGTTTTCGAGCCTTGGAGCGCCAGGGGCTGGTCGGCTCGCGCCTGGGCGCCCTGGAGATTCTGCCCCACCGGCAATCGCTGACCCTGCTGGTGGTCTCCGCCTTTGACGGCCTGTTCGTCCGCGAGTTGACGGCCCTGGCGGCCGCTTCAGGCGGCCCTGCTCCTCAGTGGAACGGCCGGTGAGTTTGCGCCAGCGACCGCCCGCCGGCGATCCGTCGCATGTGTCTCACTTCGTTACTGATCCACGGTGCGCGCCTCCATCAATTCCGTGCGGCTGCCGTCGGGGTCGAACAGGTTCAGCAACCGCCGCCGATTGAGGCCCACGGTCGGCTTCTGACGTATGGAATCGGGCGTTGAGCGCGCCAGCACGGCCCGATACGCCGGGTCTATGTCCGGGACCTCCAGGCAGATGTGCTGCATCGAGCCGAGCGACTGCCGGGTGGGCGGCTGGGAGTAGAGCATCAGCTCGATGTAATCTCCGCTGGGGCCCGGCATACTTAGGTTGATCCAGCGGGTCTCGCCCTCCTTGGGTCCCCCGCGCCAGGTCTCGCGGAAGCCCAGCTTGTCCCCGTAGAAGCTCAGTGCCGGCTGCTCCTTGGCTACAATGACGCCCGCGTGCCTCAGTCGCTGGGAAACCCGGTTCGGCCCAATGGACTTCCCTCGCGCATTCGCCGCGGACGAGCCTGGCCGGTATTCGACCATCTCCAGGTCGTTGCCGTCGGGGTCCTTGAACATGAAGGACTGGCTGCCCCCCGTGCCGGTCACAACCGGCTCCATGACCACCCCACGCCCGGAGAGCATCGAGTGCGCTTTGCGGATGTCGGATGTCAGCATCGCTACGTGGCTGACGCGCTGATTCTCAGAGTCCTTCAGATCCGCGGTCAGCAGGATGTACTGCTCGTCGTTGATCTTCAGGTAGACCGTCGTGGGCGCGTCCAGGTTGACCTTTAGACTGTAAGCTTCCGGATAGCCGAGCACGCCGGTGTAAAAGCCGCGCGCCTTTTCCATGTCGGTTACCTTGAAGCCCACGTGTGCCAACCCCAGGAGCGGCAGTTCCTGAGCGTTGCCGAAAGCGGAAAGGAGAAACAGAAGCAGCAGCGTTCCGATACGCATAGCGGATATTGTGAGCCGGGACGGGAGCCGAATTCCAGCCAATTTCTCAGGGTGCGGGCGCAAGGCCTCCGCGGGAGGCCGGAACGATTCGGTCGCTATCGGACTCGCGGAGGTCCCAAGAAGAAGCACGCGTTGGCCCGCCCGGCTCAACAGCAGACCGATCAGTTCACGCTTTTTAAAAACATGCTCCACCAAGCAAAAACCGCGCGGTTCAGGCAGTCCCCATTCTTCCCACAAGGCCTTGCTCCGGCGAACTCTCCGTTTGTACGCCGACTACTATCATGGATCGAGAACTCATTTGTCCCTGGGCAAGGATGCGCCCGAACCGCGACCGGCGCAACCGCCGGAGACGGGGCGAGTCGTGGCAGTTCCGCAGGTCGGCGGCCTCCACCATCGCTATGAACGCCGGGCGGCCTGAGATCAGCAGTGCCACTATTCTCCTCCAGGCCGCGAGCGCTGTTTCTCGCCGGGCGAACCCACCTGGCGGTGCGACGGAACGGCCATAACCAACCGGCTGCGCCTCGGAATCCGCCCGTCCCCTTCACGCCACTGGGTTTCCGGCAGTCCTTCGCCTCCAAGCTGGCAGAACCCAGCTGCGGCCGGTCCCGAATGGGATTTCCGATAGGCACAATCGCCGCGAGAATCTTTCAGAGCTGCGCGCTTAGGGCTGGCGATTCAGCGTCAAGGTCCTCACGATGGACCGGTCCCACAGGCCGGGATTGCTGATCGTGAGCGTTCCAGTGAGCGTGAGCGTATCAACGCTGATCCTGCCATCGACGAAATCCCACGTCCCGAGACCGGGAATCGTGCCATGCCATTCCACCGTGCCCGCAGACCCGGACACCGGAGAGGTGGTATTGAGTGGTACAACCTGCGCACCGCTCGCGCAATATGCAGGACCGGACGCAACCGTGACCGTGTCGTTGCCCACCCCGGTAGCGGTCCCAGTGAACGGGTCCGCCGGCGTACCGCTCCCGCTGAGCTTCACCGTGATGTCGCCGGCAATCACGTTGTTCCAGGCGCAGGAGCTGAAGCTGCTCGTCACGGTCGTTTGCCCGGTGAACGGGCCCGCGTACGTGCGGGCCGTGCTATTGATCGTCAGCGATACGGTCCGGCAGATATTAGCTTCCCACAGATCCACCGCACAAACGCTGAACGTGCTCGTGCCGGCCGCGGTCGGAGTTCCGGCCAGCAGGCCGTTGAGGTTCAGCGACAGCCCGAAGGGCGGGAATCCCACGCCGGAGCCAAGCTGGAAGTGATAAGGCGGCTGCCCACCGCTCGGATTGGTCGTTGGCGGAAACGTTCCACACAGCGCCGTGGCACTGGAAGGTTCCGGATGGCAGAAGGAGTATCTGTACGGGACGTTCAGCGTTCCTGGCAGCAGCGTCGCTTCCGCCGAAAACACCAGTGGGCCAGGGCCGGGCGCCGTTACAAACGTGGCTGTTACGGCCTTATCGGCGTCCATCGTGACCGAGCAGGCGCCGGTGCCCGAACATGCCCCGCTCCAGCCGGTGAAAGTGGAACCGGTTAGTGGAGTGGCGGTGAGCTTCACCACCGCGCCACTCGGATAGCGTGCCGAGCACGTCGAGCCGCAAGTGATGCCTCCGTCGGAGGTGACGCTTCCGGAACCGTCACCCGACTTGGTCACCGTCAGGGTAAAGGTGGCGGACGGACCGGGCACCGTGGCGTCAAGTCCGGAATCGGGCACAGTGAGATCCGAGTTCGTCGGATCGAAACCGTCCGCAATCAACCGCATCTTGTACTTGCCGGGGCGGGCGAGAAATTGCGTCGAGCCGTCCGGCCCAGTCGTGCCCTGGTAGGTGAACGGCCCGTCACCGATGTGAAGCAGAATGACGTTGCTGTCGGAAATCGGAGGCAGGGTGCGCAGGCGTACCGGCGCGACCGGCGCCGGCGTATCCAATGGGGCCGTGGCCAGCGGGATAACAATTTCGATCTGCTGGCCCGGGAGGCCAATAAACCCGCCCAGGCTGATTACGCGCACATATTTGTACCCCAGCGGATCATACACGCCGCGGACGAGCAGGGACGGAGCGATCTCAACCAGCATTTCCGCGCCCAGTATCGGCAGTTCGGCCGATAGCGCGGCTCCCAGACTCTCGCCCAGCACGGCATATGACAGCAGGGCGGTCAGGGCCGACTTGCTGAAGTCGAATACCACTTTCCCCTTCTGAGGCAACGGCGACAGTTCCTGCGCCGCCTTCGCCGTATCCATGTCCTCGGATTTGTTGATCGTTGGCGTGCCCGGCAGGAGCTTCAACACCCCGGTTAGTGCCGCCTGAAAGCTGTTCGCTAAGGAACCGGAGTTCGAGTTGCCGGAATCCGTCGGTGCTGGCAGCAGCAGGGTCTTGAGTTGGTTGGCGGCCATGAAGAACGCATCAGTGACGCTCGCCGGTTTGGATACCGCCACAGGGATCGTCTGGCCGGCATCGGCGGCGAAAAAGGCGGCCGGCCCGGCTGTGCCGGCGCCGGTCAGCACCACCGCCTGGGTCGGATAGGTTCCTGAGGGATCGAGAAGCGTGACGGCCGCGCGGCCGGGATTCGTCGAATCCATCCCCACCGACACGACCAGGTTTGCCAAGGGCAAGGACGTCTTGCCGTCTCGCAGGCGGAAGGGGAGGGTGAGCGAACCAACCTTTAGAGTCACCTGACCGCTGGAATCGGTTGGCCCTGCCGCCGACACGAATCCATTGCCGGCAAACGTAGTGGCCAGCCTGGTCAGGTTGCTGACTCCCTTGTTGCCGCTGATCACCAGCGCTGCGTTCGGATTGGCCGTCAGGCCGCTGGGCGCCTGGACGTTGAGCTGGTACAGCCCCACGAAGCCAGGGGCCAGCCCCGCGAAGGTTACGTTCGCAAAAACGCCATCGATCGCCACCGCTGGCGTTTTCACCAGCAGAGAGAGCGGGTTCGACAGCGCCGCCATGCCGGTTGCGGGCTGATTGCTGACCCCGCCCAGACCCGTGCAATAGATGGTCAGGTATTCGCCGGGGCGCACCGGGTTGGATACGCTAACGGGGCTGGAATCGGCGGCGTGCAGCACAACGGCCGGGCCGGTTCCATCCTGCGTGGTCGTAAAGATGCCGGGCGCATCCGCCGCTAGGTCCACCGAGGCGGCGTTGGATGGCGCCCCGTTCGCCACCACTTGCACGCTCACACTGCCACCGGGTTTGATTTCAAACGGCAACTGAGCATTGATCTGGTCCGGCGATACGAAGAACAGCGGGGCGGGCAGCCCGTTTATCAGCAAGCTGGTGCCGTTGATCATGGTTGGAAGCGGAAGTGCGCCGGCTCCTGCGCTTCCCGCTGCCAGGCGAGTGCCGAAAATCGAGATGATCGATCCGGGCGCGAGCGGCGCCGGCGCCTTGGCAAAGCTGGCCGCGTTCACGACGCCTCCGGAAAAAATCCAGGGACCCGTATCGGGGATGCCGGTCATGACTTTGCGAATGCGGTTGTTGGCGCCATCGGCGATCGCCAGGTTCCCCGCCGCATCCACCGCCACACCGCGAGGATAGTTTAAAGCGGCGAGAGTAGCCGGGCCTCCGTCGCCGAATGTGCTGCCGCCGCCGGCTACCGTGCTGATAATGCCCTGTGGGGTTACTTTACGGATGCGCTGATTGGTGGTGTCGGCAATAAAAAGATTGCCGTTCGAGTCTACCGCCACTCCGCGCGGATTCGAGAGCGAAGCGCCCGTGGCCGGACCGCCATCACCGGAAAAGAACGGATAGTTGGGCCAATCGGGCCCCCTGCCCGCGGCGGTGGTGATAATGCCCGCGGGAGTGACTTTGCGGATCCGGTCGTTCATATAATCGGCAATGAACAGGTTGCCCGCCGAATCGACGGCGATAGCGAGGGGCTGATTCAAGGAAGCAGCAGTTGCCGGGCCGCCGTCGCCCGAACCCCCCGCAACCCCGTTGCCGGCCACCGTGGTGATGATTCCCGCCGTATTGACCTTGCGAATTCGATGGCTCCTCAACTCAACAATGTACAGGTTCCCGGCCTTGTCTACGGCGACCGCCAGCGGGGCCGACATGCAGACGCTGCTCGCGGGCACCCCGTCACCCTGAAGACAGCTTGAGGTGGACCATGTCCCGGTCACGCGGCTGATGATTCCGCTCGGGCTGATTTTACGAACGCAGTTGTTGCCCACATCCGCGAAGTACACAGTGCCGGAGCCGTCCACCGCTATGCCCGGCGATGCGTCGCCGTACTGCTCGTTGATCTGCAGCGAGGCGAGCGTGGCCGGTCCGCCATCACCCGAAAACCCCGTCGTTCCGTTGCCCGCAAAAGTGGTAATGATTCCGGCCGGCGTCACTTTGCGGATTCGGTTATTACGCGCATCGGCGATGTAGAGGTTGCCGGCGGAATCGAAGGCCGAGCAGCACGGCGCGTTCAGCGAGGCGGCCGTGGCCGGTCCGCCGTCGCCGGAGAACCCAGCCGTGCCGTTCCCCGCCACGGTGGTGATAGTCCCCTGCGCGCAAGCGAGCGAGGTCCCGAGAAACAGAGCCCAGATCACGTTCAGTAGCGTGAGCCGCGCCCGATTTCTCCACGCCTTTCGTTTGAAAACGAGTTTTAGATCCTGGCCTTTGCCGGACAAGACAGACGCGCTGCACAGTACGACGGTGGCGAGTAAGTATGCACGCATTCACGCACCCTCACTTGTCGCCACTATACACCCGCTGGACAGCGTGGACCGTAATATCTTCTGTAATTCATGCTTCCTCAGTTTCGATTGAGGTCTCTTGCCTCAGCTGAAATTGGAGGGGAGAGGGAACAGCCTGAACTGCGCAGTTTTTCTAGGGGGCTCCGCATACGGTTCGGCCTTATGCTAAGCATGATGGCGCGACGAAAGCGATGTGTGCTGCCCGGGGTTGCTTGCCACGTCACACGTGGAGCGCAATGCGGTACGGGCCGGAATGGTGCGGCGGGCGGCCGATTAGCGCTGGTCCAGCGCGGCGGCGCACCTCACGGGTCAGGATGAAAGCGGAATGCAAGAAAGAGGCTGTAGACTATAGGCTGTAGACTGTAGGAGGCCGGGGGAAACAATGAAAACGCAGCGCGACTAGCTGCAGCCTCCGGCCTGCAGCCTCGGCTCTCGGCCCGCCCGGCTCAACAGCAGACCGATCAGTTCACGCTTTTTTGAAACCTGCTCCACCAAGCAAAAACCGCGCGGTTCAGGCAGTCCCCATTCTTCCATCGACGCCGGCCGCGATCCCGTACCCTTCCCGGAGGCTGCACATGAACTCCAGCAGGTTCGGCCGTTCCGCCCAAGCAGTAAAGCAGACCGATCGCTGCGGACCTACCGTGGCTTTGAATGCGAATTGGTGGTTTGGCCATGTGGTAGATTGAAGCGGCTCTAGACTCTTGGCCGCGAATTCGTAAACAGAACTAGTTCAACAATTCCTGGGGCCGTAACGTTGTTACATCGGCTTGCAAGTTGTTGGGATTGCAAGGGCGAAGCCCTTGGCTAGCCTTCGTCAGGAATTCGCGCGCGCAAGGCCCACTTTCAGCCAAGTGTGGCTGCGATGGCTACCCGCTTGCGTCCCTGGGCGCGTACCTGTTGACCGGCTCGATTCCTTCAAGCTTTCCGAATTTCTTGACCCCTTGGGCGACGGAATCGAAAAGAGCATCCGGATTCGTTACGCGGACGCCGGAGATGATGTCTGCTCCATAGCGGAAAAGGACGTCGTTCATCGGTGTGCTTGGGCCGACAACGACGGCGGTTGCACGCCGGCTGAGTTCAAGAAGTCGGGGCAAGGTTTTGTTGATGAGGGCTGTCGCCGTGATCAGGACGATGTCAGAGCCGGGTATCACTTCCTCAGAGGCGTAGGAGGGCAGTTCTCCCTCATCCGGGTCTATCTCCAGGAAGTAGGCCGTGCGGGCGACTTGGCTGACCCGATTATTGGAAGGAAAGCGGCCGATAACGGTGACCGTCTTGCCCGCTGCGATTTCACAGATATACTCGAAAATGTTGCCTGAGCTACCCGACGGATCGATGAGGGAGTTCAGCGCGGCCAGCCCCAGACTGCATTCCAGCGGCTCCCAATTCCTGAGGCGCAGAGCAAGCTCGAAGGCCGTTTTCTTTGTAAGTTGTCCCGAGAACTCCGGCTCCACCTTGCGGTTGGTCTTGTAGGTGTGTGCCATGCCCGTGTGTCGGCTTTCCACCACAGTCCAATAGAGGCCGACGCAGGCCCTCTTGACAGGGCAGTCCGGATGCGCCACGCTTTCCAGCAAGTCCTCGATGAGCTTCATTCGTTGTCACTCAAGAATCTCATAGTAGGGACCGTGGGCGCAGGCCAGGCACAGGGGTCCCTCATTACTGCTGATATCCCGCCCGTCGAAGATCTTCTCGCCGCATCGCGTGCAATTGACCGTGCGCCGCGGGCGCCCGGGCAGGTCCTCGGGCTTGATCGATACCCGTACCCTCTTCCAGGCCAGCAGATCGACGTCGGACACCAGCAGGACCTTGCGGATCGCCTCCTCGGTGTGTCGGATTTCAGGTTGGACCTGCCGCACACTGACGCGGAAGGCAGCGCCGGTTTCCGTATTCACCATGGACACGGCCATCTTGCCGTAGGGCACAAGCTTTGCGCTTCGTCGCCCGAGGCGCGTGCCAGTGACGACCTGAATGGCGTCGGCGATACAGCGGTCGTTCTCGATAAAGACAA
>Ga0315282_10011616_pt1 | contig 13597 bp, 10 predicted proteins | sample YL17G07_20_MG_FD_203693 | JGI IMG/M metagenome (GOLD analysis project Ga0315282, IMG submission 203693) | Sediment microbial communities from Yellowstone Lake, YNP, Wyoming, USA - YL17G07_20 | ecosystem: Environmental > Aquatic > Freshwater > Lake > Sediment | place: USA: Wyoming | collected... | reverse complement strand
TTCTGTGCCTATATCGAGCGGAACATCGATGGCATGCGTTATGACCGCTCTGGAGCTGTTGGCAGTGGTGTCGTTGAAAAAGCTGCCGATATCGTTGTTGCCCGTCGAATGAAGCGACGAGGAATGAGTTGGAGCAGAGAAGGAGGCAACAATCTTCTCGCCCTCAGGCTTCTCGCATTGAATCAGAGGTATGATCGTCGGTCGGATACCCCGTAGCTACCCCACTTTTTGGGATGCAACCGCACTAAGGTGCTGGACTTGACATTTTCCATACAGTACCATACATTTGAATGTATGGATAAGCATAATTCTTTTACATCAAAGCAGTTAGCAGCCATCCGTCACATCCGAAATTGGATCGTGCGCAGGGGAAGGACTCCATCCGTACGCGAGCTGAAGGATATGCTTGGATACAAATCTCCGCGCTCGGCGCAGGATATTTTGGAACAGCTCGCAGAAAAAGGAGTCATTCGAAAGCACCGGGGTGGCGATTACCAGCTAGTGATGAACCCAGATCTTGGCTCGGTCCATGCGCAGACCGTCAATGTGCCAGTCGTAGGAACTGTTGCAGCTGGGTCGCCCATTCTTGCAGAACAGAATATTGAGGGATTCATCCCCGTGTCGCTTTCTCTTGCAAAACCTGGCTCCAAGTATTTTCTTCTGCGGGTGATTGGAGATTCTATGGATGAGGTCGGTATCAACGATGGAGATTTTGTCCTCGTCCGTCAGCAACCAGTCGCAGAGGAAGGCGAGAAAGTTGTAGCCCTGATCGATGACAGCGCGACCGTCAAAGAGTTTCATCGAGGGAAGAATGTAGTAATCCTTCAGCCGCGGTCTACGAACAAGGAACAGAGACCAATCATCTTGGACGAGGATTTCAATATTCAAGGAATTGTAATAGCGACAATTCCTAGCCCGGTTTTGAAATCAATCGAATGAAGAACTCAAAGCAAAAAACCAGTAAGATGCAACACAAAGCTCCCTCTCTCAAGGCGACCGATCCTCAAGTACTCGAGCTCTGGGTTCGCGCTGGTGGCCGCTGTGAATTTCACGGCTGCCCCGAATACTTGCTGCAAGACAAGCTAACGGCAATGAGAGCAAAGCTCGCGGATATTGCCCATATCGTGGCACGTTCAAAAGATGGCCCGCGCGGCGACGATCCTATGCCGTTGGCAGATCGCAACAAAATCGAGAATCTCTTCTTGTCATGCCTCAAGCATCATCGTATGATTGACAACAAAGCTCTTGTGAAGAAATATCCGAAAGAACTTTTGCTGCAATATAAACAAACACATGAAGAACGGATCAGGTACGTCACAAATTTGGGTGATGAGCACGAGACAACAGTCGTGAGGTTCATAGGAAAAATACGTGGCAACTCCGTCTCGATCTCAAACGAAGAGATCCGTGAGGCAGTGTTAAAATCATCCAATCGCTATCCCCGGTATCTTGGAGGAGAGCAGCACATTGAGATTGATCTCACGACGCTTCCCGAAAAAAATATGCAGGAATATTGGGAGGCAGGCATCGAAAGGATCAATGACGTAGTTGAACGAAGGCTGGCGCCAGCAATCCAAAATGGGGAGATACGACATTTATCGCTGTTTGCATTTGCGCGTATTCCATTCTTAGCGCACCTTGGTCATGCGGTTGGCGATAAGGTTCCGCTGGACATTTATCAGAAGCATAGAACTGGCAGCGAAGGCTGGGCCTGGTCAACAAGCCAGCCAGGCCAGCAGTTCACCTATAAGAAAGAACGGAATGGTCAGGACCCGTCCCTTGTCGCAGTGATACTCTCAGTGAGCGGACAGATTCTCATCGATCAACTTCCTTCGGAGATTTCGGACGGATTCTCGATATATGCGCTTTCTCCCGATGGATCGAAGCCCGACCGGGGGCTCATGTCATCGAAAGATTCGTTAGACCAATTCAGGCGCACCTACGCGAGCCTGTTGAGGGATATCGAAGCGAATCATCCAAGCGCGGAAGCAGTTTATCTCTTTCCCGCCTTGCCGATTTCTGCGGCACTCATCATAGGGAGAGAATTAATGAGGAATGTGAGCCCTTCTCTGGTAGTATATGATATCGGCAGAGGTGGGTTCGAAAGAGCCATTGAGATTAACGCCATTAATAATAAGAAGTAAGAAGAATTCACTATGGCCGATCTGAACACCAAATCGAAACTTCATGCGCGGCTGAGCGCATTTGTGGAATGGGTAGCGCCTGATCCAGAGACGCGGGGTGAAATCAATGGGCAGATCGATGAAATACGTACTCGCATCAGTGACAAAGCAAAAGAAGATGGGCTGACGGTCACGGCGACGCCGCGTGCCGGTTCTTTTGCAAAGGACACAGGTTTAAGGCGCCATATGCGTGGCGAATCGGAAGTGGAAGGGCAGGACATTGATGTACCGTTCGTTGTCAAACCTCCCAAGGAAGGTGAGTACCAGCTGGGCCCGATGGTCGATAAGTTTGAAAAATACGCCAATAGTTCTTATCCTAAAACTGAAAAAGATAAAACAAAAAGCTCGATCAAGCTGAAGTTCACGAGCACTCTTTCCTACGACTTGGTTCCGCTTTTTGCCACGAAAGACCCCGAGAGACAGATACTCGTTCGAACCGACGGCGAGTATATCGAAACGTCAGAGCAGAAGCATACGGAGTTCATTACGGATCGAACCTCGAAGAGTGATGAAAAGAAAGGTGTGGTGCGTTTCAATGAATGCGTACGCCTCGTGAAATGGTGGAGAGAGGTGAGGTGTGCTGATGGGAATTATCTCAAAGAAGTTCCAAGCATCATCATTGATCTCCTTTGTGCCAAGGCGTTTGATAGACTTTCTGTGCAAACAACGTATGCGCAAACGATGACGGAATGGTTCACATACTTGGCGCATGTCGTCAGGAAAAAAGAACAAGTTGCATTTTCGGATTATGCAAAAATACCCCCCATTGACAAGACGGCGACTTGGCAAGTGATTGATCCTGTTAACCCTGACAATAACATCGCAAACAAAATGCGGGTCTACGAAATTGATGAACTGGCTGAATGGTTCGAGAGTGGACGTGATGTTTGGAATCGAGCCATCGCAGCCGACTTGAGAAAAGAGGATAGTAGGAGCCTTGAGCAACTCGTCGGGTTGTTCGGGAATTCCTTGAAGAACCATTGTGAGGACTGAGAAACATGAGTGAGACATACACGGCAACGTATACAAGCACCTACACCGAGTCGAGGGCGGTGGCAGTCATGACCAGTGCTCTTGAAGATTTCATTGTGCTTGCGGCGGCACGCAAGATCGGTTATGACACGACACAAAAATGGGTGGAAGACCTCCTCTATCTTGCTAAGGCCAGGGTCTTGAAGTATTTTGAGCTTCAGTATCACATCAATGGAACAAGGATCGGAGGATACAAATACATCCTGAGCGACGATGGTTCATTGCATGAAAACTCGGCGTCAGGCGGAATTGATCCTTATGATGTGCCATCGGATTGCACAGTTTCGCTGTTTGCGAGCATCGATTGGCAGAAAAGAAATAGTGACGAGGTGAAGCGGTACCTTGCGTCGCGTGGGTGGGGAATGAACGGCACTTCCTTGGGTGGTCAAGCGATTTACGAAAGGGCGTACTCAAAAGATGGTTACGGTCTGATGAGGTACAGGGTCAACTTATGAACGACGTCGTGCAACTTATAGAAACAAAGCATCCTGACAAGAATGCTGAGGCAATCTTCGAAAGCCTTATAGGTATCGACCGACAGAAGAAAGAGTTAGTCACAACCGTTACGTTTCTTTTTGACAAGGAGAGAATTGCAGAATGGCTAAAGAAGCATCACCGAGCCGGCCTGCCATTTGTTGATCGGGTGATTGCTGAGATGCCGCTTGTCATATTGTCGGGAGAAGTGGGTTGTGGTAAGTCAGCGTTGGCCAACTCTGTGGGAACGCCGATTGCAAAGGAGCTCAACAAGAGATTGACGTGTTTCGAGACACCTTCTGATGTTCGAGGGAGCGGAAGGGTTGGGGAGCTCTCGGCTCGCATCACCTCTGCCTTCCAGCAAGCCAAGGCAAGAGTAAAGGGTGACGAACTGGGATTGCTTGTCGTCGATGAGGCCGACGATCTTGCCACGAGCAGATCCCAAAATCAGGCACACCACGAGGATCGCGCGGGATTAAACGTTCTCGTGAAACAAATCGATTCAATCAATCGAGAGAAGGCTAATCTTGCTGTGATCTTGGTTACGAATAGAGTCAGTGTACTTGATCCAGCGGTCTTACGGCGTGCTGCAGTGCACCTCACATTCAAACGGCCGAATGATGAGGAGAGAAAGAAGGTGTTTGAATATCTTTTCAGAGGAACCAAGGTCACGGATAAAGAAATCGAGAAGCTGGTAGAAGCATCCAGACAAGACAAGGTCCCCTTCAGTTATTCAGACCTCATAAATCGGATTGCCAAGCAAGCGGTGTTCAGGGCTGTTGAGCAGAACAAGCCATTTAATCCTTCGATTTATCTCGATATATTAAAAGAATCTGTGCCGTCACCTCTGATCAAATAGAGCGGGATTTACAGCAATGACCAAAGATCGCGTGGAAATATATCTGGATGAGCGAAAGCTCTTGCTCGAAGACCAGCATGTGAGTCAACAGCAGTTTGACAAGTACATCTTGAGTCTCTCAACAGGATTCCTAAGCCTCTCCGCTGCATTTTTGAAAGACATATTTCCACAAGCCGGTATGGTCCGAAAAGAGGTCCTCGTGACGTCCTGGGTGCTCTTCTCGGCGTCCATTCTCTCGACACTACTCTCGTTTCTGACGAGCCAGCAAGCATATAAGCGTCAATTGGTCATAACTGAAGACTACTACGTGAGGCAAGACGAAAACGCTCTCAAGGCGAAGAATCATTGGAGCGCAGGTACTACGATACTAAATCTATGTTCGGCAATCTTCTTTGTTCTTGCGGTTGTCGCTACGGTGTTCTTCGTCTCAACAAACTTCTTGAAACATTAGAAAGGGGCAACAATATGGGAAAAGGAAAAAATGACACTGCTCAGGTTGGAATCCTCGGTGAGCGCACTTTCGCACCGACCAACAAATCAACCGAGTTCGGGCAAGTTCCTCCGAGCTTGAACACCGCCGGTCAACTTTTCCAGGGCGGAAACACCCCTCCCTCACTCAATCTGGCTGGGGAATTCATCAAAGGGATGGTTCCTCAATCACTTGCTAAGATACCGTTGGATCAAGTCCCCCAGCCGTCTCAACCGTCTAGCGGGAACCCAAGCTCTCCAGGATCAACATCCGCTGATTCTGGTAGCGGCCAGTCCGCAGGCTCTGGCAAAGAGTGACGGAGGTATCATCGGAGGCAATCGTTACGTCACATCCGACTGCATGCCATCGAGTCGGTGGCACATTTTCGATTTGATACGTGCTGGCGTTGCAGTTGAAACCTTAATGTCCTAAGTTGATAATATACGGCTGATCTTGAATGATATCGACGGGCTCTGAGTCCAAAGTCGGATCAATAGCTATTTGAAACGCACCGTTTGTAAGCTATAATTTGGATATGCAACGCAGCACGCGCACTAAGAAACCGCATTCAGATCCGGCCGAAGAGAGGAGTGAATTGCGGCGGTTATATGCGAGGCCCATGTCCTCGACGAGGAACGGTGCCCTGTTCAATGCCTTTTCTTACCCTACGAAGATTTCCCCCGAAGCCATAGCAGTATTTGTTGCAACTCACACAGCCCCGGGCGCTCTTGTGCTCGACACCTTTGGCGGGAGCGGTACCACAGGTCTCGCTGCGCTCTTGTGTGATCGACCAACCGATGCCATGAAACGCATGGCGGCTGATTTGCAGCTAAAGCCTCGATGGGGCCCTAGGCGTGCAGTGGTCTACGAGATTGGGACGCTGGGCGCTTTCATCGCGGAGACAATGTGTCATCCGGTCAATCCGTCCGCTTTCGAGATCGCAGCGAGACGCTTAATCGACCGTGTCGCAAGTCGGATGGAAGACTTGTACACCGCGATAGACCCTAATGGGGAAAAAGGTGAGATACGCCATATCCTCTGGTCAGATGTACTAGCATGCCCACGTTGTCGCAAAGAGGCAACATACTGGAGCTCTGTGGTGAGCATGACGCCGCTAGGACTGCGGGACCACTTTCATTGCCCTCACTGTCGAACCAAAAGTCCGCTCGATTTCGCAAAACGGGTAACAGAAAAGTTCTATGATCCGCTACTCAGCCGAATAATTACTAGAAAAAAACGTGTACCTGTAATGGTCTATGGACAGACCGAAGGGAAAAACTGGCGCCGCCCTGCGTCCGCAGACGACAAGAGGCGATATGCGCAGATCACCAAGAAAAATGTCTCCCGCGGGGCTCCCATAGAGCCGGTTGTGTGGGGCGATTTGTATCGTGCGGGGTACCATACGGGCATAACCCACCTCCATCATTTTTACACCTATAGGAATTTTCTTGCAATTGACTCGTTATGGAAGGCCATTGAAAGCGAGTCACCTAGGCTTCGAGATGCATTGCGCCTTCTCGTGCTGAGCTATAATGCCGCCCACTCCACCCTCATGACACGAGTCGTTGTAAAGAATGGCCAAAAGGATTTTGTATTGACCGGTGCTCAGAGCGGGGTTCTATACATCAGCAGCCTTCCCGTAGAAAAGAATGTCTTCCAGGGGCTTCGTCGGAAAATACATACCCTCACAGAAGCCTTCGCTCTTCTCTACGACAGCAAGAGCAAGGTCGATGTGCGACAGGCGAGTAGCACAAGAATAGATCTTCCTGATGAGAGCGTAGACTACGTCTTCACGGATCCTCCGTTTGGAGACTTCATTCCGTATGCAGAAATCAACCAGATTAACGAGATTTGGCTTGGAAAAACCACTGACAGGAGAAAAGAGATCATCGTCAGTCAGGCACAAGGAAAATCAGTAGAACAATACGGCATTCTAATGAAGAATGTCTTAAGCGAAATAGCACGGACCTTAAAGAAATCGGGTAAGGTGACACTCGTTTTCCACTCATCGAAAGCTGAAATTTGGCAGGCGCTAACCGAGGCATATGAACTCGCAGGCTTTGGTGTTAAAGCAACTAGTATACTCGATAAAATCCAAGAAAGTTTCAAGCAAGTTGTTTCAACGGTTTCCGTGAAGGGGGACCCATTACTCCTGCTGGAAAAAAGGAACATGAAGGCGCGAAAGAAGAGTGAGAGTGCAGCACGTGAAGTTATCATCAATTCGGTATTGGAGAGGGTCTGGACAGAAGCGCACGATTTGAAGGAGCTCACTCCCGAGCGAATGTATTCTCGATTTGTGACAAGGTGTCTAGAGGAAGGCGTGCCAGTAGGTCTGGATGCGGAGGCATTCTATGGAATGATTCCACGGAAGAAACATGCATAGTGTGAAAAACAAAGTGCAAACGGTCAGTGATCACTCGCACGTCAAGCAAAAACGGCTGGGCCAGTTTTTCACTGGTGCCCGATTAGCTCGTCTGTTGGCCGCTGTCGCGAACGCAGGGAGAGCGACGTCTGTCATTGATCCCATGTGCGGAACGGGGGATATGTTGAGAGCTGCTGCGGAATTCAATCCACACCTTGAGTTAACAGGCATTGAGATTGACGGTGAGGTATTAAAACGTGCAAAGATGCAACTCAAGTCTGATTCGCAAGTCAACCTGATACAAGGGAGTGCCTTTGATTATGAGAGTCTGCAGCGCATGCGCGCAAACGACTTTGACCTCGTTATTACCAATCCGCCGTATGTACGCTATCAGTCTCTCTCTGATCGAGCGAATGAAGGTGATGTGCCGAGTGCGTCGACTATACGACACGACCTTCTAAAGGCCACGGGTCATTTGTTAACAGATGCTGAGGATCGGCGTCTTTTTTGTGAACTCATCCGCGCTTATTCAGGCTTGTCGGATCTTGCCGTCCCGTCCTGGGTTCTGGCCGCAATGCTTACCAAGGTTGGAGGAACGCTCGCATTGGTCATGCCCGAAAGTTGGTTATCACGGGACTACGCTCAAATCGTCCAGTACATATTGTTCAGATGGTTCAGAATCCGCTATATCGTTGAGGATATTAACGCTTCGTGGTTCCCCAACGCTTTGGTCAAAACGACCCTTTTGGTGGCGGAGCGTATTCATCGTCGTCCTTCTGCCTTCCTCTGGGACAATGAGCTCTATGCTCATGTGCGCATTTCTGCAAAGGCAGGCAATGCGACGAGTATTGTTGGAAATATTTTTCCGGAGATCGCGTTTCCTGAAAAAGCATTTGCTGAAGAACTCGAGTCGGTACTGCTCAAACGTGAAAGCGGACACACGCCTGTGTGGTCGGTAGAATGTACGCGATTATCAGAAACAGCGGACAATCTACAGAACACTGTCGGGGTTGAGTTGTGGTTTCAGAAGTGCGAAGGTCTCAACGGGATTTCCATTAATGGAGTTATCTTGCCGGTGGAGCTTCGGCGTTGGCTTGGTGAGGAAGGGGAAAAAGATGTAAAGTCACTTGAACAGCTGAGCGTTCTGGTTGGGCAAGGTCTTCGGACAGGAGCAAATTCTTTCTTTTATGTCGACCTGATACGAGAGGATACTCCTTATGTCATCGTGGCGCCGCACAGGATGTTTGACATAGAGGCTGTGCGCGTGCATGAGCAACTCCTAAAACCTGTTCTACGCAAACAGTCAGAGCTTCCCGATGCATATCAAATCAAGCAAAGCTCCCTCAAGGGCCGCGTTCTGTTATTGCATAAACATGAAATAACAGATGAACTATTGAAGCTAATCCGTACCGCGGAGACGACTAAAATCAGGGACAAGATCATACCTGAACTGTCTGCGGTCAGGACGAACGTGCGACGCACAGATCATAACAACAATACGTCCTCAAGTTGGTATACGTTGCCTCCCTTAGCTCCTCGCCACGTGCCTGAGTTGTTAGTCCCGCGGGTGGATGCGAGTTCTCCCCGTACTTACATGAACGACTTGGGAGTGGTTGTCGACGCGAATTTTTCCACCATCTGGTTGAACCGGGACTCAGCCTTCACGCGATGGGCCTTGCTCGCGCTTCTCAATAGTACTTGGTCGGTTACATGCATGGAGCTTATAGGCTCTGTTATGGGCGGAGGTGCCCTGAAACTTGAGGCGACCCATTTAAAAAAGATACCACTTCCTAATTTTAGAAGCGATGAAATCAGTCGTCTTGACACATTGGGTCGAGCTTTGTCGCAATCTGGAGATCCACTCATCTTAAGGAAGATCGATGAATTGGTCGTCGGGGTATTTTTCGCGAAAGACTCTGTGCAGGACAAACTGAATCAGCTCAAGGCGATTGTCCGAAGACGGCTTGACGAGAGATCGAAAAGAACATGACAAGCGAAATAACTCGCGGCCAGGTCGTCGCTGCCAAGAATCATATCAAGATAGCATCCCAACTCATCAAAGAGGGAAGCAACGAACAGGTTGTCCGCGATCACTTCACATCGAACTTACGCTTGCTCTTTCCAGACACTCCGCCTTGGATTGCAGAACATATCCGTGGAGGAGAAGCCGCGCTTAAAACTCACCGCAACAGCAAGGTCTCGACTGGTTTTGTTGATAACCTGATCGGCCTCACTCCGATAGAATACGAAGCGAATCTTTTGGACCCTGCGAAATTCGCTGAAGGATACGGTCAAATAAGAAAGTACTGCGCTTCATTGGTTAATGATCGGAATGACCCCACCCAGATAATTGGTGTTCTCTCCGACACCGTCAGGTGGTACGCATACTGTATCATTGTCGAGCCGCGACATCGCGAACCGCTCGAAGCGGAGGACATCAAGCTTCGAGAAATTGATTCGATAGATGTCTCGGGGGCAACGGACGTCGACGCCAATCGCCTCATTGATTTTCTTCTCCGGTTTCTCCAACGGTTAGGTTCGAGGCCTTTGGATGCTTCTTCCATTGCACACGATCTTGGATTTGAAAGCCCGTTCTGCGAGCGGCATTTGGCCGCGCTGAATGAGCTAGTGCGGGAGGGATTCTCCGCTAAGCCTGGGTATGCAAGGCTGATTAAGGAGCTCTGGTGTAGCTTCGTAAGCTACGTAATTGCAAGAGGGAAGACGAGTGAGTTCGATGTCTCCGAATATGCTCGTGAGCTTTACATTCTGACACTAGGTAAACTGATTTGCGCCAACGCCATTGAAATGAAGTCTATCATTAGCAATGAGAGCGAGATCGCAGAAATAGTCAGCGGCGACTTCTTTCGGAATCGTGGGCTCGAGAATTTCGTCGAGTATGACTATTTCGGATGGTTGAATGGCCCCGGTCAGTTCCAGCGGCGCCTGGTTTCTGTTGCCCGAGAAATCCAGCAGGACTTGCGCGCCTATGATTTCTCTCGCACCCTCGGCGAGGACATCTTTGGTCGGCTCATGGCCCAGTTGGCAGAACGGTCACAGAGAATTCTGTTAGGGCAGGAGTGCACTCCCATCTGGCTCGCGAGAGCACTTGTCCGCCAAACTATTCAGAAGCTACCTTCTGGAAGTCAACCACGTTTTGTGGACATGTGTTGCGGATCCGGAACGATGGTTTTGGAAGTGGTGCGGCAGGTGAAGGAGCAGATTAAAGCCGAAGGCGAAGCGTTCGAAAAGTCTGAACAAATCAATTTACTCGCGCAGGCAATTACGGGATTCGATATTGATCCTCTGGCCGTTATGTTGTCAAAAATCGCATGGGTGCTTGCAGCGAAAGACTGGCTCGAACCATTCGGAACGTACAGAATCACGATACCTATTTACCACGCCGACTCTCTATTCGCTACGACGCCGCTCACAAGGGAAGGCGAAGAAGACGGCCGAAGAGTAAAGTTGCACCTAGCCGAATACACTCTGGAGTTGCCAACAGTGCTCATCTCTGCCGGATGGCAAGGCGTTTTCGATTCCATCATAGACAGAGCTTATGCCATCGCGGTTCAATCAAAACTGCCCGACCTGACCAAGGAGGATATGGACGGCATCATTGGGGGAGCCATTCGACTTGCTCCAAGAAGATTGAGCAAGAAAGAAATGAGCGGCATCTCGTTGTTCTTGTTCGATCTGATCCAAAAGATCCACGACCTCAACGTTGAGGGGCGAAATGGCATCTGGGCATTCATCTTGCGAAACAACTATCGGCCTGGCCTCGTGGCGGGTCAGTTCAACGGCCTTGTTTCCAATCCGCCATGGCTGGCTCTCAGCAAGATTGCTGACAACCCTTACAAAGGGGCGCTGCAGGCAATGGCTGAATCGCTTGGAGTTCGACCACACGGACCGTCGTTCTTGCATCTGGAAATGTCCACAATTTTCCTTTTGAGATCAGTGGATCGTTATTTGCGGGATAATGCCGTGTTCGGGTGCGTGGTTCCGGAAACTGTCCTCACCGGTCATCAACACAATCTCTTTCGTGCCGGCGCGTTCAGTAAGACTGAACGACCTGTCCCGCTCGCGATCGACGAAATATGGAAGGTGGATGAGAAAGCCTTCAAGAATAGAGCAGCTGTCTTGTTTGGAAGGAAGACCACGCCAGACAATCAAGGTTCCATTCCCGGCGGCTATCTCATGCAAGATGGAGCAATGAATTCCCTTCAATTTCACCGGGTTACACTTGGACCTAGAACTGTTTGGACTGATCGAAATGCTGTTGATGCTACTCAGCTATTTCACCCGGCAGATTTCGAACAGGGTGCCGATCTTATGCCGCGTAGATTATTCTTTCACGAAGTGAGCGAAACGGAGATCCCGGGTATGATGAGTCTGGCGCCGATAGAAGAGGGGGCGAGCGGTCTCACCTACTTGGTGAGTGACGTCAAGCAGTCCATGGATTTTCGACTCTTTTTCCCTTGTGTTGTACCCGAGAGGCATATATTCCTCGTGTTGCTATCTAAGATGCTCTCGCCGTTTCTACTCGCAGAACCCGCAAAGGCATTTTTGCCTCTCAAGCGAACCGATAGCGGAGAATGGATGTCACTATCTCAATTTGACTTATCTCAGGATGCCGCCGATGCGTCCGCCTTACGAGCCTTCAAACAGATTGCCGAGGAGATCGCGAAGCTGGATGATATTGCCTCTGACGCTATCTTCAAGGGGATGTGGAGTCGTCTGAATTTCCGAAACAAGATCGTCAAGCAGTCCATCATCGACGGAGAGGGATACATCGTCTTCACTGGAGCAGGAGGAAGTGATGTCTGCTCGGCCTTTCTTGATTTGCACGCGAGTTCGCGCAACAAATTACTCATAGACCAAACCCTTTACTGGACCCTGGTTTCCACAGAAGAAGAGGCTTTGTACCTCACGGGTCTTCTGAATAGCGATGCCGCGAACGAACTCATTAAGGCCTTTCAACCACGCGGTCAGCAGGGTGAGAGGCATATCCACGAACTGGCATTTGGAATTACCCCTCCGTTCGATTCCGAGCAGCAGTCTCATATGGAGGTGGTGAACGCGACAAAGACCCTCCTGAGAGAATATCTCGCGTTCGTAAAGTCAAAGCAGGAAGCAGGAGATAGAGGATTCTTACAGTGGTTAGCGCCGAGCAAGAGCCTTGCGAGAAGACGATCTAAGCTGCGCGATGCTATCAGGACCCTTCCAGCGTTTGCTGATTATGCATCTGCGTGTCGCGCTGTATACGGAATATAGCAAGAGATTCATCGTAGGAGATGACAGGTCTGGTCTATTCTGTCGCGTTATGCCTGACCCATCGCGTCTTTGGTCAAGCAAAAACCTTGGGACCTCTGGATTCGGAGGATGAAAGAGGTTTTTGCGTTCACGGGGTGATGACAACCAAAGGAAATAGAAACGCAGTGCAGCGTTTTTGCGCGCGTTAACCGCCATAGCCTTCAAAAGGAATCATTCTGATAATGAGCAAACAAGTCCGCTTTCGTATTGACTTTGAGATGGAAGTTCTATCCATGGATGAAGCAACCCATCAAGCCCAAATTGTCCTCAGACCACGTTCGGACCGATATGAATGGAGGACCGTCGACGGTAAAAGAATGCTCTACGACAAGCTTGACGACCTTCTATTTCCAGAGAGCGTCGTAGAAGAGTTCGCAAAAGGTCTGCACGGCGTACCGGTCGGTTTTGAAACATCAGATCAAGATGTGTGGAACTTTGAGGAGTACATCTCTACCCGCGTACCAGAAATTGAGAAGAGAGCACGGGGCCAAGTCGGTTCAGCATATTTTGCAGACAAATCCGCTGACTTTCTTGAATCTCTTTTCGTGAACAAACTTGAGTTTGCTATTCTTTCAATTGACATCAAAGATTCCAGTGTTCTTTCAAACAAGCTCGAAGCCGAAGTGTATCAGAAATTGGTGGACACATTTACCTTTGAAGTTGGTGGTCTTGTTCCAAAATTCCACGGTCACGTTCTGAAATATTTGGGCGACGGTTTGATCGCCTACTTCCCAGCGCCAAGTTTCATCGTAAAGAATGATTTAGCGATGGAATGTGCGCTCGTTATGCGTAAACTTGTCTATCTTGGACTGGATCCAGTTTTCTCCAAAATTGGTTTGCCAACAATCGATATCAGAATCGGCCTCGACTCTGGCGAGGCTTATGTACGCGCAATCGGCAATCCCGCA
>Ga0315282_10011615_pt1 | contig 13598 bp, 6 predicted proteins | sample YL17G07_20_MG_FD_203693 | JGI IMG/M metagenome (GOLD analysis project Ga0315282, IMG submission 203693) | Sediment microbial communities from Yellowstone Lake, YNP, Wyoming, USA - YL17G07_20 | ecosystem: Environmental > Aquatic > Freshwater > Lake > Sediment | place: USA: Wyoming | collected... | reverse complement strand
TCCTTGTCGAGGGCGCGGACACGGCGGAGAATGGCGAGATCGTCGTGGCGCTGACTGGCGGCACCGACGCCACGCTCAAGCGCTTCTTCCGCGAAGCCAGCGGGAAGGTGCGGCTGCAGCCTGCCAATGCGCAGATGGACCCGATCGTCCTGCCCGGGAAAGAAGTGAAGATTCAGGGGCGCGTGATCGGCGTGCTGAGGAAATATTAAGGTCGTGGACGAGTTGCGAATGAACACCATGTTTCGTATCGGGTTTCTTGGGGTGCTGCTCATCGGCGTCGCGGCGACAATGACTCCCGGCCGGGCGGAGGAGTTCACGCTCGAAAACGGGCAGAAAATCGTCGGCACGGTGGTGGGATTCGAAAACGGCATGTTCAAAGTCGAGACCGAATTCGGCTACGCGCTGGTGCGGAAGGACCGCATCCGCTCCATCACCTTCAATACGGGCCCTTCCAAGGACGTGGCGGCGAAGCGCGCCGGTCAGAAGGAGCAGCCACCTGCTGCAAAGTCGGCGATTCCGGCGACCGAAGGCAGTGACGCGCCTAATCCGCCGCTCGTCCAACCTCCGGCGGAAAGCGCGCTGGCGAAACCGGGCACAATCGTGGCGGAAGTCGCGCAGAAGATGTGCGTTCGGGAGCGGATGTCTTGCCGGAGGAAGACGTAGGTAGGCCAGCATGGGTGAGGGAAAGAGCCTACGGCTGAACCCCTCCTTGCCCATCTCGGCCTCGACAAGTGGATGGTGATGCATGTGCTCTCGTCCTGCGAGGCTACCTGAGGAGAATGCCGCAGCCTCCTTCTGGGGCAGTCTTGAGGGCTTGGGTCCAATTCCGGGTGTCTTGTTGTTCCTTTGATTGCGGTTTATAATTCCCCTGCCGGCTATTCCGTCTGCCTCTGCAACTGAGCGTGCATTCGAGGGCCATATGCCCACTCCTTTGCGGCGCTTGTGCCATTCATCTTGGGGCAGGATTACGTTGCTGCTTGTGCTCGGCCTTCCTGCCCTTTTCACCCAGCTTGGATGGAGCCAGGAGATAGGGATGATCGCCGGATATGTGCGTGGCCCCGATGGGCGTGCGCTTTCCACCGGTGTGACCTTGACGTTGGAGACTGAAGACGGCGAGCTGGTGCGAACGCAGCCGGCCAATCAGGACGGACAATTCGAGTTCGTGGACCTCCGCAAGATGCGTTATCTTCTGAGGGTAACGGCAGAGGGATTCCAAGCCATGCAGCAATTCTGCGACCTGAGGACGCCTTCGGCCCGGGTTTTACTCAATTTGTTTCTGACCCCGATGGGCAGGACGAAGAGCGAGAAAGGGCTCGCTCCGAGTTTGACTGACCAACAGGCGCCCGAGAAGGCGCGTGAAGAATACAGCAAAGGGATTGGGGCATTCGCAAAGGGGGAGTATTCGAGCGCTCGCGGCCACCTCGAGAAAGCAATCACTGATTACCCCTGTTTTGCCCGGGCCCAAACACAGTTGGCCCTCACGCTGATTGGCATGGGCTCATCCGGCCAGGCCGAAGCACCCCTCCGCAAGTCGATTGAGTGCGATCCAGGATACTACGAGGCTCACCTTGTCCTGGGACAGCTTTTCAACCAGGAGAAGAAGTTTGGGGAGAGCGAGAAGATCCTGACGGAAGGGCTACGTCTCTCTCCCGCCTCGTGGCAGTTCTATTATCAGCTTGGGGTCGCCCATTTCGGTTTGCGCCAGTACAGCAAGGCAGACCTCGACTACCAGAAAGTCCTGAGTTTCAACCCCACCCCTCCTCCCGAATATCATGTGAAAGTTGCCGACGTCTATCTGGCCCAGGAAGCATACGACAAAGCCTATGCCGAGATGCAGGCTTACCTGCAAGCCCAGCCCAGCGGTCGCTTCGCCGAGAAAATACGAAAGATAATCCGGGAAATGGGAGCGGCTGGCGTGCTTGACAAATCCCGGTCACGCTAAGCTGCGGCGCTTTGCGCGGCGAGGCGGAGTCGTCTGAGTCGCCCTGCCTTAATCAGGCGAGCAAACCCACCACACAGGCCAAAGCCTTGCGAAGACCTAAGAGTTGTCGGCGCGAGAAGAGCTGCAACTAGCGCGGCAGACGTGTCTCGCCGATGATCTCAAACTTCGCCCTAACACCTCCTGGGCTTTCCCCCGGCTGGCTGCCGCCCACGAAGACGCTGTATTCACCGGGGGAGACTACGTGTTCGCCCTTTTCAGTCACCAGACTCAGGTCGCGTGCGTTGAGCGTGAAAGTGACATGCCGCGTTTCACCCGGAGCAAGGTGTAAGCGACTGAGATCTCTCAAGGCTCGATTGGGAGTACTGGGTATACTGGGAAACTCCAGGTACACCTCCGTGACTTCATCGCCTGCTCTCGTGGATGTGTTCTCGACGTCCGCTTCGACCGTGAGCGGATCTCCAGCTTTGAGCTGTGTGGACGATAGTCTCAGGTTACTGTATCCGAAGGCGGAGTAGCTCAGCCCGTAGCCGAACCCATAGAGGGGCTCGCCGCTGAAGTACCGATAGGTTCGGTTCTGCATGGAGTAGTCGTCAAAAGGTGGGACCTGATCCAACGAAGCGTAGAAAGTCATCGGCAGCCTGCCACCGGGATTGTTCACACCCGCTAGCGTCTCAGCGATGGCCGTGCCGCCTTCCTCGCCCGGATACCACGCCTCGAGGATGGCGGCGGCATGCTGCTCGGCCCAATTCACCGCCAGGGCGCTGCCGTTCATCAGGACCACCACCAGGGGCTTGCCGGTGGCGGACAGGGCCTCGAGCAGATCCTGCTGCACACGTGGCAAGCCGATATCGGTTCGGTCGCCGCCACTGAAGCCCTCAACGTGAATGGGCATCTCCTCGCCTTCGAGTTCCGGCGAGAGCCCGACGAAAGCCACTGCCGCATCGGCGCGCTGGGCCGTCTTCACGGCTTCCTCGCGTAGTACTTCGGCCGGAGGTTGCCAGACCAGCGTGAGGCCGGCGGCGAACAGTGGCGCGCGGTGCGTGTACTCCAGGCGAAAGCTGTGCGCATGCGAGTCCACGAAGTGCACCTTCGAGGACGGTGCCTTGGGGCGGTGATCCTCCTGCGTCCCGCTGGTCACGAGTTTATCGTCGAGGTAGACGCGAAAGGTCTCATGATCCTGGCAAGGAGAGCAATGCGGCTGGCCGATGCCGAACGTGTAGTCCCCGGGCCCGGGCGGCGTGAGCGTCCCGCTCCAACGGACGGAAAAGGCTTTCATCGGAATCCCCGGCGCAGGCGAGGCGGCATTCCAGTCGAACTGAATCTGCGCGTCGGTGCGGACGAGTGTTGGCTTACCGGAGAAGTCGGTGTTCGCAAAATACTCCGCCTTGAGGCCCGGCTCCGACTTGGCGCCCGCAGTGTGAAACACCGTGCTCGGCACCGGCACGGGTAGTTCCGCGACATACGCCGAGCCCTGCGCGTAGAGAACTTCCGCTTTGCCGGCAAACTGCTTGCGCAGGCCCTCCACAGGCAGCAGGGGATGAGAGGGGACACCATTGTAGTTGCCCTCCAGCGCGACCAGTGATTCGGCATTGGGGCCAATCACGGCAATCGTCTTCACGTCAGGTTTCAGCGGCAGCATTCCATCCTGATTCTTCAAGAGCACCATCGATTCGCGCGCCGCCTGGAGCGCCAGTTCCCGGTGTTGCGGCGAGTCAACCACGGACATGGGAATGCGGTTGAAAGGAACCATGTCCGGCGGATCGAACATGCCGAGGCGCATGCGCGCCGTGAACAGCCGCTTGACAGCAGTGTCAATTTCGCTCTCCTTGATGAGCCCGTCGTGCACGGCGTTGACGAGTGCGACGTACTCGTTGCCGCAGGTGGTGTCGGTTCCGGCGCGCACCGCCACCGCGGAACCGTGCGCGTTGTCGGGCGTGTACTTATGGCCAGTGGAGATGTCTCCGATGGCGCCGCAGTCCGAGGTCACATAGCCCTGGAACTTCCAGTTATCGCGCAGGATCTCCTGGAGCAGGAAAGGGCTCGCGCAGGCCGGCACGCTGTCCACGGCGTTGTAGGCGCACATGACGGAATCCCCGCGCCCTTCGACGACGGTGGACCGGAAGGCGGGAAGGTAGGTGTCCCCAAGATCGCGCGGCGTCACGTTGACGTTGAAACCGTGCCGCTCAGGTTCCGGCCCGCTGTGCACGGCGTAGTGCTTGGGCGTGGCCACGGTCTTCAGGTATCTCGGATTGTTACCTTGCAGTCCCCTCACAAAGGCGATTCCCAACTTCCCGGTCAGGAAGGGGTCTTCACCGTACGTTTCCTGGCCGCGTCCCCAGCGCGGATCGCGAAAGATATTGATGTTGGGCGACCAGAACGTCAGTCCGTAGTAGATGCTGTGATTGCCTTCGCGCTGCGCCTGGTTGTACTTGGCGCGGGCTTCGGTGGCAATGACCTGGGCCTCGCGACTCACGAGATCAACGTCCCAGGTAGCTGCCATGGCGATGGCCTGCGGAAACACCGTCGCGTAGCCCGAGCGCGCCACGCCGTGCAGCGCCTCGTTCCACCAGTCGTAGGACGGGATGCCCAGCCGGGAAATGGCCGGAGCGGTGTGCTGCATCTGCAGGACCTTCTCCTCGAGCGTCATGCGCGAGACAAGATCGTCAACCCGCTCTTCAACTGGCAGGGAGGGATTTTGGAAGGGAGAGCGCGCCGTCCTTTCTTTCCTCGCCGGCGGGGAAGAAAAGCACAGGGGCAGGCAGATCACCAGCAAAAACAACCCGAAAGCAATGGATGCGTATTTGTGTCTTGACATCGTGCCCTCCGCTTGCGTTAGTCAGAAGTTCAAGGGTTTTGTTCGGATGCAAGGTATTGTTCCAAGGGGACTGCACAATCGGCCGGCAAACAGGCCGACGATCCTCGGCATCGTCTGCGAAACACGCCGGGCGTTGCCGGGCTGCGCGAAGGGAGAAGACTTCCTGGTAACTCTTCTCAAGCATGTGAATGGCAGACGCGGGCGGACAGGCAGATACGAGGAGAGAATGTGTCAACCCTTCGTCAGCCGCGCGGAGAACTCGAGAGACTTCATGAAACGCAGATCAGGCTCGCGAGGTCCGAAGAGCTCTGCCCATCGGCACCGCCGGTGCCGGTTGCTGAGTTGCTACAGAAAGAAATGGGGCGACCCGTTTCCAGATCGCCCCCACACCAGAGTCTTTATCAGCCGTTAGAACACGAACCTCAAGCCGAGTTGAATTCGGCGTGCATCCCAGAAGGACGTCACCTTCCCGAAATTTGCGGAAGCGAAATTCGTGTCCACGTTTTGGAACTGGGTATGGTTGAAAGCATTGTAGAACTCAGCGCGGAACTCGAGTGCCGCGCCCTCCTTCGTGCCCACGGGAATGCCGCTGAACCTCTTGAGGAGCGACATATTCCAGTTGTTGCGACCGGGGCGGTACACGACATTGCGCCCTTCAGTGCCCCAGGTCATGGCAGCAGGCGCCGCAAATGCGGCGGTATTGAACCACTTCAGATAGGTCTTCGGTCCCGCGTTGGGATCGGCGATGAGGTCGGGGCGCACGTTCCCAACACCCGCTCCGACATTGTCGCCCGGATAAGTCACCGTTACGGGTGGCCCCGTCTCGAACCTGGTGATCCCGGAGATTTGCCAGCCGGCCACCACATGGCGCACGAAAGCATTGGAACTGCTCTTCCCGAACGGCATGTCGTAGACGTAGTTAAACATCAGGACATGCCGAATGTCCCAAGCCGCAGCTCCGCGATCCTTGCTCAGGTCATACGGATCGAAGGCGAACTGCGCGTTGTCCCCGCTGGCGAGGTCGATGGTGTGCGCCCACGTATAGGCGCTCTGCAAAGTGAGCCCGTGATAGTTGTCCGCGCGCAGGTTCACCTGGAGTGAGTTGTAGTTGCCGGAGGTCGAATTCTCGGCATAGCTGATGCCGCTAAAGCCGAGATACGGCCGAATACGGTTCACGGCGATCGTGCCAGCTTTCACGTCCGCTCGCCGCGCATCGTTCGGCAGGGGCATGTTGATGTTTCGATTAATGGACTGGTGATAGTTCGCGTTGCCCACATAGCCGATTGACAGGACCGTGCGCGGCGCGAGCTCGCGCTGGAGGCCGAAACTCCACTGTTGGCTGGTGGGAGGCAGGTACTCCTTAGCCAGGGCTTGCGCGAAGGCAGCTGGGAAGATCGGCACCGCCGCCTTCGCCCCATTCAGGACACTGACACTGGGATCGGTCAAATACACGAGGCTCACGCTGGGGTCGAAGGAGAAGGGAGGATTGGGGCCGCCGTTATAGACGTCGTTGCCCTGAATCCGCTCGTAGAACATGCCAAACCCGCCGCGCAGGACGGTCTTGCCGTTTCCGGTCAAATCGTATGCGAAGCCCACGCGCGGACCGATGGTCGCGTAGTGATTGTCAACCAAGCCGCGGAGGATGCCCCCCTTGCCGGCCATGCCCACGCCATTCATGTAGAAAGGAATGCTGGACAGGGGCACGCCGGACACGGTGGCGAACCCGGGACCGGCGGTGTCCAAGCTGCCGTCCGCATTGAAAATGGGTGCCTCGGCGGCGTCGTAGAGGGCAGGATAGAAATTCGACTGACGATCCTTGACCTCGTAAACATGTGGCATGATTTCCCAGCGGGCGCCCAGGTTCAAGGTCAAGCGCTTGGTGGCTCGCCAGCTATCCGTGAAGTAGAAGGACCAGGTACTGGTGCGCCAGTGCCCGCGGTCCTGGATGGCCAGCTCGTGGTACGTATTGGCGAGGCCCAGGTCAAAGTCAGCTATGTCAGAGCCTGTGAACCTGCCATTGAAGTTGTAGGCACCCTGAGTCTGCCCGAAAATGTCCTGATTCTTGCGGTAGCGCATGAACTGTCCGCCGAACTTCAGGGCGTGCTTTCCGGCCATCTTGCTGACGTCATCGCGAACTTGTTGGCTGTCAGCAGCATTGTGCCAAGGCCACGAACCCGTGTCGTAGTTCGTGCCCATCTGTTTGGCAAAACTAATTACTGGCAGCCGATCGTCCGAGTTGCCAGCGAAAAACTCCTTGAGGGTCATACCGCTGGGCTTAGCATAGATGCCGGTGGGCGTGAGCCAAATCCGGTTGCCGTTGTAATTGTATGCGAACTCATTCAGCAGCGTGGGGCTGATGATGTAAGTGATCCTCAGCACCGCGTGCTTGCCCGGATTCAGGAAACTGGTACCGAGAGTGGGGTACGACATGCCAGCCCACAGCGTGGTCATCGTCTCCTGGAGCACAGCGTCGTTAATGTAGTGGGCCATGATGGAGAGTTTGCTGGAAACCACTTGGTCCACACGAATGATCTCTTCGCGAACGTTGGTAGGCACCATGCGTGAACCTGTAAACTGGGTGCCGACGTTGGGCAGGGGTATGGCGCCACTGTTCCAGAACAACGTGGCATTGGGGTCAATCAAGGATTGGGGGATGACATTGCCCGGGAAAGGCTGCCCCGGAGTGAGCCCCGCAGCGGCGAGCTTGGCCTGGAACGCAGGGTCGCCGACCTGGGCCGCCGTAGGAACCATAATAGTGGTGGCATAGCCGGAGAAGTCGCCATCTCGTAGAGCCTGCGGAGGGGAATTGGGGCTGACCGCGCTCCCCAAGCGGATCTTTCGCCACTCCTGGTTGAAGAAGAAAAACGTCTTGTTCTTCGCCGTGTTGTACTTCCCTGGGATGTAGAAGGGCCCGCCCAGGTTCCAACCAAAGTTGTTAAAGCGCATCACGGGAGCTGCAGCCCCGCGCGTCCCATCCGCCTTGCGCGGCACAGCGTTGATGTTGTAGTTAACGGAATCCAGGGCGTCGTTGCGCAGGAATTCGTACACCGTGCCGTGGAAATCCCGCTTGCCAGACTTCAGCATCATGTTCACGGTGCCCCCTGACCCGATGCCGAAGTCTGCCCCATAGTTGCTGGTCATGACTTTGAACTCAGCCAGGGCGTCCATGGAGGGCATAACGGTGACGCACCCGCCGCATCCCCGGTCGTAGTCCTCGCCCCCGTCAATCATCCAGATGTTGTGGTCATTGCGGTTGCCGTTGAAGCGGATGCTGCTGTCGCCCCCTACCGGAATCGGCAGGGTGAAATCCGGCATGGCCGACACGACGCCCGTAGTGAGTGTGGCCAGAACAAAGAAGCTGCGTGTGTTCACCGGAAGCTGGGCCAGCTGTGTGCCGGAAATCAGGTCGCCCACCTCGCCGGATTCGGTTTGAACCTTCACGATCGCCTCGGATACCGTCACGCTTTGCGTGACCTCGCCCACTTGCATCACGACGTCAACCCGGACGTTGTCGTTGACGTTCAAGACGATGCCCGTGCGCAAGAAGGTCTTGAAGCCCTTGAACTCAGCCTTGACCTCGTACCTCCCAGGAACGAGCTCCGGGGCAATATAGTTGCCGGCGGCGTTGGTTTCGAGTGCGCGGGCCACGCCAGTGTCAGTATTGGTGACAGTGACCTTGACGCCCGGTACCACCGCGCCAGACGAATCAGTTACCGTCCCAACGATGGTTGCCTTCACTTGGCCCAACGCGGTCGCGGGCAAGAAGAGCAACCCAAAGCACAGAAGCGTAAGATAGTGGATACACGTAACCTTCCTCATCTATTTCCTCCTTGTGGTCGTGAAGACTTGAGAAGACACGGGAATTAGGTTACGGCACGGGCGCTTCGTTCCCCCGTACCGCGCCTCTCAGCGACCCAACACCCGTCAGACTGGGAGGAGCCCTCGCCTAGAGAACGCACCGGGCAGCTGCGCCATCCGGCGCCAACCCCCGCCGGCTCTCCGCCTCAACGACTCCGACGCATCCGCAGTATTCAGTACCAGTTGGTCTCCACCGCCCCGTGGTGGTCTACCGATCCCTACCGGAACAACGGGACGGCTTTGAAGCTTGACCCAACTGCCGACCGTTCACCCGCGCTTGTGGCTGACATGCTAGTGCTGGGCTCCCGACTTGTCTAGACCCCAGTTTGCGCAAACGTCTGGACATTTTGCGTCAAGACATTGAAAGCCAACCGTCCACATTTCCGCTTGAAGACCAGCCCGCATCGAGGTGTTAGTGCATGCCAAGCCTTGTTTTGCGCCACGGCTGGCAATACCCCAGGCAGGAGAAGGCGTGAGGAGAAACGTCTCCGTCACCGAGATGTCCCAGGTGGCGTTGTTGTCGGTGACCCAGCCCGAGTATGGGCGGGAGCTTCTTCGCCGCATGGTGCTTTACTCTCGCTTGCACGCGCCGGGAACTCGCATTTGGATTCGCTGCCTCTATAACAGCCACTATTCGGGCAGCTTCAGCTCTCCTTCTATCGAGAACTGCGCTTCCGCTCCGGGTGCGCCGGTTCCAGGCTGGCCCCCGCCGACGTGGATGCGGTAGGAGCCCGCCGCGAGCACGCGATCTCCGGCCTCATTGACGCCGCTCAGATCCCGCGGATCGAGTTTGAACTGCACACGTTGCGTTTCGCCCGGGGCCAGATGCACCCGCTTGAATCCGCGCAAGGCACGGATCGGCGCACCGGGCACTTTCGGAAAGCTCACGTAGAGCTCCGCGACTTCGTCTCCGGCGACCTGGCTCGTGTTCTGCACCTCCACATCCACGCCCAGAGAAGCGCCCGCCTTCAGGTTTGCCGCTGAAAGTCCCAGGTCACTGTAGGCGAACTGCGAATAGCTCAAACCGTGACCGAATGGATATAGCGGTTGTCCCTCGAAGTACCGGTAGGTTCTTCCCTTCATTGAGTAGTCGTCGAAGGGGGGCAAATCGTCCACGCTTTTATAGAAAGTGACGGGCAGGCGTCCGGCCGGATTGTTCACGCCCGCCAGAGTCTCCGCGATCGCAGCCCCACCCTCTTCGCCCGGATACCATGCCTCGAGAATTGCATTCGCGTTCCGCTTCGCCCAGTTCACTGCCATGGCGCTGCCGTTCATCAACACCACCACCAGCGGTTTGCCTGTCGCCTTGACTGCCTTGAGCAGGTCTTCTTCCTCCTTCGGCAGGTCGAGGCTCGTACGATCCCCGCCCTTGAAACCTGGTGGCAGGTCCGCGCGGCGCATCTCTTCGCCTTCCAGGTCTGCAGTGATGCCCACCACGGCGATCACTACATCGGCCTCCCGTGCTGCCGCCGAAGCGGCCTGCGGTGTATCGTCACCCTTGAGCGGGGACCAGAGCAGCCTCACCCCGCGGTAGAAGCCCAGGCCGCCATAGAAATACTCCAGCCTCAGAGCATAGCTTCTCGCTTTGTCCAACTTCACCTCGGTGCCGCGTGTTGTTAGCTCGGGGTGCAGTATCCAGTCGTCCAGCAGGAGCTTCCCGTTCAGCCAGAGCCGAGCCCCGCCAGCGCCCTCGACAGACAGCTTGTACGTCGCCGACTCGGGAGGCGTCAGCATGCCAGACCATCTCGCCGAGAAGTCCCCTGCCGCCGAGAAATCCTCCAATCTCAGTTCTTCCGGGAGGCGGTGCCGGAAGTCGAAGTTCACCTCCGGATCGATGCGGCTCACGACTGGCTTTCCGGAGAGATCTTTGTTGCGGAAGTAGGCCGCCGTCAACCCTGTCTTGCCGTCCTCCGTACGGAGTGCCTCCTCAGGGACCGGAGCGGCACTGCGCAGGAACTTCGTCCCGGGAGTGAAAGTCACGTGCGCCGTTCGAAACTGCTTACGGATTCCGTCTAGCGCTGTTGTTGCGCGCGAGGGTGTGCCGTTGTAATTGCCTTCCAGCGCGCGCACGGAGTCCGCCAGCGGCCCGATGACCGCAATCCTCTTCGTTCCCGGCTTGAGCGGGAGCACACCGTCATTCTTTAGCAGGACCATGGCCTTGCGGGCCGCCTGCAGCGCCAGTTGCCGATGCGCTTCGCTGTCATTCTCGCTGAACGGAGTCTGGGCGTATTTCACCAGTTCCGGTGGATCGAACATCCCGAGCTGAAACCGCGCCCGGAAGAGCCGCTTCAACGTCACATCCACGTCCTTCTCGTTCAGGAGTCCCTGTTTCACGGCGTCCGCGTACATCACGTAGTCCGAGTTGTCCTTCATCTTCGAAGTGAAATCACAGCAATCGTTGTCGGTCCCTTTCTTGAGCGAAATCGCCGCCGCCTCAGGCATCGTCTTGACGAAGTGATGGCCGCTCATGATGTCCGTAATCGCGCCGCAGTCCGAAACCACGTAGCCGTTGAACTTCCATGCCCCGCGCAGTCGGTCCTGAAGAAGGAACGTGTTGGCGCAACCTGGCTCGCCGTTGACGCTGTTGTACACGCACATCACCGAGCCCGCCTTGCCCTCCGTGACCGTAGCGCGAAAGGCCGGCAGGTACGTGTCTTCCAGGTCGTGCTTCGAGACATTCACGTTGGCCGTGTGCCGAGTCGTCTCCGGCCCGCTGTGCACCGCGAAGTGCTTCGGTGTGGCAACGACTCGCAGATATCTCGGGTCGTCACCCTGCATTCCAGTAACGAAGGCCACGCCCATTCGCGCCGTCAGGAAGGGATCTTCACCATAGGTCTCCTGTCCCCGGCCCCACCGCGGGTCGCGAAAGATATTGATGTTCGGCGACCAGAACGTGAGGCCTTCGAAAATGTCCCGTCTCCCCTGCCGCACGGCCTCGTGGTATTTGGCGCGCGCTTCCGTGCCGATCACGGTCGCCAGATGGTGCATGAGCGGCGTATCCCAGGTTGCCGCCAGCCCAATGGCCTGAGGAAAGACCGTCGCCGTGCCGGCGTTGGCCACACCGTGCAATGCTTCGCTCCACCAGTCGTAGGCGGGCACCTGCAGCCGCGGAATCGCACGCGACTGGTTCACCAGTTGCGAAGCTTTCTCCTCCAGGGTCATCCGAGACACTAGATCGTCCAAGCGCTGCTCCATCGGCAGCGCAGGATTCAGGTAGGGCGGTTGAGATCCGGTTCCAGCATCCTGCCCGAGGGCAGTGCCTCCTGTAAGCAGAAGGATCGAGAGACTCAAGATACCTGTCCAGCAACAGGAACACGTTCTGCGCGTGCGCATGAATAATCCTCCTTTCGCCAGCTTCCACATCATTCAATCGGCTTCCCGGCATGAAGCGAACGGCACGAAAGAAGCCAACGACCAACACAAACTGACTGCTGCCAGGCACCGGCGCGCAGGTTGCCAGGCACGCTATTGATCCACGGGTGCAGCGGAAGAAACCACGGCACCGTCCTGAAGATTGACCAACCCTCGGCCGCTTGACCCGCAGGTTTGCCAGCATCCTAAGTGTCGAGCCACCGACATGTCTAGACCCCAGTTTGCGGAAACTTCTGGACATTTTGCGTCACAGGCCATAGGTTGAACTTAGTGTAATTCCGCTTGAACATTGAAGGGAATCCGGCTATAACCACCATGGTGCGCCCCGATTTGCGTCAGGATCGGCGAAACGACCTCCAAGCCGTAGGAGATGTAAGGAGAAGCCCTTCCATCACCAGGATGCCCCAGGTGGCCTTGTTATTGGAAACCTCGACCGAATACGGGCGAGGACTCCTTCGCGGCATCGTGCGTTACTCTCGTTTGCACGGGCCGTGGTCGCTGTATGTTGCCCCAGGGCATCTTGAACAGCCTTTGCCCAAGGCAAAGTCCTGGAGCGGAACGGGCATCATCGCCCGCATTCACTCGCCTGAAATGGCAGAGCTAATCCGTGCCGCGGGGCTTCCCTTCGTCGCCTCTACACTGGACGAATCCCGCTCGCCCGGACGTGGAGACAAGTTCGGCGAAATCCGCACGAATTCTGCGGCCATCGCGCGGATGGCGGCGGCACACCTGGTAGACCGAAGCTTGCGTCACTTCGCGTACTGCGGTTTTGTCGGGTGCGCGTGGTCCTTGCGCCGGGAAGACGCTTTCTCTCGATACTTGGGGGAACGGGGATTCCACTGCCAGACGCACCGGATCGAGCTGGCAAACTGGATGCAGCAGCCAAACTGGATCGCGAACTGGGAAGATGAACAACCTATCCTCGTGGACTGGCTCAAATCGCTGCCCAAGCCTGTTGGGCTGATGGCCTGCAACGATATCTGTGGACGCGAGGTACTCCAGGCTTGTGCCGCCGCCGGACTGCACGTGCCCGATGACGTCGCGTTAATAGGCGTGGACAATGACGAGTTGATGTGCGAACTGTCCAGTCCTCCTCTCTCGAGTGTCGCCCTGGATGTGGAGAAGGCCGGGTACGAAGCCGCCAGACTCCTCGACAGCCTGATGTCCGGTCACTTGCCCGAGGCACATGTTGTGCAGGTCGAGCCGGCCCATGTCGTCACACGGCAGTCAACTGAGGTCATTGCGCAAGATGACGCGTACGTCGCTAGCGCCTTGCGCTTCATCAACAATCACGCCGGGCAAGCCATCGGCGTCCCGGATGTCGCCGAACAGGCGGGTGTTTCTCGCCGAACGCTCGAGAGGCGGTTCTTTCACGCCGTTGGTCGATCCATTCTTTCGGAGATCATACGCTGCCGATTGGAGAGGGCCAAACGGCTGCTGCTTGAGACCGACCTGCCTTCGCATCGTGTGGCCGCGGGAGCCGGGTTTGGAAGCATCAAGACTTTCAACCGCGTCTTTCGTCGCGCGGCGGGTGTTTCTCCCCAACGCTTTCGGCAGAGCTCGGAAGCCTAGCGTTATGTAACTCGCGCACTGCGCCGCGCGGCCGCCACA
>Ga0315282_10011614_pt1 | contig 13598 bp, 10 predicted proteins | sample YL17G07_20_MG_FD_203693 | JGI IMG/M metagenome (GOLD analysis project Ga0315282, IMG submission 203693) | Sediment microbial communities from Yellowstone Lake, YNP, Wyoming, USA - YL17G07_20 | ecosystem: Environmental > Aquatic > Freshwater > Lake > Sediment | place: USA: Wyoming | collected... | reverse complement strand
CCAGCGGCGACATTGGCTGGTAGCTTCATATCTGCTCTTTTCCGTATTTGCCACTTTAAAGCAAAAGCCAGGCTAATAGGAATCCAAAAAGCACCCTGGAATAGGGTACCTGCCGTCATCGAGCTTTCCCACCCCCAGGTGGCAGCCTTCCGAGCCGCAACGCCATCTAATGCCGTCCCAGGCATCCAGATTTGTCAGCGGAGGGACGGAGCCCACGTTCTCGTCACCGTCGTAGAGGGGCACAAGCTTCATGATCTTATTATATATAGACTGTGTGGTGGGGTATGGGAGTGGGAAGTACTGTTGATCTGTTGGTAGTATTGGCAAATAGATCTAAGGTTTGCGAAATACCTGCTTGAGTAGTTTTGCAAAGTAATTGTTTATTACCAGCTCATAATTGGTCGTATTGGTAATAATTGGTTTGCTTTACATATTATAGGGGAATGGTCAATTGCTAAATACATTGAAGCAGTATAAGCAGACGATGAAGAGGAGAGAAAGAACCTTCTAGAAGAAATTATTAAATACAACCAAGAAGATCTCGATGCTACATGGGCGGTCCTAGAATGGTGTATGAAAAAGACAGGGAAGCTATAAAACTTGATTCTATGAAGCCCTCGAATCTATCTTTTAGAAGAAGGGGGTCTCGCCTTCCCCCATGAAAGCCCTTTACTCTAACCAAATCATAAATCTATCGTATATTATAACTTGGATTGCCTAGTCCCCTATATTGCCTATAAGCAAATCCTGATGCATTGTTAAGCAATACTAGCAAATAGTCCTTTGAGGTTAAATGAGAACTAGGGGTTTCTATATCCTGCTCGCCGCCTTCGCAGTTTACGCACTTTCACGTCCACGTTGAGGTCGCCGTCGGGTGAGAATTCCCATGTAATTGCGGAACTGTCCGCGTTATAGGCCATCTCGACCAGGGCTTGCACTATGCCCACCATGGGCAGGTGGAGGGCGGCGTTCTCGATAAGCACTTTGAGGTGGTCCCGGTCGCCCTCGAATTGATTGAGGTTTCCCAGAACGCGCAGGGCGATGAGTTTCTGGAAATCGGCAGCTCCCATTCTCCACTCGTCCATAGACCAGGCCGTCCTGATATAAAGCCTCTCGGCCTCGATCACCATCTCCGGTATGGCCTCCCCCAGTTCGGCCTCCAGGTCCTCGAGGATGGAGTCGAGAGAAAAGGGGCCGAATATGGCCATGCGCCTCCCCGTGTCCGGATCGGTGATGGACCCCTTGACACCAAGCCCGGGAAGTACTAATATCGGTTAACGATATCGGGATGTGATATTAGTATGCAGATGCATAGAGACCTCTTTCTGGGCTTTGTGAAGATACATATCCTCTATCACGCCACCCACGAGGAAGTGAGTGGGGTGGGGCTTTCAAAGGAGCTGGCCAGGCACGGGTATTCGATAAGCCCCGGCACCCTCTATCCAACCCTGCGAAAGCTGGAAAAGGACGGGTACCTCTCCAGCGCCGGCCGGGTGGAGAACGGCCGCAGGCGCATCTATTACACCGCCACGGCGAAGGGCAGGAAGGCACTGGAGAGGGCGAGGGAGAAAGCCCGGGAGTTGGTGGAGGAAATACGGGAGGACGCGTGAAACGGGCGAGCGACAATGGGCCGGGAAAAAGGGAGAAAGGGCCATTCGGGTTTTCCAGGAACGTTTTCATCCTGGGTATCGCAAGCTTTTTCAACGACCTCTCCAGCGAGATGGTCTATCCCTTGCTCCCCACCTTTCTCACCGAGTTCCTGGGGGCCGGGGCCTGGTTCCTTGGGCTGGTGGAGGGATTGGCCGATTCTATAGCCAGCCTGCTGCAACTGGTGGTCGGATGGATCTCCGACCGCACCCGCCGCAGGAAGGGACTGGTGATGGGTGGTTACTTGATTTCCGGGCTCTCGCGGGGATCGCTGGCCCTGGTGACGGCGCCCTGGCAGGCGCTGGTGGGCTGGTTCCTGAACCGGGTGGGGAAGGGGGTACGGACGGCACCCCGCGACGCCCTGATCGCCCATTCGTGCGATCCGCGAGACCGGGGGCGTTCCTTCGGCTACCACCGCTCCATGGATCACAGCGGGGCCCTTTTTGGGGCCGCCATGGCCTCTATATTGCTCACCGCCTTCTCCCTTGGATACCGGTCCATCTTCGCTATCGCCTTTATCCCCGTGGCGCTGGGAATTATTCTTGTGATATGGGGAGTGCGTGAAAAGAGGGAGCCCGTATGTGAAGGGGATCCCGAGCCGGTACGTTTGAAGCTGAGCCTCAAGCCCTTCGACCGCCGTTTCAAGTGGTTGCTGCTGTCTGTGTTCATCTTCACCCTGGGGAACTCCAGCGACGCCTTCCTTCTCCTGCGCGCCCGCCAGGGGAGCGGCTTCTCCCTGGCGCTGCTGCCCGCCCTGTGGGGGGTACTGCACGTGGTCAAGGCGGGGGTGTCCATTCCCGGTGGTGCCCTATCCGACCGCCTGGGCAGAAAAGGGGTAATCCTCACCGGCTGGACCATATACGCCCTGGCCTACGCGGGCTTCGCCTTCCTGGGCGGCCCCGTCTGGATATGGTTTCTCTTCGTGGTGTACGGCTTCTATTACATGACCGAGGCCGTGCAGAAGGCCTTCGTGGCCGACCTGGTGTCTCCCGAGCTGAGGGGCACCGCTTACGGGATCTACAATTTCGCCATCAGCGTGACCGTTCTCCCGGCCAGCCTGCTCATGGGGTTGCTCTGGGATACTATCGGGTCGCGCTACGCCTTCCTGGTGGGCGCGGGGCTGGCCATCGTCGCCATGGTGATCTTCGCCGCGACGGTCAAGGAGGGTTGATCCCGCCGCCTGCCGGGCATTTTTAGGCTGTTTTGGCCGCAAATTGCCGCGCACCTTCAATATTTTTCTCGTTTTTGGCGATAAATCCCTAGGGATGCCGTTCGCGAGATGATAATAAAAAGGACCTGAAGGGATACCGATAGAGGTTATAGAATTCAAAGGCGGGTACATAATTGCGCGAGGGGAGAATGGATTATGCCCGAAGTACCCGAGGATCGGGGAAACATTAAGGGCGATGCGGATCTCGCCGCCCAGTCGATGAGCATCCTGGGCTCTCTGCACGCGGCCATGGTCAACTTCCACCTTTATCCGCCCACCGCCGACATCGTTGAGGATTCCGTAAAGAGAGCACTCGAGGACCTGGAGCTGGCCCTGAATGCCTGGGGGAGCATCACCTTCTGCGAGCTGGAGGGCAAGCTGCTCATCAACGATTTCAGCCTGGATGAAAGGGACCAGGCCCGGCCCAATACCATTTCCTTCTTGAGGGACCTCGCCCTGTGGGAGGCGCGCAGCATCACCTTTAACCAGGGCTTGCGGGACGAGGAGCTCCGCGATTTTCTGGAGATATTCAGCCGCAAGCGCGCCGACCGGACCATGGAGGGAAGCCTTCCCGGCTTGCTGGAGGAGGGCGACATCGAGCACGTGAAGGTGGACGAGAAGATTTACGTCTCCTTGAGCAAGGACCAGGATATCACCACCTTGGGCGCTGGGGGCTCGGGCGCCAACGCCATGGACCTCTTGAGGGACGAGGTATTCGTGCGCTACCTGGTGGGCAACGTTCCATCCGTGGAGGCTTCCCCGGAGGAGGTATCGGAGCTGATGTCCGATCCGGAGCGCATCAACACCGCCTTCACCTCCGTGATGCTCGGTTTCGAGAGCGGCGGGGGAACGATGGGGCCGGAGAAGGCCCGCCTGATACGGGATACGGTGGATCGCATGTACGGCCTGGTGGATAGACTGGCCGACGAGGAGCTCAAGGAGACCCTGAGCGAGGAGATGGTCAACATCCTTGCCGCCCTGGAGCCCGAGACCCTGGTGGAGGTCCTGGCGGAGGCGAGCCCCCAGGCGGTGAAGCATCCCGAGATGCGGCGCGAGATCATCTCCTCGGTGGAGGGCGAGAACGTCCTCAAGCTGGCCGACCAGGTCATCGAGAAGTACCGGAGGCTCATCACTGACCGCGAGAACATGAAGCCCCAGGATTACGAGGATATATCCTCCGTTCTCAACGAGATCATCGCCGACCTCTACCAGGAAGGCGATCTCGCCTACCACCCGGAGATAACCCGCCGCCTGCGCGAATCCGGCCTCCTCTCCGAGCTGGCGAGAAGCCACCCCCAGGCTGGGAAGGAGATGGAATTATATACCATAGTGACCGACATCCGCACCACCGGTTCCCTCCGGGTTCTGGAGAGCCTGAACGACGCGGACGTTATCGGCGTGGCGGGGAAGCTGCTGGACATGGGGGAAAAGGATATCGCGCAGAAGATCATCGCCGTGACCTCGCGCAACCTGGACAGCGAGCGGCCCGACTTCCGGGTGCGCGCCTGCCGCTTCCTCAAGGAGATGCACCTGGACTTCAAGGAGCGCGGGCACCGGGCGGAGATCCTGGATAAGGGCGATAAACTGGTTACCATCCTGGACAGGGAGGAGGATGCGGAGGTAAAGGAGGGGTTGATCGAGCTCCTGGGATGCATCGCCAACGACCTCTTCGTGGAGGAAAGGGTGGAGGAGTTCGGCCGCGTTTGCGGGGCCATGGTCGCCCTGGCGGAAGGGGGGGAAGAAGAGAGGTCGGGGCAGGCGGCACGGGCCGCCCTGTCCTCGCTGAATCCCTGGGATGTCGGCAGGCCCCTGGCCGATTCGCTTTATGGGAAGGACGAGCAACTCAGCAACCTGGCCGCCAGGGTTCTCCCCTATATCGAGGAGTCCCTGACCACCAAGGAGATCATGGACCGCCTCAAGGGCGAGGATGAGATAAGCATCACCCCTCAACTGGCCGCGGTGTGCCGCGTTATCGGGGACCAGGCAATAGGCGCCCTCAACGAGATAATGGACAGCAACGTGCGGGAGGAGGTCTACCTGAGGGCCCTCCGCCTCCTGGAGCTCATGGGTGGATCGGCGGCCCTGTCGGTGGTGAAGTCCGTGGAGGGCAATCCCATACCCGCGGTGAGGGCCCAGGCCGTGCGCTCCATGGCCAGGATGGCGCCGGGGGATCCCAGCCTGCTGTCCCACTTCCTGCAGGCCCTGAAAGACGAGGACCCGGACGTCAGGCGGGAGGGAGCGCGGGGCCTGGGAACCGTCGACGATCCCCGTTCCGTGGACACCTTGGTCGCCATCATCCAGGGCAAGTCCCTGAGCGGGGGCGAGGAGCACCCGCGCGTGGAGGAGGCTGCCTGCCTGGCCTTGGCCCGCCTGGGGCCGGAGAAGGCCCTTAACCCGCTTTCCGACCTCCTGCGCAGGAAGATGTTCGCCCTTCGCCGGCGCACCATTCATCCCAGGGTGAAGGCGGCCGCCTGCTTCGCCCTGAGCCAGATAGGAGGCCCGGAGGTGGTCGACCTGGTGCGGGGATATCTGGACGATCCGGATCCCGTAGTGCGCAACGAAGCGCGCAAAGCCATCGGGGTCCTTCGCAAGCGGGGATACGTGGATTAACCTCCAAATTCAATATACCATATAATACCATAAATACAAATTAATGGCTCCCGGTGCCTGGCCATCCAGCGGCCGCAGGCGTTTCTTTTCCTCATGTGTGGGGGGAGGCCGGGATGCCGATCGTGGACCTATGAAATACGGCTCATCTCCAACAAATGTGGGTAATCGGAGGAAGATAAGCAAGCCCGTAGCGGGCAAGCCGCCCCTTAACTGCCATTATGTACATTGAGCTTGCCTTGACGCCTCATCGTTACCCACACTTCAGGGGAAGAACCTGAAATACAAACGCTATCCCGATATACTATCTACTATATGCTGCCTGTCTGGTCGATTTGGTTGAGCGGGAAGGAGGAGTGATTTTGTCCGAGGTCTTCTATGCGAATATGCGGTGTCGGCCCCATCGAGGGATGGAGGATAAGCTCGCGGAGCTCATCCAGAGGGTTGACCTGGAGGGAATGATCGAGCGCAAGGACCTGGTGGCGATAAAGACTCATTTCGGGGAGAGAGGCTGCACGGCCTTCGTGCCGGTCATGTACCTGCGCCGCCTGGTCGCGGCGATAAAGAAGCTGGGCGGCAAGCCCTTTGCCACCGATGCGGGAACCCTCTACGTGGGATCCAGGTCCAACGCCTACGATCACCTGCTTACCGCGGCCTCCCACGGTTTCACCCAGGAGACGCTGGGGGCTCCCATAATCATCGCCGATGGCCTCACGGGTCACGATTTCGAGGAGATAGAGGTGGATGGAGAGCACCTGCGGCGGGTGAAGATCGCCTCCGCCGCGGTGCACGCGGCCGCCCTTATCGTCGTGTCCCACCTCACCGGCCACGAGCTCACCGGTTTCGGGGGCGCCCTCAAGAACGTGGGGATGGGCCTGGGAAGCCGGGGCGGCAAGCAGCAGATGCACTCGGACATAAAGCCCGAGGTGAACGCGGGCAAATGCACCGCCTGCGCCAAATGCATCCGCTGGTGCCCGGCCGACGCCATATCCCTCGAGGGAAAGGGCAAGGAAAAGGTGGCGACCATAGACCACGAAAAGTGCATCGGGTGCGGCGAATGCACGGTTATGTGCTTTGAGGGGGCCATCGCCTCCCGCCTGGCCACCGAGCTGGACACCGCCCAGCACAAGATAGTGGAATACGCGGCGGGCGTCCTCAAGGGTAAGGAAGGAAAAAGCGCCTTCTTCAACTTCCTCATGCGTATTTCCCCGTCCTGCGATTGTTGGGACTTCAGCGACGCGCCGGCGGTGGAGGACGTCGGCATCGTGGCCTCGAGGGATATCGTGGCCGTCGAGCAGGCGAGCATCGACCTGGTGAACGAGAAGGCGGGGAAGGATTTATTCCAGGAGCTTTACCCGGCGGCGAACTGGCCAGGGCAGCTGGAGTACGCCGAGAAGATGGGTCTGGGCACCCGCGCCTATGAGCTGGTGAGGCTGGATTGACCCCTTACCAGCAGGACCAGCCGCCGTCCACGGCGAGCACGGCCCCGGTGACGTAAGAGGCGGCGTCGGAGGCCAGGAATACCGCCGCCGGGGCGATCTCGTCCAGTTCGCCAGTCCTGCCCATGGGGATAAGGGAGAGCACCCTCTCGCCCTCTTTGGGATGTTCCAGCAGGTCCTCCGTCATCTCGGTGGTCACGAACCCCGGGCAGAGGGCGTTGACCCTGATGCTGAACGGTGCCAGCTCCAGGGCCATGGTCCTGCTCAACTGGACCAGGCCTCCCTTGCTGGCGGCATAGGCGCTGCATTTATAGAGGGCCTTCAGGCCGGCCACCGAGGCGACGTTTATAATGCACCCCTTGCCCTGTTCCTTCATCACCGGGATGACCCGCTGCGAGCAGAGGAAGGCGCCCTTCAGATTGACCTCCATGATCAGGTCGTAATCCTCTTCCTTCACTCTCTCCACCCGGGTGTAACTGGGATTCAAGCCCGCGTTGTTGACCATGATGTCCAGGCGGCCGTACTCCTCCAGGACCGCGGCGACCATCGCATCCACATCCCCCGGCTTGCTCACGTCCACCCTCATACCCAGAGCGCGGCGGCCCAGGTCCTCGATGGCTGCTGCCGTGTCGCGGAACTGCTCCTCCGTTCTCGAGAAAACGACCATGTCCGCCCCGGCGCGCGCCAGGGCCAGGGCGATAGCCTTGCCTATGCCCCTGCCGGCCCCGCTCACCGCCACCACCTTACCGCTTAAATCGAAGAGATTCTCACCCATAAAGGCCTCCTTTAGCACGGTGTTTTTCGTCACCATAATATGTGCCAGGGGAGGTGAGCAAGTCAACGGGTTCATGCCTGACCGCAGTAGATAATGGTAGGTGTCGTGCCTTTGATTTTCTCGACTCGCTAATAAATAGTGCATTAGATCATAAATACTATAGCGCTCGCCGTCATAGGCAAGGCTCTCAAACCTGGATAGGGAACCTGCTATAATTGACTTACCCATATCGTTGCTTTAACTTTAGATCAGTCTAATAAATGGTGTAATGGGAGCTAAGGAAGGTGGGATAGATGCTTACAGAAAAGATGGAGGAATACCTGGAGGCACTGTTCAAGTTGAGCCGCGAGGAGGAGGCCCTGAACCCGGCCCGGCTTTCAGAACACCTGGGGGTGACCCCTCCCACCGTCCTGGACATGCTTCACCGGCTGGAGGCGGACGGCTTCGTCCGCTATGGCGGAACAGGCAAGGGGCGCGGCAAGGGAAAAGTATACGGGCGCGCCAGGAAGGCCATAAGCCTTACGCCCAAGGGCGAGAGGGCGGCGACGGCCCTGGTGAGGAGGCACCGTCTCTCGGAGCGCTTTCTCACCGACGTGCTGGGCCTGGATTGGGAGTCGGCGCACCGGGAGGCCTGTAAGCTCGAACACGTCCTCTCGCCCGAGGTGGAGGAGAAGCTGGCGGAGGTGCTGGGCAATCCCGAGACCTGCCCCCATGGCTATCCCATACCCGACGAAAAGGGCCACATCAAGGAGGAGGAAGAGGAGATCAAGCCTCTCTGCGATCTCTGCACCAACGAGAAGGGACGCATAGCCAGGGTGGAGGAAGAGGAGCCCCAGCTGCTGCAGTACCTGGCATCCCTGGGCCTCCTGCCCGACGTGGATATCGAGGTCAAGGAGGTTGCCCCCTTCGGCGGTCCCCTGCTGGTGAAGATCGGGGATACCCAGTACGCGTTGGGGCGGGAAGTGGCTTCCAAGATCTGGACCAAAAAGAGACGGGGGCGGGTAAGGCGAGGACCCCGCTGGACGGGTGATGCCCGGGTAAGATGAAACAGGAACGGCTGGAACAGTTGGAGAAGATCCGCCGCAAGGCGGAATATGTCTTCGCCCTCGCCGGCAACCCCAACGTGGGTAAATCGACCATCTTCAATCGCATCACCGGCATGGGCGTGATGACCGCCAACTATCCCGGGATGACCGTGGAGTTGAACCTGGCCCTTACCGAGCTGGACGGCCGCAAGATAGGGATCGTCGACCTTCCGGGAACCTACGCCCTGGGTGCCGTCTCCGAGGACCAGATGGTCGCCCGTCGTGGAGTCCTGCAGGGGAAGCCCGACCTGGTGATCGTGATCCTCGACGCCAACAACCTGGCCCGCAACCTCTACCTCCTGCTGCAGTTCCTGGATTTGGGTTGTCCGGTGATCGCGGACCTGAACCTGGTGGACGAGGCGGAGAAGGCGGGGATTCATACCGATGTGCGCCTGCTATCGGAGATCCTGGGAGTACCGGTGGTGCCCACGGTGGGGGTAAGAGGCGACGGCCTGGGCGAGTTGATGCACCAGGCTTTGAAGATGGCGGAGGGGAAAGAGGAGTACCACATCCTTCCCTTCTCCTACGCTATGGACATCGAGTCGCGCATCCGCAGGTTAGCGCGGCAAATACAGAGGAGCTTGAGCGAGCCGCTCTACGAGACCCTCTATAACCCCTCCCCCCGCGCCCTGGCCATCCTATTGCTGGAGGAGGACCGGGAGTTCGTCGACGCCCTGCGGGAGATCCCCGAAGGCAAGGGCCTGCTCGAGTTGAGCGGGCGGATCGCGGCCGAGATAGAGAAGGAACACGGGGGGAAGGCCGCCCTGATCATCGCCCGCGAGCGCCATGGTATAGCGGGGAGCATCGCCGCCAACGTCCAGGAACGTCGGGCGCATGACCGCCCGCACCTGGGGGAGAGGCTCTGGGAGTATACCACCTCCTTCAAGACGGGGATTCCCATCCTGCTGGTGGTGATGGGCCTGGTTCTTTTGGCCCTCTTCTGGGGGGGAGGGGCGCTGGCCGACCTTTTCTCCAGGTTCTGGGACGGCTACGTGGGCGGGCCGCTGGGCAGGGGCATCGAGGCCGCTTTCGGCGTTAACACTTTTTCCCAGTCCCTTAAGTGGGCGGTGGACGGCCTGGGCGCCGTTTTGCAGATAGCCCTGCCCTATCTCCTGATCTTCTATATAATCCTCGCCTTCCTGGAGGACAGCGGCTATCTCAACTCGGTGGCTTTTCTCACCGACCGCTTCATGCACCGCCTGGGGCTGCACGGGCGGGCGGTGATACCCCTGATCTCCGCCGTGGGGTGCAACGTCCCCGCGGTCATGGGGACCAGGGTGCTCTCCACCCGGCGGGAGAGGATCATAGCCTGCGTGCTCATCGTCCTGGTGCCGTGCAGCGCCCGTATAGCGGTGATCATGGGCGGCGTGGCCCGGTACGTCGGCGTGGGCCCGGCCCTCCTTCTCTTGGGCATGATCTTCGTCGTGGTTATCGCGGCGGGCCTGCTGCTCAACAAGATAATGCCCGGGGAGTCCGCCGGCCTGGTGATGGAGATGTTTCCCTTCCGCAGGCCCTCCTTGGTCACCGTGCTCAAGAAGACCTGGCAGCGCCTGAAGGACTTCCTCTATATCGCCGCGCCCCTCATAGTGGTGGGAAGTTTTATCCTCGGGCTGCTTTACGAGAGCGGGTGGATCTTCAAGATGACCACCCCCCTCAAGCCGTTTACGGAGTGGTGGCTGGGCGTTCCCGCCGTGGCCGGTCTGGCCCTCATCTTCGCCTTCCTGCGCAAGGAATTGGCCCTGGCCCTCCTCCTGGTCCTGGCCGCGCAGGCCATCCCCGGCGTAACCGAGAGCTCCTCCCTCCTGGAATTCATGAGCAGGGGGCAGATCTTCACCTTTGCCCTGGTCTGCGCCGTCTACATCCCCTGCGTGGCCACACTGGGCGTGATATGGAGGGAGCTGGGCGCGAGGGATTCACTCGCCATCGCCGCATCTACGGTCGTCCTTGCCCTTCTCCTCGGGGGGGCCGCCCACCTGGTGCTGATTATCATCTAGGGATCGCGCCACCACATTCCGGGGCTGGCCCCATTGTTTAGCTATGCTAAGCGAATGCCCCATGTCCGGGGATGACCCTATGATAAAAGGCCTGCCCCCGGGGTATTATAGTAGGAGCCTTTAGAAAACGGATGCGTGATACCGGTCGGCCTGCGCATTGGAGGGGTGAAGATGAAGGAGGCTCTTTATTACGAGCGCCTGGAGGGAGAGAAGGTTCATTGCCTGCTCTGCCCCCAGGACTGCGTCATCGCCGGTGGCAAAAAGGGGTTCTGCAAGGTGCGCTTGAATATCGACGGCACGTTGTACTCGGAGATCTATAACCGGGTCATGGCCACGGGAATGGATCCCGTAGAGAAGAAGCCCCTGTATCACTTCCATCCCGGGGCCCCCATCTATTCCATGGGTACCAGGGGTTGCAACCAGCACTGCGACTTCTGCCAGAACTGGCACATGCTGCAGCCCGACGCCCTCACCGGCGAGATGACCGCCCGGCAGGCGGTGGAGGAGGCCAAGGCCGCGAGGTCGGTGGGCATCGCCTACACCTATAACGAGCCCACCATCTGGTTCGAGTTCGTCCTGGAGTGTTCCCGGCTAGCGAGGGAGGAGGGCCTGGCCAACGTCCTGGTCACCAACGGGTCGATCAACCCGGAACCCTTCTCGGAGCTGGCACCCTACATAGATGCCATGAATATCGATGTGAAGTCGATGGACCCGGAGTTCTACCGCAAGATATGCAAATCGAAGCGGGACCCCGTCCTGGCTACCTGCCGGGCGGCCAGGGCAGCTGGCATACACATAGAGCTGACCAACCTGGTCATTCCTACCCTCAACGACTCCGACGAGCTCTTCACGGAGCTGGTGGATTTCGTGGCCGGCCTGGGCCAGGATGTGCCCCTCCACTTTTCGGCCTATTTCCCCAGCTACAAAATGACCATAGAGCCCACCCCCCTCACCGCCCTCCTGAGGGCCAGGGAGATAGCCCGGGAGAAGCTGTACTACGTTTACTTGGGAAACGTCGCCGTATCGGACGGATCGAATACCTGCTGTCCCCAATGCGGCAACCTCTTGATAGGCCGCAGGGGATACGGGGTATCCATCAAGGGAATCAAGGGCGATAAGTGCGATAAGTGCGGCAGAAAGGTGGATATAATCCTGTGAAAGAGTTCGGGCCCGGGGAGGGAGTCCCGCCCCAAGAGGGGAAAACACATGAAAGGTGGAGTAAGCAAAAAAGCGATATCTTTCCCCTGCTAAGGCTCGTCTTGATCTTTCTGCTGCCCCTCATTTTCCTGCTCACCACCGTGCCCAGCGGTTATCTGCTGGAGCAACCCGGGCCTTCCTTCGACCTGCAGGGCGGCTTAACGGTAGAGGGAGCGGAGACCTATCCCAACAGCGGCGAATTCATGCTCACGGCGGTGAGCCTGCAGGAATCGCGCCTTATATACCACTTTCTCTCCTTCTTCGACGACGATTATGGCCTGCTCAAGGTCCGGGATTATCTGGGGGAGGAACTGGATGAAAAGAAGCAACAGGGGGTGGACGACGTTTGGACCATCCTGAGCCAGGATACCGCCGTAGTGGTGGGGTTGCAGGAGGCGGGAAAGCCGGTGGGGGTGGAGAACCTGGGGGCCCTGGTGGTCTCCACCGCAAAGGACTATCCGGCCTACGATGTTCTTAAACCGGGCGACGTGATCGTGGCCGTAAACGGGGAGCCGGCGGAAAACGCGGCAAAGGTGGGGGAGGCGATCAGCTCCACCCAGCCAGGGGAAATGATAAGCATGCGGGTGAGGGGGATAAACGAGGAAGCCCTTAAGGCCGAGGACAAGTTGGATACTCAAGAGCGTCCGGATACCTCTGAGATCCTGGGGGAAAATGGAAGGACAGTGGAGGTGCATACCGTCTGGGACCCCGACCTTAACAAGACGGTTATAGGGATCGCCATGAGAGACTATTTCGATTATGACTCCGGGGTACAGGTGGAATGGAACATGGAGGGGGTCAAGGGGCCCTCCGCCGGGCTCATAATGACCTTATCCCTGGTTAACGCCTTAACCCCGGCGGATCTTACCGGGGGAAAGAAGGTAGCCGGAACGGGCGAGATCTTTTTGGACCACAGGGTGGGGCCCGTAGGCGGCCTGCCCATGAAGATAAGAGCCGCGGAAGGAGAGGGGGCCGAGGTCTTCATCTACCCCCGGGATAACCAGGAGGACCTGGCCGGCGTATCCACATCGATGAAGCTTTACCCCGTGGGCAGCCTGCAGGAGGCCCTTCAAGTCCTGGGGGAGATACGCTAGCCCCCCGTCTCGCCGCCGCGATGCCAACCCTAATGCTCTATCCCGAAAATACGTTTACGACCTTATATCTTGCGTCCAACCAGGTCCCCATACAACCCCTCCATTTTCATCCTCTGATGGTGCCGTCGGGGCAGCATGGGGGCCTAACCGGTTAATAACCTGTGTCCCCGGCGCCCTTTTCACTGACGCCAAATATTCTCCAGGCATACAGCTATGTCTGTCTAATCGGCACCACGTATTGCGAAGTAAGCGGTTGGACATAGCGGGAAAGGAGAAATCACTGGAGGAAGCGAAGGATAAAACAGCGCGGCGGTGAACAAATAGTTAGTTGTTAAGGGCATAAATGGCGGAACCTAATCGCCAGAATTGCCGTCAATTATGGTAGAATGTTATTGGATATGCAGGAGAAAAAGTGATATAATGAATTTTTTTCCAGCATAATAGCCGGTACGAGCAGAGGTGATCAGCGACATGAAGGTGACCGGGATAGAGAACGATAGCTTATCGAATATCATGTATACCATGAGCAAACTGGTGGGAAAGGTCGTGC
>Ga0315282_10011613_pt1 | contig 13600 bp, 11 predicted proteins | sample YL17G07_20_MG_FD_203693 | JGI IMG/M metagenome (GOLD analysis project Ga0315282, IMG submission 203693) | Sediment microbial communities from Yellowstone Lake, YNP, Wyoming, USA - YL17G07_20 | ecosystem: Environmental > Aquatic > Freshwater > Lake > Sediment | place: USA: Wyoming | collected... | reverse complement strand
GCGCACCACGCCGTAAACCTTGTATCCTTTGGAAAGCAGGAACTCAGCCAAGTACGAACCATCTTGGCCTGTTATACCCGTCACTAGAGCCACTTTGCTCATGGGCACCTCGGCAACAAGAGTCGGGAAAGTCTCGGGCTCAATCCCGGAGCTGTCTCAACATTCTGCACTGCCTGGGCCCCGCCTGCCGGATCCCAGTAGCTGGTCCACCGTGGGGATGACGTGGACGCTTACCCCCAGGGCTTCGCAGGCCTCCTGGACACGTCCCAACCGTTCGGGGGCCACTGACCGGGCACAAACGATCAGATCAGTCACCCCGTTCTCGCGGATCAACTCTCGTATTTCTTGCGACGAGCCCATAACTCTAAAGCCCGCTATTAAGCAGCCCTGCTTAGTCGCATCGTCATCCACAAACCCGACAACCTGTAAATGCGGGTAACGCGCCATATCCAAGGCGATTCCCACACCTGAAAGACCCGCCCCCAGGATCAGGATGCGCCTCCGCCCACTCTCAGGCAAGGGCTGATAGCGATGATCCAAAACGTATAAGGCGCGGCGCAGGGCGCGCACGCCCAAACTTCCGCCCAGGCCCAGAAAATACTCCATAGCGATGACTCCCAGGGGCATTTGAAATACGTGTGCCGCTGGAACCTCAGGGGGAAGGGAGATTCGGAGGAATACGAGAATCGCAGAGACAGCCCCCAGGGACAGGGCCAGGAGTGCTGCGTCCATGAGAGTCACATACCGCCAAATCATGTTGTAGATGCCAAAGGCCAAGTTGGTGGCCCAGCGCGCCGCAGGAACGAGGACCAGGAAGGCCATCATTTGAAAGCGGTGGAAGTCCGACATCTGACCTTCAAAGCGCAGCCAGTAAGCAAGCCAGACCGCCGCGACGAATACCCCGAGTTCCACGCCCATTTGCGCGGCTCGGCTGTAAGGGCTTACCCGCAGTCCGAAAAGCCGGACTGCTTCCGGCCGCGCTTTGCCGGGGATGAACACCAGGAGGAGCGTCAGCAGGATCAATTTCAGGTCGAGCATGAAACTCAGGCTCTTGACGTACTCCGCGTCAAGATAACCCTTTTGAGGAAGAATGACTTCGCGATGGACCGCCTGCGGAGCCTCCTGGCGGGCGCAGTAGTCAGCTTCCATGCGGTGGTAGACGGAGGCATAGGAAGTGAGGCCGGGGCGGAGGGTCAGTAAGGCTCGCTCATCGGGCTGGCCCAGGTTGACTTCTTCCGGAACACGGGGGCGCGGGCCAACGATACTCATCTCGCCTCTGAGGACGTTCAAGAGCTGGGGAAGTTCGTCCAGTTTGGTCCGGCGTAGGAAGCGGCCCACCAGGGTCAGGCGCGGGTCGCCGGGCACTACTACGCTAGGGCCCGACCGGTGGGCTCCTGCCCGCATCGTCCGAAACTTGAAGACCTTGAAGGGCCGCCCGTGCTGCCCCAAACGCACTTGCCGGAAAAATACCGGCCCGCGCGAGGTGAGGCGAACCAAAAGTGCGCAAAGCACTAAAAGGGGACTGGCCATCACCAGGCCCAGCGATGAGGCGACAAGGTCCAAGAAACGCTTCCCCCAACGCCGGTACAGCACCGGCTCTTCATGATTGCAACCAGACTCCTCAAAACCGGCCGGGTCGAGCGTCTGCCGTATTTCGCTGAGTTCTGCAGCTCGTTTCACGTTGACTGACCTTCTGCTCCCCGCTTCAAGAACTGGATAGCCCGCGACTATGGAGCAGCCCCCGAAACACAGGAGGAGCGTCTTGATAGCTTCGTTACCGTCTCAAGTACGCGGTCCAGAGGCGCCAAAACCCGCTCCCAAGTATATCGCGACTCCACCAGCGACCGACCCGCTCGACTCAGTCGTTCACGGCATGCGGAGTCAGTAAGGAGGCGCGTGACCTGGTGGGCAAACTCCGAGGGGTCCCGTCCAACCAGGATTCCGGCGGCGCCGCCGTCGCCCACCGCCTGAGCGGCGCTGGGGGACGCCACAACAGGTACTCCCAGTGCGAGCGATTCGAGGATTTTCGTTTGGATTCCAGCGCCGAATCGCATCGGCGCGACGCTGACCGCCGACTTCGCGACTTCAGGTCGCACGTCGGGGACATTGGCGTGAACGATGACGCCCGGTAGGTGCCCCAGGGCGCGCACATTCCTCGGCGGATTCCAACCCAACACCACGAAGCTTGCATCGGGAACCAAACGCTTGACGAGCGGAAAGATCTCTCTTGCGAAGTAAACGGCGGCATCAGCGTTCGGTAAGGCATCCAGCTTGCCGAAAAAGATGATGCGGTTCGTGTAACCGGCCTGTTCAGCAAACTGGAAATTTTCCAGATCGACGCCCTGGGGCACTAAAATGAAATTCGAGTGCCCACTTCTGTCTCGGATCCAGTCCAGATCCACAGGCGAAGCAACCAAAACCTTATCGAACCAGCCCGATACTTCAGTTTCATAACGAGCCAGTCTCTTGCAATCCACGCGGGTAGCCAGCCATAGAGGGCTCAGCATCTTCGGGGACATCCGAGAGTAGTTCAACTGGATAGAGTCTGTCATGTCGAGAATACGCGGGAGCTGTGCGAAAGGGCGAGCATACTCCGCCATCCGCACCAAGTGCACGAACAGAAGATCAAACTCTCCGCGCTCAATATCGGCCGTCAGGGCGTGCGTCAGGCGCTTGTTTTCATACAGCTTCACCTGCAACGGCAAATCAGAGAAAAGTGCCTTGAGCGAGTTCCCAATATAGGTGGCCGGCGATGATCGGACAAGCTTTTTCCTCAGGCCTGGAAGTCCTGAGAAATCCATGTCTGCGCTCCCACGCAACTGCGACCTAATAGCGTAGAGAGTGACGTCGTGCGAGCGCAGCAGATGCCGAAGGAAGTAATAAGCGCGCAGCCGGTCGCCGCCGATGGGGGGATAAGGGAGGCGCGAAGTTAGGTAAGCAATGCGCATCTTCCTGGACAACCCGTAGCTGCCGGGACGCGGCTACCACGCCCGCGAATCTCTCTCGACCCCAGGATGAAGCGCGGTCCCGTACCGGAAATGGGCCGCGCGGCGCAAGTCCTCGCGGACTTCAACGCACAATGCCAACGTTACGTAGAAAACCGACGAGGCGTTTGGTCGGATAGAAGATGGCATCCACGCTGAGAATGTACTTGCGAAACCAAGAATATTTGGTCAGCCGGTTCATCCAGTCGACCGCCCAATCCAGGTGAGCCGGCTCGAAATCGGGCCAGGTTCGCGAAACGTTGCAATCCACGGCGATGTCACTTTCTTGGAACTTTCCGAGCCCCGCTTCGCAGGCCAGCTTGACATGACGACATTTCGAAGGGTCCAAGCCGACCAGCCGCATGGCCGTCACATCCAAGGCCACGGGGTCAGAACTCCCCAGAAGAAGGTCCAGCTTGCGAGGCTTGCCGTTTGTAGGACCCCGCCCTTCCACACCGATGATGCCATCCATGATCGCAAGCCGAGGTCGCAGGATACGGTTCAGCTCCACAATCAGTTGATCTAGGGAATGATGGAGCGCAATGCGATCGTACCGCGGAACGCAACCCCATTGATTCTTGAGAGCGCCCGTGAAGTACGTCAGGGCGTGGGTCTTGATGGTCGGCATGGTAATGAAAACGTCGGCAGCCAAGAGGATTTCGGGCAAGGGACCCAGCAGCGTATTGCCTACATCGCGGGAAGGCTCTTTCGACAAGTTGACCACCCGCACGCCCAGCTTCTCCGCCATTTCGTATAAGCCTGCGTTCCGGAAAGCGATCTCGGCGGGCTGTCGATAGGAGTGCGCCTCGACAATGGCGATATCACGGGTCCTCTCCAGCAATACCTGGCAAAGCGCCTCGATCAGTTCGGGCGACGTGTCCGCGCTGGCGATCTTCTCGGGTTCGGGCGTGCAGAGGTTCACTTTGATGACCACCTTCGCTTGAGGCTGAACGATTTCGCGCCAGTTCAATCTGTCCAGGACTTCCCCCACGACCCCCTTTAAGTCTCGGCCCTTTACTGACCTCACAATCACTTTGGTGTCTATCATGACCGTGTTCCCTCCCACAAAAGGCCGAGAACTCTGCGTGGGTACCGGAGCTTAATCTGACGAAACGGCACCGAAGCGAAAACATAGGCGAACACGAGAAGTAAGAACGCAAGCGTGGTCGAAACGACGTAATCGATAACCATGGGGATGAAAGGACTGCCTAAACTCATCATAATTCCGAGCTGTAACATGACAAGGAAAGGTAGCAGGACGGCGTCTTTCCCGATTCGAACTGTAAACACGTACAATGCCTGCAAAAAGGTTCCGACGATTGCGCCGCCTAGTACTACCCCGGTCATTCCGAAGTTCAAGTAAAGCTCGCCTTCTACGTATACCCCGGCCTGCTCCCCCAAGTAATATCGCCCCAGCTGCGTGCTTGCTATCAAAGCCGCAACGTTTTTCACCGGCGCGTTGACAAGATGCAACTTGTAAAGGAGGCTCATAAAATCACTCCAAAATGTTGCGCCGCCTTGGAACCCCTGAGTCGGCACCAAATAGTAAACAATATAAATCAGCCCGTTGTAGCTCTCGAGCGCCAAACGATTCCAAAGTAGGTCAAATATAACGCGAAAGTCGGTCGTTTGTGCCATTGCTCCAGTTACAATAAACGCCGCGACAACAGCAGCAAGACCTAGACTGACCATCAAGCGGAGTGAAATTTTCTCACTGATCAGGCCGGTCAGAATGACGCCTGGAACAGCTAAAAACATCAGGACGTTGCCCTTGAAGCCCGTCGCCGAAAGCAGAAAAGCAACGCCCATAAAAAGGCCGGCCAACCGGAAATACCTCGAAAGGCTGAACTTTTGACGCCAGTGCATATAGCAGATGAAAATCATAACAGGAATCACGAGCCTGATGAACCGCATCACAATCCATGAGCCGGTGGCGGTTTTGGCGAGCATGCGGGCGGTGCCCACCTCCTCGGCGAGCAGAGGAACTCCTACCACAGTAAAATAAAAAACTGAAACTGCCGTCGCCAACACGATGACAAATCCCGTGGCATAAAGCCCCACGGGAACTGAACCAAACAGGCTTGTAAGAGGAGCCTTCCTAAGCCGCGCAAGCTCCCTTTTCGGGTTAAATTTGAAGATGCGATTGCCGGCTAGCATCCCTATTGCCCTTGCTAAGGTTCCGGCCGCAATCACAGCGGCGGCTCTGGGCGGGAGTGCCAAGATCCCGGGAAGTGACATCCAATAGAACATCATTTGATATGAGAACAGATTTCGCGTAGCCAGGTACATCAAAGCAATCGCGAGAAAAACGGCAGCAATCGGCCATTCACTCATTTCGCCAGCTCCCGAAGGACCGCCACCAAGCTCGCCGGATTATGGTGGGCCCTCCACGCACACAGCTTGTCGGGAGCCATACGCTCTCCGCGCTTGCAGCGCTCGATACATTTCATGGTTTTGGAGGCCAATTCCTCAATATTACCGGCCTCGAAGGTCTCCCCCCACGCCGCCTCGTCAACCTGACGGGCCAGCCAGGTGTCGCGAGGCACGACGCACTGCTTGCCGCAAGCTAACGCTTCGGCAAGGATTCCGGATGTCTGTGTAGTGTACTCGCCCTTAATGTATGGAAGCAATACGATATCGAGGCTTCGGATAAGTTCGGAATACTCCTCGGGCGAGGGATGATCCTCCAGAAACTCGATGTTCTTCCATTGGACCTGCAAGCTCTTCAGTTTCTGTATGGCAGTGGCACATTTGGCCTCGAGACAATCAGTCCCGGAAGGTGTGCACTGAATTCTGAAAACTAGGTGATCGCGGAACCTAGACTGGTTCACGCGCTCGATCGCCCCCGGCAACAGGTCGAAGCCTTTGTTGACGCGTGCGCTTCCGGGAAACCCGACAACCACGTTTCCGTTGGCATAAGCATCGGTATTCCCGACACTGGACCAAATGGCGTCAATCGGAATAGGCAAAACATGCATCGGCTGGGGGGAGATTTGACGATATTCCTCGCGCAATTCTTCGCTATCTGTAAGCAAATGAATGTAGTTATAACCCACGCCCAGGCGGCGATAGAAGTCGCAGTACAGGGGTTTAAGATACCCCGGAAGCGTTCTGGGCGAATATCGAAATAGCAGGAACAGGTGGACCTTCCGATGCTCAAACATGTCCTGGAGGCGCCACCACTGCCAGATGCTGTACATGCTAAAGGTATGCACGAAAACTATATCGCCCTCGTGGGATAGCTCTCCTTCCAACGAGCCCTTGAGTTCTTTGTACCAGGTTGTCTCGCGCTGGATGAGGCTGCGCATTCTTCTGACAAAGGGGTCTGCCATTCGGTCATAGGGGATTCTGGAAAAAACGGGTCTGAACCAGGGCTCAGCGCGCACACTGCTGCTCGCGTCATTCCTCCCCCAGGCGCGGACCGCGAACTCACTGCGATCCAGCCTCTCCAAAACCGCCTTGGTATACTGGTATTCGTGCCCCGCAAGGTTATGTAATCCGGAGCAGACAATCAAAAAAGTCCTCATCTTCGGCAAAGGAGACTGGCACAAGTCTCGGTCAAACTCTTTAATTGCACTAATCCTCAATCGCGCCCACCTGAGAATTGGGGTTCTTGATAGGCCCCTTGCAGACAGCAAGAAAATAAAAATAGGTTCTATTCGGGTCCTCTGGGGCGATTTTGTAGAACCCGAGTCTGTCCGCAATCGAAGATACGCTCCCACTCCTTGTAACTCTTTTTGCAACTGCATTCACAATGCGGTGGACGTAGTACCCTAGTCCTTTTTTGATCTGGTTCAGGATTTTTACGTCTCTGAAACCCTGCCTCAGATACTGCTCAAATTCGTCTCTGCTCAACTCAAAGTGATGAGAAGGGTTGTACGGATGATCGTGAATCGTTAGCCCAGGGTTCCAGGCATCCCTGTTTGGAGTAGAAATTATTAAAATCCCATTCTCATCCAAGACCGCCGCGATTGACGAAATAAACCTCTCCACACGGTTCAATGGGAGGTGCTCGATCGTCTCAAAAGAAACGAATACATCACAATGCGCCGGAATACCATTCGTGATGTCTCTTTTCTCAAAGCTGACCTTCCGGCCAGCGTACAGGTCGCGAGCTGTTTTAATCGCTTCATCGCTGATGTCGAATCCCGTTACACTAGCCGCTCCTGAGTCAAGGAGAAGCTTGCTGCCGTAACCTATTCCGCAAGCTGCGTCTATAACTGATTTCCCTCGAACATATTGCGAAGCGAAACGATATCGCGCAAGATGCTCGAGGACAGTGTAGGTTCTGCGAGGATCATTCAAGTCAGTATGCGTCAGACGCTCTGAAGGCCTAACTTGCACAAATCGGCGATTGAGGTTCAAACGATTACTCCTTGGAACTGGTGAACGCCTTTACCATTTTTTCCAACGATAATGCCGCCTTAACGTAAGAATGTAGGCTAACTCCGAGAAATGTGCCTTGAAAACCAAGTTGGAGTCAGACTCTCAACCCTCTAAATTTGCGGTTTGACGCCTGCTCGTATGCGCCTGCTCCTTTGCCTGGATCTCTGCGGTTAGGACCCCCCACGCACGCCGACCACTGCACCCCCCAGTCCTGCCCGCAGCGCTGACCCGATGGATTGGAATCACCTAGCCCACAGGCTGCCAACGTGCTTGAGTTCGTAGACCGTCGCAGCGCTAGCTAGGAGTCGAGCTGCGCGGCGAATCGCCCCCAGGAGAAGATATCCCCCCGGGAGCAGCGCTACCGTGTTCGCGATCCTGTTCAGTGAAATTTGTGTGCCGAATTTAGGCTTCACAAATTGCCCTAACTCCTTTCGGACAGTGTCCGATAACTGACCCTTAACCTGCTCGTAGAGAAACTCCGAGTAGTTAACGAGCGAAAGCATCCTCGCCAAGATCGCCTGCTTAACAAACGCGAGTGCGGCACGCTCACGGAACAACTCCCTGACTCTTTCAGGGCTGAGGAACCACACCGTGTCTGCCCAAACAAGCCTGCCATCGCGCACCATTCTGAGGTGAGGAGTCGACAGCTTCCACACCTCAGGGGTAAGTGTGATCAATTCAAAGCCCAAACGCGAAAGATAGGCGGCAACGGTGTGAAAGTGCGGTTCTCCGAGATAGAACGGCTGGAATCTCAATTCACATTGCAAGACGAGGGTCTGAGCAACAATCTCCGAGCAGCTTGAAAGGATCTCAAAGTCCAAGCCCTCAAGATCAGTCTTAATAAAGTCTAATCTCTCTATTTGCAGGCCGCGCAAGATCTGTCCGATTGTTTGGCATTCGACCTCAGCGCTGCCGCGCAGCTCAAAATAATCAGCGAGAGCGTAATCTCGGACTAGCTCTGGCCTTGGCTCCAGGAGGGAGGAACACTGTGAATATTTCCGCTCATGGAATAATCTCTTTCCGGTTGCCCCCGCGACGGCGGTCCTCAGGGAGATGCGCCTATAGCATTTATGCGGGGTCATCTTCGAATCCGAAAGCGCATCGACCTCAATCACAGTCATGCACCGAGCCAAGTTGGTAGGCAGGTCCCGGTCTTCTCCAGACCCCAAATTGAGAACGGTGAAGTTACCCGCGAGGAGTGACTCAATTGCGCTTGGCATACGGTCTTGTTGTCCTGCCTGGGCACCAAGCCCACCAAGTCTGGCGCCGGTTCAGGCTAGCTGCCCTCTCTGGTTTGGTACATCCGATTTGGCGTCAGCTCCGTGGCGGTCTTGGGATGTACCGGCAGATACTAGCCCCCGGTATGGACGTGTCGACTCCCAAGTGATCCGATTGCGAGCTATTCCGCAACACGCGCAACAGACCCTTACAATCCTCACACCACCACTGCACTAGCCACCTTCGGGACCGCAGGACATATAGTCCGGGCCATCTTGGCCGCCTCTATATCAAAGTTCTTGCCGCATAATAGGAACAGCACGGCCCAAGTGGCGCAGTTCTTGAAACAGCAGGGAGCGGTCATAATAATCGAGGGACACATAAGCGCACACAGCGCCTGCCAGCAGGAGGCCAGAGCGCGTCGCCCATGTGGGAGCCAGAAAAAGCGATGCCTGCCAGGTGATAGCCAGACAGGCCATCGCAAACACAACGCATTCCGCCCAGGTCCGTCCCAAAACAGAGAGCACCAAGCTTTGTCCAGAAGACGCGACAGGGCGCACCATCCAATCGAAGGCCGCAACGAGCAAAACTTCCGCAACCAGTGGACCCAGCAATATGCCCACGATCCCCCACGGCCGCGACAGCCCAAGTGCAACCAGGATGTTCACCGCCACTGCCACCCACACCCACCGATTGACGGCTCTCACCCGGTCCATCGCGACAAGGATCGACTGCAGTCCAATCTGAGTTACACCCAAAACTGCAACGATGGCTAAGATGCGGAGTACGTCGCTACCCAAGAAATGACCGGGCCCCACCCACAGGCGAAGGATAAGTTCTGAGCCCAGCAAAAGGAAAATGTTGGCCGCCACAGCAGCTACGAATAGATAACGCAGGCCTCGCGAAAGGTCCCCGCGCGCTTGAATGCGCGAGGGCAAACTGGGATACCAAACAAAAAGAAGGGGCAAGGCAAAAAAGTTCGTTAACTGGAACAACTGGAGCATGATTCCGTAGTCGGCAAGCACCGACAGGCTCACCAACTTTGGGATGAGAAGGACCGGGGTCAAATAAATTAGCGTGATCCCGATCTGCACCCCAGTCAGACTTTGGCAAGAACTAGAAAGGACTCGCCACAGATCTCTGTCGATCGGGGCATGTCGAACCGAGGCGCTCGGGGGAGGGGGGGTGTATCGAGCCAAAAGGTATTTGTTCAGGCCGGCATAAAATACAGTCTGGAGCAGGAAGGCGGCCGCCAAAGCATAGATACCCAGATGGGCTAAGAACAACAAGGCCAAAAGCATCAGGAATCCGACGAGCTCATAGGCCGCTTTTGCCAACTTGCCAGCCCATACCTCCTCGAGGCCGTCGAGGATCGCCAGATGGCGTGCAGTGTAAAGGAACAGCAAGGCGCCGCTGCCACAACCAAGCCAGAGAACAAGCAGGCTTCCCAAAGGCATCTCACGCTTGACCAGGTGGGGGAGGACCGCGGACAAGGCAAGGAAGGCCAGGGCCAAACCCAGAATCACGCGTCGATAAAGGCGATCGATAGTGCGGAGTTTCACCCAGGGGATTGCTGGGGACTCGGTTCCTGCGGCCAGCCTCGCTTTGGCGACCTCTCGCGTGACGATTTGCGACATCACGACCTCAAGGGTCATGGCCATGCCGACGATGCCGAATAGAAGCGTCCATATGCCGTACTCCGCCTTCGACACGAAGGCGAGAACGATGGGAACCCTGATGTAACGGACCAGGAGAGTCACCCCGGCGTAACACCATCCCATGACTACTCCCAGACCGACTTTTCCCTTTTGGGTACCCATTCGGATGTCCTGGTGACGGAGGTGGGGCTCTGGGGACGAAAGTAAATCACGCTGGTCCCCTGATCCTCAAAGTCAAACTCGACTTCCAGCAGGCCTGCCAGGGCCTCGCGGATAGCCCCGTGGTACAGGCTACTGGCATAGTTAAGAGAATGGCCAACGTGGTCGCGTAGCCACAGTTCGACCAGACAGATGCCAGTTAGAGACGATGACAAATCATTTCACTCCCATTAGATGAGCTGTTTCTCTTCGGCCCAGAACCAGTCTATGGTCTTCGCCAGCCCCACCTCGAGCGGCGTCAGAGTAAGGCCAGGCATCAAACGCTTCAGTTTGGCGATATTTAGGCACTTGGACTTCGCGCCAACGTAACGCGTGGTGTCAAACTGGATAGCTTTATCATCATATCCCACTTTCTTGCAAATCAGTGCGGCAAAGTGGCGGATGGTAAATTCCTCACCCGCGCCGATGTTAATCAGATCGTTTTCACACGTGTCCGCCAGTTGCCGCATAACCTTCACAAAGTCATCTATGAACACTAACTCCCGGCACTGGTAGCCGTCGCCCCAAAGCACAACCGGCTCGCCACGGACCTTCCCTCGAATAATCTTTCGTATCAGGTCAAATATAAAGTGCATCTGCCTCCCATCCGTGTGATAGCCGGGGCCATACAGAGTCGAAGGAACTAAACACAAATATCGCAAGCCAAACTGCTTCTGTAAGGCCAGCAGACCCACGTAAAGCATCCGTTTGCTCATCGCATAGGTGTACAGGCTCTCGATCGGCTCCCCTAGCAGATAGTTCTCCTCTGTCAATTCCTGGTCAGGCGCATAGGAGCAACTCGTGCCGATGCAGATGAACTTTGCCTCCGGCTGATGCTTTTGCCACCAAGCCAGTATATGCGTGTTGATCTGCTGGTTGATGATCCACTGCTCGCCTGGGTGATACACGCAGAAATCTCCAGCCTGGGTCCACGCGGCCAGGTGATAGATCTGGTCAAAAACACAGCCATTAAATTGATCCAACGACTCCGCCCGGGTTAGATCGCAGTTTTTAGAGTTGAGTCGAACGAGTGCATGGCCCTGACCTTCGAGTTGGGCGCAGAGCACCCTCCCGAGAAAACCCGTCGCGCCCGTGACCAAGACGTTCATGTTTCAAACATCCTTCGGATTTACCGGGAAATAGAACTCAACGCCCCGTTCGATCAGTGCCTGGTTATTGGCCAGAATTTCTTTTTTGAAGTTCCAGGCGAGCACGTAATAAACGTCAGGAGGCTCGGGCAGTTCGTTCTCCATGACAATGGGGATATGCATACCGGGCGAATAGAGGCCCCGGCGGAGCTGGTTCTTCTCAACCAGACAGTCGAGGTACTGCGTGCCAATTCCAAAGTGGTTGAGGAGGGTGTTACCCTTTGCGGGCGCACCCATGCCGAAGATGCTTTTCCCCTTCTGCTTTTCCGCGCCCAGATAGGCCAGGTTTTCGTTTTTCATCTGTTCGATGCGGTCGGCAAAGGCTTTGTACGTCGAAAATTCGTTGCTCCGATCATCAATCTCGGCTTGGCGGAGGGAGAGCAGCCGCGCCGTCGGCTGACGTTTTCCACAATGCGTCACAAATCCGACTATCGACCCGCCATGGATCGGCGACAGGTAAGCGTCGAACATGGCCAGTCCATGCCGGTTGAGCAAGACTTCGATGGTCTGCAGATTGTAATACAGCAAGTGCTCATGGTAAATCTGGTCGAACGCCAAGTTCTCGATGATTCGCTTCATGTACAAGAACTGGACGACGAACACGCCGTCGTCGCGCAGGGCCTGACGAATGCCATCCGTGACTGAGTGCAGCTCTTCCAGGTGAAAGAACACCCCGGCAGCGTTGATGACGTGAAACTGTCGGCCAAGCCGCCTGACCAAATCGGCGTTGAAAAACTCATTCACGGTCTCCATGCCCGCATCGTTGGCCATGCGGGCTATGGTTTTAGATGGCTCGACACCCAACACCTCGTAACCGAGGGTCTTATAGTGCTTGAGCTGAGTGCCGTCATTCGAGCCGATGTCGAGGACAGACTTCCGAAGAACGTCACGGAAGAAACGGGCGTCCACTTCCTCCGCCACTGCCCGGAAATGCTCGCTCAACGACTTCGTTACTCCGGAAAGGTAGGTGTGATCTCCGAACATGACTTCCTTGGGCACGGTGTAATCTAATTGCGCGGTGGCGCAGCGGCGGCAATGCACCACCCGCAGGGGATAAAATGGCTCGCTGCCAAGCTCCGATTTCTTCAGAAAGTGGTTACACCAAGGCTGCGAGCCGAGGTCAATCCCCAGTTCCAAGCTCGTGGAATCGCAGACCCGGCAGTTCATGAATAGTCCCCGACGCCAAACCAACTGCGGTGCACCAGAAGCCCTTGTCCTGGAAACATGGGAAAGCAAACCCAATCGCGACAACCAGATGTAAAGTCCAGCATAGCTTGGTTCACACCATCGGCTTTTCTGAAATAATCGTCTAGAAGCCAGTCTTAAGCCGGAGAATCTGAAGCGTGAATGACTTCTGAACCCGGCGCATTGATTCTTACCGACAAGGTGGGATGATTGGGAAAGGCTTTCTTAAGGTTTGGGTGCACTTCAGGGGCGGCAAAGATCAACAAAAACCCGCCGCCCCCGGCGCCCAGCAGCTTGCCTCCCCAAGCACCCGCTTGCCGGCCTCTTTCATACATCTGGTCTATCTCGGCGTTTGAGATCCCATCATCAAGGCTGCGCTTCGCCATCCAAGCTTCATGGAGCAAGGCGCCAAACTCCGCGAGCGGCTCCTGGCCGGTCAATATATCCCACCCTCGGTCCACCATCCCACGCATTCGACGAAGGATTGCCGTGTTCGCCGGAATCTTCTTGAGTTGCGTTGCGACCACCTCCGAAGCTTTACGGCGGATGCCCGTAAACACAATGAACAGATGTTGCTCAAACTCTGTCAGGCGTTGTGGCGAGAGAGGGATTCGGTGGATGACAATGTCCTCCTCAGTTCGGAACTCGATCAAGTTGAAGCCGCCCACCGCCGCCGACACCTGGTCCTGACATCCGATGTTATCTCTTAACAAATGGCGCTCAACGTGTATCGCTTCGCGTGCCAACTGAAGCGGCGTCACGAACTCACCTTTGAAGCTATGCAGGGCATGAAGCAGAGAAACTGTGAACGCTGATGACGAGC
>Ga0315282_10011612_pt1 | contig 13600 bp, 9 predicted proteins | sample YL17G07_20_MG_FD_203693 | JGI IMG/M metagenome (GOLD analysis project Ga0315282, IMG submission 203693) | Sediment microbial communities from Yellowstone Lake, YNP, Wyoming, USA - YL17G07_20 | ecosystem: Environmental > Aquatic > Freshwater > Lake > Sediment | place: USA: Wyoming | collected... | reverse complement strand
GAACTCGGCTCTTACATGTTGCAGACCATATACCGACCAGGACATAATCACACCTCCATGTGAGAATAGTGTTACCTATGTCCTGATAATAACATGTTACCAATGTACTGAGCTCGCACCCCCCGGGCCATCCCCCCGGTTTACCGCCGGACCGTCCCGGGGGCCAAGTGCGGGGCTATCCCATTGGTTTCTCACCGAACCGTCCCGGGCCCTGCTTTCCGGATAGTCCCCGGGCCAAATCAGCAGACCGTCCCCTATCCTTTTGAGGACTACGTCACTCAGGCGGTTGACGCGGAAAACAGAATCAGGCAGGTGCTTGAGGGTAAGGCCGCAGGCGGCACGCTCATCCCGACCATCCTGGTTCCGTACTACATGGCCTATGGCCGCCAGTGCCACCGGCTTCAGCGGAGCAGGTTCATGGGCCTGAGCGGGAACAACGAGGCCGCTAACATCAAGGCCGCCTGGGTTGCCCGCACCCTGGACCCGGCAACGCTCAGCGCCATCGCTGCCATCTTCGGCTACGTCGTGCCCTGACCAGAGGAACGCATGAAGAGTTCCGAACAGGGACCGGGTCCCAGCCTGTCTAGAAGAGCCGGCGGTTGTAGCTCAGGCTGGCTTGCCGGGCGGTGAAGTTGTTCAGGGCCGCGCTGGAACTGGTGAAGAAGCTGAGATTCCAGCTCAGGTTGATGACGTCCCGGGGAGTGATGGAGTAGCTGTGGCTGCCGGAGACCGGGATGTTCCGGCCCGCGCTGGCCGGCTGGTACGCGACCGAGAGGCTGTTCTGGAACCGGTCGTTGAAGAACGCCCGGCTGAACCCGAGGCTGTAGCTCTGGTAGGTCTCGGCCGGGTGCTGCGGGACGTCCGAGAAGTCATAGGTGTGGCTGAATGACGTGGCGAACGTGACCGGTATCCTCGGCGTGATGGAGTAGTTGAAACCGACGGTGAACGTCCGGGTCGCCGGGGTCCCGGTGAAGGGCGCGAAGTCGCCGAACGTCTGATAGCTCGCGACCACGCTCGCTGTCTGGGCGAACCCCGAGATGTCGAGGTTCAGGTTCGGACCGCCGGAAATGAGCTGGGTCCGGGAGTCGGTGTCAAAGCTGTCATACGGGGCCGGGGCGTCTTTGACCAGACGGGTCAGGCTGTAGGAACCGGCAAGACTGAGCTGCCGGAGCGGCGTCACGCCGACCGTGACGCCGAGCGCGTCGTTCGCAGAGGTCGCGAGCTTGTCGCCGGCCAGGTTATCGTTGCCCAGTTCGGCATAGGCTGAGAGATTGGTTTTGGGAATCGCCGAGGTGCCGGCGTTGAGCCGGATGTGCTTGTAGTCGTTCGCAATCCCGGCCAGCCCGAGCGACGTGTAGCCAGGCCCGACCTGGGCGACTTCAATCCCCAAGTTCGCGAACGACGGCGTGTACCGCACCCCGGCCCGCAGCGCGTAGTCCGCGGTGGTGGAGAGACGAGGAGTGTAAATCCGGTACGCGAAGTCGGGTATGGCGTCGTTCTGGAACGGCTCGCTACGCACGTCGTGTGAGAAGAGGCTGCCGCCGCCATCCAGGTCCAGCGCGAGGTTGTTGATAATCCGGAAGTGGGAGCTAAGGCCCAGGACGAGATTGTCCTCCGGCGCGACGGGCACGGAGTCGTTCAGGACCTTGGAGGGCGTATCGTCGAAGGCCTTCAGCACCGTGATTCCGAACTGGTCGACGCCGAGCGTGACGCCGTACACCTGCCGGTCATAGGACCAGTCGAGGGAATCGGTCGAGGCGCGCCGTGCCTTGCCCGACACGACCCCGAACCGGAACGCACCCGGGAAGAGTTCGAGCCCGGCTCCGTACAGGGGGATGCCGCTGAGCGTGAACTCCGAGAACGACGTCGTGAAGTCGCCGAGATAGACCCGGCCCCAGCTCCACGCCGGGGTGAAGCTGTAGTTGTTCACCCGCTGCGTCGTGAAGTGGTCATCCGAGCTGTAGCGCAGGTTCAACCCGGCGTCGAAGACCCACCAGTTCACCGAGCCGTAGAGAGTCCCCCAGTAGTCAGTGGGTGGTTTGCGGAGCTGCGCCGTGTCGGAGTTCTGTTCAATGTCACCCCCGGTTCCGAAATTGAGGCTGAATGCGGGTTTGGGAATCTGGAACGCCGCGGCAAGCGCGGGCAGGAAGAGAAGGCCGAGCGCGCAGCACCGGATGCCGGAGCGCATGAAACGCCCGGCGCGGCCTGTTCCGCGCGCGGTGCTGCGACTGCTGCCTCTCAATTCAACCCCAGTCGGCCAGACCTACTTGCCGACCGTGACTGTCTTCGCAGCGCTGGTTTCGGCGCCTTCGTTGTCTTTGACGGTCAGGGTCACCTGGTAGTCGCCCGGCAACGAGAAGGCGTGAGTTGCGGTCTTGCCTGTTGCCGCGCCGCCGTCGCCGAAGTCCCACGCGTATTCCGCGACATGGCCATCGGCATCGCTCGAGCCCGAGGCATCGAAAGACACCTCTTTGTCCACGGCCGGCTCTTCCGGCGCGAACGTGAAAGTCGCGGTCGGAGCGGCGTTGGTACTGACTGTCAGGCGCTTCGGCAGGCTCGTCAGACCGGCATACGCGACATAGCCCAGGATTTCGTAGCGCACGCCCTTGACCGCACCCCTGGTGTTCCAGTCATCGCTGAACTGGCGGGTCTTGCCCGGAGCCAGGCCCTGAAAGTCCTTCACGACCGTGCGGACGGTCGAGTCCGGGCTTCTTACCTCGAACACCGCCTGGCCGGCCAATTCAAGGGTGCCGGTGTTCTTGACTTCGAGGGCCAGCTTCACGGCGTCGCCGACCTTGAACTGCTGCGGCACCGCGGTCAGGCTCGTGACTTCGCACTGAGGGTTGCCGATGCGGAACGTGGTCCGGCCTTCATCCAGTTCGGTGCCGGCCGTGTCTTTGACCGCAACCTTCAGGTCGTAGTCGCCCGCGGGTATCCCGGTGCTCGGCCAGTCCATGGTCACGGAATCGCTCCGGCCCAGCGCGTCGAGCTTCTTCGCCGGCAGGTCGGCAACGTGCGTGCCGGCGAAGCCTTTGACCACCGTCGCCGCCACGACTGCCGGCTGCGGCTTGCCGGTGTTGTTCAAACGGGTCCGGACCTTCACGGTCTCGCCCGGGTCGTAGACCTGCTTGTCGGTGCTCACGTCGCTGATGGAGACCGTTGTCTTGACGTAGCGGACCTCGAACTCGTAGTCCTTATAGGCCTTCAGGTCGGTCGTTTTCGGGTCGTAGAAGAACGGGTATATCGCAATCGCGAGCTGGGAGCTGCCGTCCCGGTTCCGGCTCGCCTGCCAGTCGAAATCCCGGGTCGGATACAGACCTTGCTTAAGGGTCGGGGTGCCGACCTGGGCCGTGTCGAGCAGGACCGGCGGCAATTTCACGCCGGTCCGGGTTTCTTCACCGGTCCGGCTCTTCATCGTCACGGCCTGGATTCGGTACCCGCTCGGGTAACCCGTGATGCTCAGGTAATAGGGAATCTCGGGCCGCCGTTCCTCGGTAATCAGAAGCCGGCCTTCGGGAAGCTCGATGTGGTCCAGCGTGCCGTACTTGACGAGCTTGTAATCCGGTATGGTCACTTTCAGGCTCGTAGGCGGCTCGGCCGCGACCGCGGCCCCGACCGCGAGCAGAATCAACGCTGTCAACCAGTATTTCTTCAGCATGGTATCACCTCTTTTTCCCGACCCGGAATCACCACGGGTCTCCGTAGAAATTGTACTCCCAGACCCACAGCTTGTTGTACCCGTCCAGGAAGCTCCAGATGAGGCCGCGTCCGTACTGGATCCAGTAAAGCCCGACCCCGGCGGACTGGCGCCCGGTGTTGCGGAACCCGGGCCAGAAATCGCTCGCGGTCATCGCGCTGTTAATCGAGACCGCGGAAACCTGGACCGCGCCGAGGAAGCCCCGGGTTCCCTGCTTGGCCAGGCAGGCCCGGGCAATCGAATTCCCCGCGGCGTAGGACCCGGACAGGCATGTGAACCCCAGGAACAGCGGCAGGTGCACGTTGTCGAATCCAAGGCCCGGGACGTTCCCGCCCGAGAAGCAGTCCCAATTGTTGACGTTGCCGTGGCCGGTGAAGAGCACGACCGAGCGGCCGCTGGTATGCGACTGCACGGCCGAGACGCGCGCGGCGTCATTGGCCAGCGTAGAGAACTTGGTTGTGGCCACGCTACAGCCATAACCGGACAGAAGGCCGGAGCCGCCGTCTATCGCGTTCTCGAAACTCTGCTGGCAGGCGGCGCTGCCGCCATCACGGCCGCTGAACATGTAAATCGGGAACACCGTCGCACGGGACTGAGGCAGCAACGCCGCCCGGATGGGGCGTTCGAGCTCCTGGGCCGTGCGGCCCACAATCCGGCCGAGCGCGAACTCGGGCAGGTTGTCCCCGTCGCAGTCGGCCCAGGGAAAGTCCGAGCGCTCGACGATGGTCGTCGGCCCGCCGTTGGACCAGTTCACGGTGAATCCGGAGATGTCCCAGGTCCCGATGATGTTGTCCTCGCCCACAATCAGCACGTAGCTGCCCGGGTCGCTGCCGACCGGCTCGCCCCAGTTGAGCGCGAGCAGGCCCCCGAATCCGATGCGGTCGCCGCGCAGCGCTTCGCGCAGGTCCCACTGGTTCGTGCCCGGCGCGACGTAGGCCACGACGCCGCTGCGCGCAACCGCGAGCTTGCCGACCCAGTTCAAGAGCGAGTTGACCTGGGTGTGGTCGTACCAGGCAAACAGGTTGTCGGGCGCGGTCAGGACCAGGTAATGGGCCGCGCGGAACGCGCCGGAGTAGACGTCGCTGATGGTCTTCCGGGCGTCGCTCATGTCCGGGGTCAAGCTGTACTGCGTCGTGCCTATCTTGAACGTCACGTTCAGCGAATCGCATATCCGGAACCAGGGCCAGGGATGGGCCATTATCGGCACGGCCTGGTAACTGACCTCGTAGGTCCCGTTAGGGGGGGCTGCCGAAAACTGGACCTTATAGACGGAACGGATGCCGCTGTCGCTCTCGCAGTAGACCTCGCCGATATTGCTGCTGTTGGTGCAGCACTGGAAACCCCGGTTCCAGACCCTTATCCCGAGGTTGGTGGCGTTGCTCGGATAGCCGACGTCGATTCTTACGTTGTAGTAACTGCCGGACCGCTGCACCGTGGTATGCGCGGTCACCTGTGTGATGATGGCGAAGTGGCCGTAGTACTGGTGGGCGTAGACCATGCGCTTGAACCGGCTGACCTCGCTCCGGCCCTGGTAGTCGCCGAGCGCGCGGCCGCGCGAGTCGACCGCCTGCACCTGCCAGACGTAGTCCTTGCCCGGCACCAGCGCCTGGGCGCTGTTCGGGTACACGTAGCTCGTCCGGTCCACGATGTTCGCTTCGTGAACCGCGGGGTTGCTGATTGCCTGCTGCGGCGTCTGACCGGGGAGGATTTCCGAGAGCTTCAGCCGGTAAGTCACGGGGAAGCCCTGGTGGGTCGTTGCCGGTGTCCACTGAAAGGTCGGGAACGACAGCATTACGGACGCACCGTTATCCGGCGTATTCAGCGCCGGGCGACGGAAAGACAGAATGTAGAACCGGACGCTCTTTTCGTCCAAGACATGCTCACCGGCGTCCTTAAGCTGGACTTTCAGGTCATACACGCCCTCGGGCAGCCTGTTCGTCCGCATAATCGCCTCGCGGAGTCGGGGGTTGTAGGTGATGTTGCGGTATTTCAGGAAGCTCCGGTTGTCGAGCTGGACCGTCCGCGGCCCGGTAAAGGCAATCGAGTCCGATTCGCCGGAGGCGATTTCCTCGCGGGTCTCCGCGGACAGCACGGCCGATTCCAGATAGACCCGGGCGGGCGTGGTGCCGGAGTAGGCAATCCCAATCCGGACGATGCCGGGCAGTCGTTCCCAGTCGGAAATACTTGGGCTGGGGTAGGTCTCGCAGGACAGAGACAGGGTCCATTGCGCGAACGCGCTGGTAACCAGACCGAGCAGGGCGACCAGTATCAGGCGCCCCGATTTTCTGCGGCGGCCGCAACTCCTCACCATGTTGAGTCTCCTTTCGCCTCCCGGTCCAGGGACACCGGGCCGCAAGCCATGTCAACCTCTCGTTATGCACGCCTTACCGCGGGCAGACTCCCGGCGCAGGGCCCGCTTCAGCCCCCGGCCCCATCCGGGTTTTTCTGCCGCGGCGCACGCCTGCATGATAGACGCAGACAGCCAATTTGTCAAACCTGTCGGTACTCCGTGATTGCCCTCAGGCTCAGACTGGGCGACAGTCAGACACGCGATAACTCGAAGTGCGAAAGACAAACTCGATTCCGCCCGGCGCGGGACATGACCGAATTGCGGCGCGGGACATGACCCGATTCCGCCGACATCGGGACATGACCGAAATCCGCCCGGGGATTTCGGGTCGTGTCCCAGGGCCGGCAAGCCGGCCTTTCTCGGGCCAAAACCCCAACCTCGACAGCCAGCTCGGTGTATATCCATGACAACTTCTCAAAAGCCCGAAAGCAGGGCCTAACCATCGCATTCTCAAGAGCATGGCCGAAATCCTGTCTCCACCCCCCCGGGTCACCCCGGGTGGCCCTCCCGGAGGCACCCCCGGTGGGCCCCCCCGGAGGCATCCCCGGTGGCCCTCCCCGAGGTACTCCCGGTGGCCCCCCGGAGTGCATCCCGGGGCCCGATTCGCCTCGCCTCGCCGTGACTGCCGTCCGATTCTTTGCTTCGGGAATTGGCGGCCGTACCGTTCCGGCAGTTGTTGACTTCTCGCTCCGGCCCAATATCCTGACCACATATGGGAAACCCGCCCGACGCCCTGCTTCGCCTCGCTGAGGCGCGGGACATAACCGAATCCAGTCCGACGGATTCGGATTGGCAGGGCGCACGGGACACGATACTATTTTCCTGACCGCTTCCGCAGCCGGCTGCGGCGGCCAGGGCCAAGCATCCGGCCCAGTCTGCTTCCAACGGTTGCCGCGCTGAGTGATGTGATGCGGCACTCCGGGCGCAACCGCTCGGGCGATTCCGGCCATGCGCCCATTCTACATCCGCCTTCCCTGTCGTTAATATTAGTATTGTGCGCGAGCGGCTGTCCCATGCATCGAAGGCGACCAGCGACTCCTTACGCGCGTTCCTCTGGAAAGCTTATACCACGGCCCGCAAGTTCAGATGGCCAAAGAAAACACGACTCAAGGGGAATGATGGCACTTCCTACATTTCCGAGCGATGTCAGGGCGCGGCAGGACAAGATGGTCGAGTTGGTCGAGCGGGACGACAGCTATCGGCTCACGGCTGACGGCTTACGGCAGGAGCGAACCGGAAGGAACGGCGGACTCGTTCATCGTGCAACACGGACCACGACGAGTGATTCCGGCTGACGATGAACGTTGAACGCCTTCAGCCGAAGCAACGCGGGCGGCCGACGGCCGTTCGCCCGCAGCAGTGGGTTCGGCGTGCCTGTCAGATTCGTTCCGCTGTGCCTCAAGGGCGACAAGCGGCGCTCTGCCCGCCCGGTCTCGGCTACTGCGGTTTGTCGGACACGACGGTCGGTTCGGGCGAGACGGGTTCGGCCAAGCGGTCTTTCAGATAGAGCCAGAGCGGGTCGTTCTTGAGCAATTCCCGCGTCTTGCGCGCCCGCTCTTCCCAAGACAGGCCTTCGTCTTCTCGGTCTATCTCCTCGCGGCGGCGCCGCATAAAGGCGACGGCATCAAAATCTTTACTCATAGTCCAGCACCTCCTTGGGCGTGCGAATCTCCAGAGTCCCGTATCCTTCCTCAAGGTTGACCGCGTTGAACAGGCGGATGCGACCGAAGTTCACGATGTGACGGAAGTTCCAACTGACAAGTACATCCACCCTGCGGGTCGTGGCAAGGGCAATGTGCAGGGCATCCGAGTACGAGCCCGGTCCGAGTACTCCGTGCTTCAGATAGGCTTCGGCTAACGTGACCGCCTCGGGCTGGTCCGGCAGGACTACCTGGTTCTCGCGTGGAATCTCCGTGATGCGGTTGCGGACTGCCGGTGGGGCGCTCATCAGTTCGCGAACAGTATGTTCTGATAACACGAGCGTATGCTGGCCGGCGCGAAATCGTTCCCACAGTGCGAGGCTATCGTCCTTGAACTCGTCATCTTCGCAGCCGCCTATAACCGAGGCATCCACATAGATGAGAAGCTTCCGAGTGAACATGGTCAATCGTAGCTGGAAAGCGCGGCCCTGGCAAGTCCAACTACCAGCATCATCCTTGGGAAGCAGGGATGGGAACGCGTGGGCGTGGCATCGGGTTCCTCGAAGCGAACCGCATGACCGGATGGTCGAGTTGGTCGAGCGGAGGCTGAAGCCGCACATGAAGAACAGGACGCTAGCTGCTGACCGCTCACGGTTCGCGGCTTCTACTGGACGCAGTCCCGAGTTCGTATTGCGGGCCGCCAGCCGTAGGCCGATGGCGGTCACGCGTCAACTCGCGCTGCAGTAGGTTCGCACGACAAGCGAGCGCCGGGCGCATCAGCGCCCGGCGCTTCTGCGTCGATACGCCTGTCTAGCGCAGGATGACGGCCCTTTGCTGCGCCGCGCCGCCGCGCCGGCGCACGAAGTAGACGCCCGGCGCGAGGCGGGAGACGTCATTCGGGCCGGGCGCGAGAAACCCGGCAATCGGGTCGCCGCCAGGATATGAAGCAAAGGTCGAGCGCAGGTTCACAATGCCTCTTAAGTGTGCCTGATACTAGGCCGGCAGGACGGAGAGTCAAGCGAAAGGGATGTTTTGCGCCGGTCATTGACGGCGACACAATTCGCGCTTAGGCTGTTATGCGATGCAGTACAGCCCGGCCGGCAGGAATCGGGGCGCAGGCATGGCCGCGGTCCTGACGCTGAGTTTTGTCATCTCGAGCGGGGTTGCGCTTGGAAAACCGGGTCCGCCGGTCTTTGCCGACACGATTGAGAACTTCGACCGCGGCTCGGTAGTGCTCGTGTCGTTCCCCGGAGAAGACGTGCACCCGGATTCCTGGACCCTGGACACGCTCGTGACCTACCACAACTCGCCCTACTCGCTCAGACTCTTCGGAAACACCTGGAAGATTGAGCCGATTGACCCGGTTCGCCTGGACTCGGGCGACGTCTGGCAGGTGGCGGCGTTCATCGGCAGCCTGGGCGAGATTCAGGGGTTCGGTCTCGTGGATTCCACTGACACGCTGCTCTACTCGTTCGCGGGCACCGAGGAGGTTGACCCGGACAAGTGGGTGACGGTGTACCAGGGGGCATTCTACACCAACGTCTGGAACGTCTACCAGCTCCCGGTGGCCGAGGACTGGCTGGCCCGGTTCGGCCGCGTGCCGACCGTCACGGGCCTGGTGTTCGTGAACGACCGGGACACCGACCCGCGGGCCATTGTCTACTTCGACGAGATTACCGACATCACCGGGGACCTGCCGATTGCGCCGCACGTAGAGATATGGTATGAGGCGGGCGACGTGTTCAAGAATGCCGCCGGGCAGAAAAGCGTGACGGTGCAGTTCCACAGCCGGGTCATTGACCCGGACAGCCCGGACCACGACTTTTTCTGGTACTTCGGAGACGATTCGACCAGCCGGGACTCAAGTCCCAATCATACCTACGTCATCGAAGACGACCACGAGTACACGGTGCTGCTGGAAGTCGTGGACAGCACCGGGCAATGGGGCAGGGCGACGTGCGAGGTCACGGTAGACCCGGGGCCGACGACTTTCCCGGTGACGATGAACTTCGTCGGCGACATCATGCTGGCGCGGGGCTACGAGAACCCCGGCGGAATCATCGACACGCTCGGGGTCGAAGGCATCTTCGACCCGACCCTCCCGTACCTGGGCAGGGCCGCGGACATCACGGTCGCCAACCTCGAATCGCCGCTGTGCTCGCTCGGCACGCGTCACCCGACCAAACCGATAGTATTCAGGGGGCGCCCGAGAAACGTCGCCGGGCTGGTGCATGCCGGGGTTGACGTGGTCTCGCTCGCGAACAACCACGTCATCGACTACGGCCTCGTGGGCTTGCAGCAGATGCAGGGCGTGCTCGCGGCGAATCACATACTCTTCTCCGGGGCCGGGGCCAATTCCTACGAGGCCCACCGTCCGGTGTTCTGCCAGCAGTCCGGGCTCAACATCGCGTTCCTCGCTTCGTGCGACCGGAACGGCCAGTACGACAATTACCAGCCCTACCTCGACGCCGGGTTCAACAAGCCCGGGTTCGCCTACCTGGACAGCTTCCACGTGCGCGAGCAGATTGACGCGGTCAGAGGCATTGCCGACCTGGCTGTCGTCGAGATGCACACCGGGGAGGAGTATACCCCCGCGCCCATGGTCGGGCGCGGGAATGACCAATTGCCAATGACCAATGACGAAGAAGACGGCGACGAGTGGTATTCGCCGCTCGCGCTCTTCCCTGCGCCCGGCGACACCGAGGAGCGGCACCGGGCCATAGATGCAGGGGCCGACATTGTCATCTGCCACCATCCCCACATGCTCCAGGGCTTTGAGGTCTACCATGGCAAGCTCATCGCCCACTCGCTCGGCGACTTTGTCTTCGACCTGAACTACCCGGAAACCTACCCTTCGGTGATACTCAACGCCAGGGTTGACGAAACCGGGTTCCACGATTTCTCGCTGACCCCGGTCTACATCGACGACTGGATTCCGGGCCGGGCCAGGGGCGAGCTGGGAACGCACATCCTCGACTGTCTGGCCCGACGCTCGAAGGACTTGCAGACCTACGTGATTGTGAACCGTGACAGCGTCACCGCCGCGATTGTCCTGGACACGACGACCCTGAGCCCGCTGGTCAATTCAAGCACGGACCGGCTTCCCCTCGAGCAAGCGAGCGGCTACTGGACCTCGGCCCCGCTCCGCCTGCCGCGCAACGGCTGCATATCCTCGGTCGTCTCGATTGCTCCGCCTCAGAACTGGCAGTTCAGGCTGGGCCGGGACGTCGTATGGTTCGGGAACTTCGAGGACGAAGGCTCCACGATGTGGCTGCTCAACCAGCCTGACGAGACCTACGACACCATCGCTCTGCGCGGCCGCAGGTCTTTGCGCCAGACGCGCAGCCTCGGCAGCGGCCCGATTGCCACCGACCTTGAGAACCGGATGGTATGCTCGGACTCCACGCATTATACGCTCTACGCCAACATCAAGACGCAGAACGCCAAAGATGCCGGGGCCGTGGCCGAGTTCTACACGGCCAGAACCGGTTCATCTCCGATCGGCTCAAGCGACCTGGGTGAGACCGTGAACGGCACGACCAACTGGACGTTCTACAACAAGGAGTTCGTTCCGACCACGGGCGCCGGATACTTCGACCTCTCGCTGGAGAGCGACGCGCCCCAGTCCGGGGGCAGCGGCCAGGCGTGGTTCGACGACGTGGGAATCGTAGAGTGGGAGCCCTGGCAGTCGTTCAGTGGTCCGACCAGCGTTATCAACCCCTACGACTACTACTGGATTCAGGTCAGAACCGGCACCCAGGCGACCGATGCGCTCCTCACCTACGAGGAGACGAGCTTTGGCCCGCCCGTCGGGACCGGGCCGGTGCCAGGGCCCGGCTTCCGTTCCTTCCGCAGTTACCCGAACCCGGCCGGCGCGAGCCCGACCATCGAGTACACCTTGGCCAGACCGGGCCGGGTGAGCCTGAGAATCTCCAACGTCCTCGGTCAGTGCGTGCGGACCCTGGTTGACGAAACCCAGGCCTCTGGGCGGCGGACAGTCACCTGGGACGGCCGGGACAACCAGGGCAGGACCGTCGGCTCGGGCGTCTACATCTGCGAACTTGCGGCCGGCGCTGACCGCCAGTCGCGCAAAGTCGTCCTGTTCCGGTAGCCTCGGCTTCCACTCCCTGCTTGACACGCTGCGCTTCGGCGCGGAACATTGGGCATGAAAGCCGCAGTGAAGTCCCTGCTGCTCGTTTCTCTTGTGTTGCCCGCGTCGGTTCCGGCGCAAACGTCCGCTCGCCCCGGCTCCTGTGCGCTGGAGCCCGACACCGAACCCTGTCACCTGCTTGAGGTCAGGTCTGTCGTTCCTCGTGGCCCGGCCGCGAGCGCCGGGGTCATGGCCGGTGACGTGCTGGTCAAGTACGACGGCCGGATTGTAGGCTGCCTGGCCGACCTGAACCTGGCCCGGGCCGCGGTGACAACCGAGAGCGTCCCGGTCGCGTTCCGCCGGGGCGACAAGGAGACGAGCTACCTGCTGCCTAAGGGCAAGCTCGGCGTCTTCTTGAGCGAGTGGCGCACAGACGTCGTGCCCGACTCAGACGCGAAAATTGTCAAGGGCGTCCCGGCCCTGGGCTGGGACACCGGGAAGATGAACAGTTTCATGGGCGCGCTTGAAGCGATTCTCAAGCAGCAGGGCGCAACCGGGGACTACGTATTCCTCTGCGGCGCTTCGGGCGCGGCGTTCCGGACCCAGTTCTTCGCAACCTGGTGCCCGAGTTCCCCTGACCCGACCTGCGGCTTTGACGCGGCCGAGGCCGCGCTTGCTGCCTGCGGGTACAAGGCAACGGTGCTCCACGTCTCAAGCGACGGCAAGAACAAACCCGCGGTCTTGGAGGCCGTAAGGGCCAGCATCGACGCGGGAATGCCGGTCCTGGCTATTGACCTCATCGAGATGCCGGAATGGGGCGTCATAACCGGGTACCAGAAGAACGGCGACGAACTCTTCTGCCGCACCTACTTCGACAAGCGCAAAGGCTGCGAACTCGCGCAGAAGTACCCCTGGGCGGTCTACATCCTGAAGAAGGCGGGCAAGGCTCCGGATGGGAAAGCGAGTATCAGAAAGTCGTTCGGCATCGTAGCCGGGAACCTCGCGGCTGAGAAGTACGGGGAATACTACTCAGGGCTCGCGGCATTCGACACCTGGACCCGGCGGCTCTCGACCGACGATTTCGCGGCCATGGACAGCGAGAAACTGGCAAACGTGGTGCAGGCGAACTACTGGATATTCAACCGCATCGTCGCTGACCGCAAGACCGGAATCGAGTACCTGGACCGGATTGCCGAAGAGATGCCTGAACTCGAGCCTGAGATGTCTGACCTGACCGCGCTCTACCAGCAGGAAGTTGACCTGCTTGACCCCCTGCTTGACTCGCTGCCCTGCCCGGGCACTGTTACCCGGGGCGACCAGTGGGCCCTGGAAGCCAAAGCCACTGAGATTCAGAGCCTTACGCAGGCGCGCTCATTCGAAGAACAGGCGCTGGCCATCTGGAAAGAGCTGGCCCGGCGGCCATGACCAAATCGCAACGGACATGAACCAATTCCGCCGAGGAATTGGATTCGTGTCCCAAGCCCGCCAAGTCCCTCTGCTCTCGTCGCTTATCCTCAGTCGCGCCATCCGCCATTGCGGGCCCAGGGATGCGTCCCGGGGCATGCGCCGGGGACGACTCCGGGCTAAGCCCGGCGGACGGCTCGGTGAATTAGAACCCGGATAATCCGGCGAATTTGGCCCCGGACCACACCGGGCCCAATATCCCCAGCTATACCATATATAGTGGGGGGAGCCACTCGGGGTGCGAGCTCAGTACATTGGTAACATGTTATTATCAGGACATAGGTAACACTATTCTCACATGGAGGTGTGATTATGTCCTGGTCGGTATATGGTCTGCAACATGTAAGAGCCGAGTTCGT
>Ga0315282_10011611_pt1 | contig 13600 bp, 16 predicted proteins | sample YL17G07_20_MG_FD_203693 | JGI IMG/M metagenome (GOLD analysis project Ga0315282, IMG submission 203693) | Sediment microbial communities from Yellowstone Lake, YNP, Wyoming, USA - YL17G07_20 | ecosystem: Environmental > Aquatic > Freshwater > Lake > Sediment | place: USA: Wyoming | collected... | reverse complement strand
GGTCTGCCTTTTCTGCGGAGCCGCCATTGAGAGCCATTGTGCTTACTGCGACGCATGCGGCAGACGTCAAGCACCCCAGTGAGTTGCAGGGACCGTGTGCTGCAGATGTCCGAATGGCGCGTGAGGATCCGATTGAATCATGTAACCTGGTTGTAGAAAAACGGGGTGAAAGAGGCCCCTAACGTCCCTATGATTCCAAAGCATAGGGTACTTCCCCTTTTTGATGGAGGCTTGGTCCGGTACGCATCGGGGCGAGGAAAATTCGCCTAATGTGTGGGGGCTGTAGATGTTCCGAAATATGGAGTGGGCGGCGTCGACGAGGACGCCAAACGCGTAATTAGTAATTCGTGTGGTGTGTGCACGGTGCTAGCTGTTGTCCGCTAGCCTTCAGATGAGCCTTGCACCGCAGTTTTCGCAGAATTCACTTTTGGACGGTATCTTGGTTCCGCATTTTCGGCAGAACTTGGTTGACTTAGGCTCTTGCGGCCACAGTGCGGATGCATTCTTGTGACCGCACTTTGGGCAAACCATCATCTGCGGGGGGATTTCAGAACCACAAGATTCACAGAATCTTCGCTCGTGCACAGCCTCGGTGGTGGCCTGCGGAATCTCTTGCTGGCCCACTGTGGTCACTGATAACGCCGGAGTTGGCTGCCAAGTGCTCACAACTTTGGTTGTAAGGGCTGCACCCACAAGGAGGGCCGCCAAGGCGATCATCAGCAGCAGACTAGTTACTTCATAACTGGCTGACCCCCAGAATCCATAGGTAGCGTTGAATCGCTGTTGGACCTGTGTTGCAGTGTCGAGGATACCGGTGCACCGAGAACCGTACTCTGAGCACACCAAATCGTGGAGCCCACGCAGCGCTTGGTCCGTCATCACTCCGTAGTATCCTTTGAGACCCAATGAGACAAGGAGAGCCGCGGACGCTCCCAAGGCTCCGACTTTGCAATGAGGCCTTGTTTTCGCTTGGAGAATGGAGTGTTGATACCGCGACGATGGCCAGAAACAGAGACAATGCTTCCAGAGCCATAGCAGCGTTGGATAGTCTCTCGTACGGTGCAAGTAGAGTCCCCGCGAATCGTGTGACAGCCTCGTAGCAAATCTGCTCATCGGAGGTTAGGTAGAGCAGAGTCGAACCTTTGACCCATCCTGAGACGAAGGATAGCCCTTCGACAAATAGAAAGCAAATCAGTCCAAGCTTGACAAAGAAGTCATGATTGCTTGAGTAGTGAATATGGCTAGTTGCTCGACCGCACTTGCATCGGCTTGAGGCAACGGGAGGAACGAGAGACACCATGTCGTCCAACAGAATTGCCGCACATGCGAGGAAAAGCCTTGCTATCAGACGTGAACTAGCAAGGAACTCAGAAAACGAGTGGTCCATCCCACTACGACTTACTTCAGTGAAGTCGGCTAAGTCCGGCGGCTGGTTTCAGGGGTCTCCGTGATTTAGCTTCCATCCATTTCTTATCATATCCGGCAGACTCGCGTTTGCATTGGGGGAGAGCAGTGATGGAGATGACGATACCGTCATGGCACATCATCGTCGAACAAGAAATTGCGGCGATGAGCAGGTCCAAGCAGTTCCTCAGACCAGAAGCCCGAACTGTCTTCGATGACCTCCTCAGCCAATGTATGCTCTCAAGCCACTACCCACGTCAAAAACATCGCTTCACAAAGAGTCTTAGAGAGAAGCTGACTTGAATAGGCTGACAACTGCAGAGTTACCTTGGATAGTCGGTGTATCGTGATCTGCTTCATCAGAATCGCCGAATCAAAGGCCAGATTTGCGCTCGCGCTCTTCTGCATCCTACAAATCGGAATCCTACCATACCCCGCAGCTGCATGGTCAATTGAGGCTCACTCAGCAATCGCGAACGCCGGGATAGAGTTGCTTCCAAGCCCGTGGAGACAATTCTTTGCATACTATGCAGGGTTGCTTGCTGAAACTGCAACTTACCCTGACACCTATTATCGTGAGAGCGATCCGAACGAATCGCCGAGACACTTCATAGATCTGGAAATCTGGAATCCAAACGATCCGTCAACTGGCACACTTTTACGAGCAGTCGAAGAGTTCACTGGAGAAATGGAGTCTGCAATACGAGCGAAGGATTGGAACAGCATGTTCATTGATGCTGGCCGACTCTGCCACTATGTGGCCGATGTTACTCAACCGTACCACACAACAGTCAACTATAATCCTCAAACCAGAAATGGCGTCGGAGTGCATCAACTGTTTGAGTCGACATCTTTGGCCCATCTGTCGGAGATTAGGATCGTGGGCTCCGCTGATGTGGGGCCGATCATACCGATCAGCAATGTGACCACTTTTGTCTTGGAGACAGCTGTCCAAAGCCACTCCTTTCTGTCATCCATCAATCAAACCCTCATCGACGAGGGTCTACAGTGGAGCCCTGAACTCACCAAGATTGTCGAGAACAGGACCAACGCGGCAATCATCGCGACGGCCAGAGTCTGGTACACGGCAATGGTGAGGTCCAACTCCCTGCCACCAGAACTACCAAAGACCGACGAGCTTTCAATCGTTGTTGAGAGCATCGCTCTGAATAGCACAAGCTACGGGGTCATCAGACTTCATGTTATTGATTCGCTTGGAGTGAAGACTCGAGCCGACGTGTCATTGAGTGTTGATGGATCGACCTTCCGGGGACAAGTGGCGAACGTTGTGCCTCCTGTCGGCGAGTACGTAATTGCCGTACCGTCAGAAACGTACAACGCCAATTTCGTCTTCACGGCACAGAAGGAAGGATATCGACCTGCAGTGGTCACCCTTCCTATCGGTACCACTACGACGAGTACCACAATCGCCGTGGTGAATGTTCCGTTTCCAACGGTCGTGGCCTTGGCAGTGATGATGGCTGCCCTACTAGCGCTCATCTGGTATCGAAGGAGGGTTAGGTATGAACTCCCAAGCGACACTCAGACCTGATATCTTTCACAGTGAGAACAGAACGCATTCCTGACTGTCGTCTTGCCACAGAATTTGCATCTGTGTCGGTTTGCCCGCATTCCGTATGAAGCGCCTCCTACACCAACGACGATAAGAAGAACACCTATAGCTCCAACTGATCCCTTGCTTGGGTTTGGGACTTCAGTGGCTGTTGTCTCCGTGATCGTCGTCACACCGCAAGACGTTATTGTAGAAATCGTGTCGAAAGTTTGTGTTGTGGTCCGAAGAAGGTAGCTTGTGCACGTTACAGTGACTCTGACACTCTGAACGGTAGTCCGATAGGAGTAGATCGCAGCGTAGTCATTTCCACAGTTGCGATCGAAGGACACGCAAACGTTGTATTGGCACCCGCAGAGTTTGGTGCAAAGTCTGGAATAGTAAGTGCCACCATAAGGACATGGACCGACCTTGCCCAGCGTCTGAGTCGTCCAAGTTGTGCTCTGGGTGCGATAAGTTGTGGTACTCGATGTGGCAACGGAGGTCAGATAAGTCTGAGTTGCAGCAGTTGATGGTACGCAAACTGTGCTCGCTCTGGTGAAGGTTTCAGGTACTGCAAGGGGACCCATACTGCTTGAGTACCCTAGGCTCAACAGGCCTGTCAAAGCGCAAGCGACAGACAAAATGAGGAGAGTGTAGGATCTCAGTGGCCTTATTTTCCGCGTAGTTCGTGGGAACTCGGAATGTTGCAGTCTTGCTCCGATAGCTGAGGTACCATCGATGAGACTGCTGCTTTTTGACCGATCACTGGAGCGGGGACGCGGCATTGGCTCCGTCTGCCAAATACCGTACTTGACTTCTCGATGGTCCTCGTAACATTCGACATGCCATATGCCCTTACCCTGCTCCCAATATGCGATTTTTCCTCCCTGAATCCATCTACCGCATTTGGCGCATTTGCCAGCGTACTTGAGGGAGATCTTCCTCAAGCGAGTCTCTCCTTCAGATCGTGTCTCACGGGTAGTTGAATCCCATGTAGGCAACTTCAATCTGTGACGGCGAATGCACTATAATCTCAGGCGCTCCTTGATAGAGTTCGATCGTTCCCGTGACCCGAACTTCTTTGTTCAAGTAGAATGAAGCCGGAGAGAATTGGAAGTTCTTCACATCGCTTGCGAAAATCGTGACTTCAAAGTATCCCTGGTAGGGGTCGTGGAAGTCCAAGAACACGGTTCCCTTGCTTGAGACATAGGTACGCACGATAGTGCCTTCAACCGTCTTGGATTGGCCGACCTGGCTTGCTGCTTGCAGATAGGATACTACATTCGTGCTGGAGCTAATCCACTTGGGTCGCTGACCTGTGGTAGTGCTAACCGTGGGAGTCTGTGACGTGGCTGCTGAGGTTGTTTGGTAGACTTGAGTGGAGACGCCCGGGGTAGTGAACAAGGTATTCTCAACAGTCGTCACAACGGTGATTGTCATCGGCCCTAGGTTCTGCGTTGATCTGTATGGCGTGATATACGGTCCAATTGCAAGCCCTGCAGAAAACGCTATTATTACTAAGAGAATCGTGCCAATGAGTTGGGGGCGCAGGCGAAATCTGTGCTTACGAACTTGCGGGGCGGTCTTCCTAACCTCTGGGGGCTGCGGGGGCATGTCTTGCCACAACCAATGCTGTCCTCTGTGGTCTGACGTTTGAGGAACAGTCTTGACTGTCATACTGGATCCACAGCTGGTGCAGAACTGAGCATGAAGGGGTGTCTCGGTTCCACAAGTGGGGCAACGTGGTAGCACAACGAAGCGTTTAGAGGGCGACTGAGCAGTGTCAGTCATTCGCATCACCGAACAGAATACTACAGCCGTCTACTGCTGCAAGCATAAGGCACTTGCGATAGAAAGGCGGAAACCGATTTCTGGAAGTTCATGATTTACAGAGTTCTCATCGCAAGTCTTTTCCCGCCGTGGGCCGCCAATGCATGGATGGAGTAGCCGAATGAGACGGATTGCTCTAGTCTTTCTTTTTCTCTGCTCTTTCTCTTTCCTCTTCCTGCTCCCGGCAGGAGTGTCCGAAACCGTGAAGGCGCCGAGCAATGTGGAATGTGTCTGTGGACCCAGACATGTGAGCGTGTTACTATTCGATTTTGGGGACGTGAAACATGACCCCTCCAGTACCCCGGAGAAATATCGCCAAATCATCTCAGAAATGAACGCGAGTCTGTATCGTCAAAGCTACAACAAGTTCTGGCTTGTCGGCGGAGAAGTCTACAATTGGCACAACTCGGAATATGTAGCGGGTGTTGCCGCCAACTTCATTCTAGCGAAGAACGTGTTGGAATACTCCTACGGGCTGACAGGTCTATCTGACAGCTACCTCCTGGGAGTGTATGCTGGCGACGTTTCACCATTTGCATTTCCGTCCATGAGGGTCGCTGTGGTTGGTGAGAATTGGGGCGTCGCGACATACATGCACGAGTTCGGACACCTAATCGGCTTGCCTGACATCTACAATCCCGGGTCGATCGGAGAATGGGATGTCATGGGCCTTGCAGGGAAGGAAAAACCACTGGAAAAGGATGAGTTCTCTGCTTGGTCAAGAATCCAATTGGGATGGCTTACAAGCGACGACATGGTCATCACAAAGACATCACCGCGCACTTTGCTAGAAGTCGAGTCGATCGATCAGCTTAGCGGAACAAGGGCGGTCATGGTATCTGTGCCAGCCCCCCCTCCAGAGTCTTGGTGGGAAGCACAGACAGCCCAATACTATGTTGTTATTGAAGCTCGATCCACAACGCTCGTTATCTACTATTTCACGGGCTACGAGGCCGTTGATGTCTTGGACTACATGGGCTATATGCAAATCTACAATTTTACTCGCCTCAACATGATCCAAACGTTGAGCGAGGAAGGACTTAGGCGAGTCTTCAGTAGCGAATCGACACCAATCAATGCGGACATCGGAGTGGTTCTACTGTATACTCGGCCCCATGGTCTAGGAATCAAGCTCACCAGCAACGCCGACGCAAAGAACGCAGAAGAAGCGCTCAACGCGATTGGTCTTGCTTCCAATGCGTTTCGCGGGATTCTATTGAAGAGTAACGAATTGAATGAGGCTTGGGAATCATTCCAGAGCGGAGACTTCGATGCTGCGAAAAGCTCGGCGGAGAAGGCGAGAGCGGAAGCTCCGATCCTCTTTACACTGCAAGCAGCTATTCTAGTCTTGGTTGTTGCCTGCCCAATTGTGGGGATACTCTTGTACAATCGAAGAAAGCAGAGCGTGAAAACGACGATGAAGCCAACCCCCGCCAAAGCTGTGGGGAGCAAGTTCTGTCGCGAATGCGGCGCAAGCATACCGCGTGATAGCACATTCTGCGAGGAGTGCGGAAAGAAACTTGCCTAGAACAGCAGATTACGCGGTTTCGATTGTACTTGTCGTTACTGCTTGCTTCATCTATTGGATGTGGAAGGTAACGTCAGCAGGCGGAACAATCATAGATGGTGCATATGTCGCATTCACGTGGGCGATCCCAGCTGTCATCGCTGCAACCGTGGTTACGCGAGCGATTGAGCGGGGGAGAGTGGGTCGATCTCTCTATCACGAGGGAGAGGTAGGGAGGGGCCTAGGGAAGATGCCCTCTATGACCTGCACGAATTGCGGTAAAGAGATGCGTTATAGTTTCAGCAAGAACAAGTGGGTCTGCGATAAGTGTCAGACCTTACGAGACGGACCGCCACCGATCCGACCGGACGCCAATGATGATCAGACAAGTAAGATGCGGATGCGGCGTAAGGGATAGGCCGTCAGGCTGCCAGTGTTGGAGCCGCCCAAGATTTGCGGGGGACGGGTTAGGCCGGGGGCAAGAATTTGGTGCCATGTAGTTTGCTGAAGTTGTTCGGAGCTGGAATCGATGTTTCGAGTGGGGTTCGCGGCCCACATCCGCGTCTGACACATTTCAAGTGATTCAAGCCTTTTCAGGCCATTCAAGAGTCTTCAAGCCATTCAAGACTTGACCTTCAAACCATGAGCATTCAAGCCTACTTTGCGATTTACTGCTTCTCGATCGACATTGATTTGTATTGAATGCAAGTCAGATTTGGTTTGGCCGGACTATGACAGAGGCGAAGTCGTTTGCAGAAACTGCGGACTCGTCCAGAAAGAATGTGCAACGGATGTAATGAGCAGCTGTTCCTCGACTGCCGCCTACGTTCACGACGAGTTACAAGAACTTCAGACGAGGCTACGTGGAACCATGATCGGTTGGGGAATCTACGGCCCAGGAATGATTGACGGAGCTGGGAATCGGCTGACAGCGGACCAATATGCAATGAGCAGGAACTCTGTCAGGTTTCAACTCCGCAACTCACAGGGTACATCTCTACTCAACCTAGTGAAACTAGTTGAGGGCACAATTGCCCGGCTGCATTTACCGAAGACTGTTGGAGTAAGGGCCACAGAGATCTATCGCAAAGGACATGCAGCAGGCATCAGAGATCCTCTTCGACGAGTCGCAGCTGCAGCAATATACATCGCATGTCGAGAAAGAGGAATTCCGATTTCGATCAAGCAAATAGCGCATCCATGTGATATGCGGCTGGTTTGGAAGACCCATAACAGAATCGTGTTTGCGCCAGACCTCAAGATGCCTCGCCGTGATGCTTCTCGTGAGGTCCCTCGGATAGTCGCTGCCGCCAAACTGCCATACAAGGTTGAGAGAGGTGCAACACTGCTGCTGAAGACGCTATCTAAGGTCAATTATCCAAAGAAGCACCAAGGTTACGCGCTTGCAGCTGCCGCGGTGTACGTTTGCGCCAAGAGGGCGTCAGTCAACACATCCCAGAAGAAGGTAGCTATGGCTGCTAGTGTCAGCGACAATGCTGTCAGTCGGTATTCGCGAACAATTAGTAGAACGCTATCGCACTCTTCTTGCTTAGAATAGAACTCAGCTTCCTCATCAACGACGACCTATCATCCCACGAAGCAGCCGCGAACCGAGAGTCTAGAAACGTGGTTCATATCGCTCGCGTGGGTGTCCAAGTCGAAGTGAACAACAGCCGAATAGAATGTCTTCATGGAACAATCCGCGAAAGAAAAGGTCATCAGAGCAATCAAGAAACCCGACTCTCCAATCATCGAGGGACACGGAATCTACTACAACCACTTTCGACCGCGCCAAGGACTAGATGGAAAGACACGAGCGGAAGCGGCTTGCGTCGCCCTTGGCTTGGGACCAAACAAGTGGAAGTCACTCATCAAGAGGGCCTCTCAGGCCAAATGAATGACCACAGTCGTTAATAACAGATCGCCGACCAACTCTTGTATCTGAGTCATGATGGACAACGCTGAGATTCGTGCGAGAATACTCAGACTACACTACGACCTTCAGATGAACCATCCGGGCGCTTTTTTCGAGAGTAAGGAGCTACCGATTCTGTTGCCGGGAATTCCCCAAAACCTTCTTGATGCGAACATGATCTATCTCTATGATTCTAGACTTATCGAAGGTTTCACGTCAGTAGACAAAGCGGCACCGCCGATTACCCGCATAACTCGCATGGGAATTGACGCGGTCGAGAATCCAGACATGTATTCAGATCGATTCTCATTAAGCGTTCAAGTGCTGAATATCGGCACAAATTATGGCCAGGTAGCACAGGCAGATCATGGAGCTGCTGTCATTCAAACTCAGACATATACGACGTTCAGCGATCTTAGGGAGCTAGTACGAAGTCACGTCGAACTGACCGAAGAAGAAAAGCGGAAAATCAGCGAAGTGTTGACCGATCTAGAGAACACGGCAAAAGAAGGCAGTTTGAGCAAGAAGATTGAACAGGCAAAAGAGGCTTTCACCAAGTACGGATGGATTGTTGAGCCTCTGGTCACAGTCCTAAAGACAATCCTACAACTGAGCTAGCAATTGATCTGCGTCGCCCCCCACAGGTTACGAGTCAGGTTTACCCTCTACCGAAGTTACCAGGAACCACGAACAGAGTCTTCGCGGCGTTGTCGGTTCAAGCGCTTGAATCGGCATCAAGTTAAGTCAGAGGCATTGAGAAGAGTTACGGCTGGCTTGGGATTTATTTGCCAGCCTATACGCATGAACAAGGTGGCTCCACCATGCGAAGACTTTTCTATGGAACTCTGTGAGTTGGTACTGGCGGTCTCTCTTAGGGACAGAGTTGCTCTTGACCGATTCACCAACGAGGAAAAGCTGACAACCTCCCAGCTGCAGGCCTTTTCGCGCCCGATTCTACGAGTCTTCGGATGGAGATAGTCTGTGAACAACGACGAGATTCGTTGGAAGCTTCTCGCCACAGCGTATCATCAATGGATGAAGGCCGGGCAAGTCTCTTTGGCTGTCCAGCGACTGGCTAGCGAACTCGGAATAAGCGAACATGAGGTCGGCGTCAACATGCGGTACCTCTACGATTGCGACCTACTGCGGGGCGAGCTAGTCTGTGGAACAATTGTCCCAGTAGTGTTTGGTATCACTCCGTCAGGCATCGACTTTGTGGAACACCCTGACGCATATCGAGGAAGATTTGCCATCATGGTTCAGGCTATCAACATCGAAGGGGACGTATACGGTCAAGTCGCTCAAGGGACTATCGTGCAACAGTCTCAAGGAATGCCGACTTACGATGAGATTCGTGCAGTTATTGGTGGAAGAGAGGACATAGACAACAGTGAGAAAGCAAAGTTGACCGAAGCGGTTTCGGAACTGGAGAGGGGCATTTCTGATGGCTCGATTACCAAGACACGACTAGATCAGCTAAAGGACTGTCTCTCGAAGTATGACTGGCTGTGGTCTCTGTTGGCCGACATTGTCCGCAAAGGACTTGGTTTCTGAGGCCGCGCCATGAATTTCAAGCCTTGGTCTTACAACCTCTGATACTGCTCTACGAATACCAACGCCATAACGCATCTGGGACAATACATCAGACTTCGATTGACTTGTAAAGCGAAGCGGGACCCAGACTTCCAGTATACGAGGGCAACAATCACAACAACGACTACAAACACAAGCAGATACGTCCCGTACTCAACGGGGGTCGTGAAATTGGTGCTCCAGCTGGCCTGTATGCTCTTGTCTCTGTTCATGAGTACGCGGACTGTTGCGTTGCTTGGTGTCCACTACCGTGGAGAATGGGTCAAGCCAGATACGCTTCTAAGAAAGAGGGCGACATCGGGAGTCCAACCATGCAAGAGCTCTAGAGATTGGTATTGGGATAAGCATCGATGAGGTTCCTGTGCGGCTCTGGTGGTGCGTACCCACCACTCAATACTCACAAATCCAGCCCACATACTTTTCCATGCCCTCTTGCGTAGTAGGCTCGACTCTCGGAAGGCGGTGTGGCGGTACCGGTTTAAGCGCTTAATTTGCCAGCGACTTAAGCCCAAGGGTTAGAAACCCGTCCACGCACAGAATCCGAATTATTTGCCGTCCTCTTCACGATTCACGCGTAGGCTGGCAGATAACCGGTCTTACCACACTTTGCGCAGCCACTCAAAATGATGTATATGTCAGGATTCACGTGGAATCCTTCTGAGCCGGGTGGCGAGGCCGTCTTACTTCTCTTCACTGAAAAGGTCTTCGGATAATGGACAACACCGACTGTGTCTTCTCCGCAGAAAGGACAGAATACAATCAGCAATATTCATTTTCCCAAGAGCGTTAGCGTGAAGCGGAGTAAGACTGGTTACTGATGAGAATTCACTGGCTTGGGTTCCCAAGGAAGTCGCCGAGAGCATTAGGAACACTTCCTGTTTTAGCCAATAGTTCCCTAACGATCTTGTCAATCTGGAGAATCTCTTCGGAGATTTCCACTTTAACGAGGCTTCGAATCTTTCCAATACTTGCGTATCTCGTTCCCAAATCTCCTATTACCCTGTGAGCCTTTGATTGAGCATCACCAGCGAGTTGCACAAGTTTCATGTGCTTTTCGTTTTTGGGGTTGAATTTAGTAAAGGAAGTTCCAGTACCTTCTTGTAAATGTCCCTTTCTCCCCAAAGTCCCCGAGTCTGCATTGGTTTGATGAGCGCGTCGACTATAGGCGCGTTGAGCATAGCACTCACAAACATCGCTTCGTCTAGGCTATTCGTGTCAAACCAGTGAATAGTGCCGTCGCAGATTACACCAGAAATAGGTATCTTAGAAGAGTCAACTTCCTTCACGGACTTCTTGTTATCAATGATACAAGAGACAAGATGAGTTCCCGATCTGTTGTAGAGCACTCGGTATTTTGCAGTAGAACTGTGACCTGTAAGCCCACGCGATCGATCCAGCCTTTGGTAGATACTCATTTTCTCGATTTTCTCTCCTCTCCTTTCTTTCCAAATCCTCTCTGCCTTCATCAGCCACGTTCTCAGGCCAGTAAAACCTCTGCTTTGAGCTTCGGAACTTGTCACAATACGGAATCTGCTGTTTGCAGGTTCGATTGGTAAGGTGTATAATACTCACCAAGGTCATGCCTAGCTTGAGGATCAACAAGCTCTTGATACAGCGATTTGAGGATGTCTTCATCAACAGTCGTCAAATCATAGGTTGCCAGTCGCGCTAGCAACATGCTCGCAGCGCGCAGACCCGAGGGGTTTCGTGATACCCAAGAAAAGAAGTCCTCTTCAAGAAAATTGTGTACGTTCCACGTTTCGAAGATTCTTCCTTCCAAAATCTCGGCGATTTGTTCCGATGAGACTGGTAAGGCTCCACCAGAGAATGAAGAGTATGCAAGCAGTTTAGCGAGTGTCGCCAAATAAGTATGCTTGATGAATAGGTCTTCGCTATCAACGTTGGACCCGTAGACTATTCTAAGAAAATTTGCCCATTGGTCGTAGAGCACGGTCTCCTTGTTCTCTTGCCAGGCTTGTCTGAGGAGACCTTCTGCCTCGTGAAATGCGGGTTTGCCCAAACCAAACTCATTAGAGAAAGCTTCGGACGTTGCTGGTCTAAGCGCCTGCGTGAGCATGTATCTGTCTAACCAGACGAATGCGTCACCAGGCTTGGTCTTTGTCAGATCCATCTTATCGATTTGGTCTAAGTGCACATCCTCAGGAGTTACTTCAGCTTCTATCGCAGCCCTCGGTCGAAAACCTGCAAAATTCACGCCGTCCGTTGCAATTGCGATGTACGATACACGATTGTTCTTTTGCTGTGTCCATAGAATCGAAATGTAACGGCGTAATTCTGACTGAGCTTCTTCCAAAGCTTCTGTATCGAGGATCTTCTTGAATTCAATAATCAGGTTACCAAGAAATGCGTCAACCCGGCCTTTAACAACGATCGTTTTGGCTTTTGTGGTAAGATGCTTCTCCAGTACTGGAAACAACTTTTCAAGATAATCCATGTCGAGTTGCTTGAATACACCTCTCGAGAATTCGAGGAAAAGATATGCCTTGCTTGCTTCAGAGTTGGCTCGCTTAATATCGTTAATGCTCTTTGGATAAGTAGTGATATATACTGGTTGGGCAGTATCTCTCGCGACCGGCCATGAGGACAAGAGAGAAGAGAGTCAGGCGGGGAATTAGACCCAGCTCTTCAGGAACTCTTCGCGAACAGAAGAGAAGGATCGGGTACGAGCTGCTGAAGCAGGGCCGTTCCAGGGCAGAGGTTGCGAAGCAGCTAGGCGTAACGTGGATGACAGCGGACAGATGGCGCAAGTGGCAGCAGTCAAGAGGAAAGGATTCTTGGCACGACCGAAGCCGCAGCGGCAGACCACAAAAACTCGCCAGCAACCAAAGAACGATACTCAAACGAATACTCAAGAAAGGCGCGTTAAGCTACGGGTACCCAACCGAACTCTGGACGCTGAAACGGGTTGCAGAAGTCATCGAGAAGGAATTCCAGGTAAGGTACAACGTAACGCATGTGTGGAGGATACTGAGGAGCCTGGGCTTCACCGCCCAGGTACCACTCCTGCGAGCAATCGAGAGAGACGACGAATACATCAAGCACTGGATTTACCACAAATGGCCGGAGATCCTTGAACTCGCCCGTACGGAAAACGCCGTAATCCTGTTCATGGATGAAAGCTCAGTCCAAAGCCAACCAAACGTCAAACGCACATGGGCCTCAAGAGGATCCAGACCTGAACTAAGAGCCAAGGCGAGAAGAGACAAACTCTCGATAATCTCCGCCGTAGAGATGAACGGGGAACTCTTCTTCAGCATACATGGACATGACCTGGAAGGAGCAGACACCATCCGCTTCCTCAGAAAGCTAACGCGGGAAGAGATGGAGGGGCGAAAACTCCTAATCGTGTGGGACAACGCCAGCATCCACAAAGCCAGGAACGTGAAACGCTTCCTCGAAAGAAACAGAGCCAGAATCATCACCCGCCTCCTCCCACCCTACGCGCCTGAACTCAACCCTGACGAATCCGTCTGGAACCTAGCCAAATACCACGACCTAGCGAACTGGTGCCCCACCGACGCAAAGGAGATGCGAAGCACCATAACCAAGGAACTCAGACTCCTCTCAACCCAGAACGAGAGGATAGCAGCAGCAATGAGGCACGCAGAGATACCGCTCCCACCAATATCACAATGCTAATCCAAAGATGGATAAGATAGGTCAGCAATTGCTTCTCGAAGTTTGGTGGTGCGTCTGACATTCTTCCTAACCCTCAACGTGGGATGTGTGATGCAATCTGCGCGGCTTCACAACTGAAATTCGTTTCAATGTTCCACAT
>Ga0315282_10011610_pt1 | contig 13601 bp, 11 predicted proteins | sample YL17G07_20_MG_FD_203693 | JGI IMG/M metagenome (GOLD analysis project Ga0315282, IMG submission 203693) | Sediment microbial communities from Yellowstone Lake, YNP, Wyoming, USA - YL17G07_20 | ecosystem: Environmental > Aquatic > Freshwater > Lake > Sediment | place: USA: Wyoming | collected... | reverse complement strand
TCATTGCCTTAGAAGGTTGCTGAAAAACTGAAAAAGGAGGCTTTGAGCGCGAATTATATTTTTTCCGGTAACAGCGCTTGGCACTGGCCGTTGCGACGAATCAGGAGCAACGCGTCTGGCCAGGCCTCCGAGATGTGAGGAGGCAAGAAGCGCCCGAAAAATCTGTGATTTTTCAGCGGAGCGAGTCCATAGCGCTGTCGAAAAAAATATCCTGAGCGGCGAAAAGCCGAATTTTTCAGCACGCTTAGAAAGGATTCGTGGATCTCCCGTACACCTCTTTGACGATCCCTTCCTGTGATTCAGAAGGCAAAAGACACCCCGCCATTCAGAGACCGCGGAGGCATGGGAAATCCTTCGTTGATCTGGTAGTCCCGATTAAAGGCATTGGCTAAACTTACAAAACCTTCCCCTTTAAACTTTTCGCATACCTTGAATTCATATCCCAGGCGAGCATCGACCACAAAATAATCCCGGTTCAGGGTGGAAATGTTATTCACATAATACTGCACATAGCGTCCCTTAAGGCTGGATTTGAGTCCGAAGGGGGCAACGTAATCCACCCCGACGTTCAAGATATGTTTCGGCTTATTGGTTATCGGTTCCCCCGTCGACTGGTCCCGTGGATAAAGATAGGAATAGTTTAGCGGAATCGACAGCCCCTTCCAGGGATAGAAGACCAGTTCGGTTTCTGCACCCCAGATATGGGCCGTCTGGACGTTGGTGGGGCGCCATACGAAGTCGGTCCCGGGCGCCCAGCGGATCAGGTCCGTCACATCCCGGTAAAAGCCGGCGACTTTGAAGATCGCCAGGTCGCCGAATCTCTTTTCCCCTCCCAGTTCATAGGACCAAGCCTTCTCAGGCTGCAGGTTCGGGTTGCCCGCTACGTACGCGCTGGCCGGCCAGAAGAGGTCGTTGAAAGTGGGCGCCCGGTAAGACCGCGCCACCGAAGCCCGGACCCGCATATCCCAGGGCAACCGGATAAGGAGGGCAGCCCGTGGATCCAGCTGACTCTGAAAAAGCGAATTGGTGTCGTAGCGGAGGCCGAGGGTGGCGGTAACGGCCTTGATGACTTCGATTTCGTCCTGCAGGTAGTAGGCGCTCCGGGTAGCCCGGTGAACGCCGAAGGCGCTGCTGTCCACGCGGTCCTGGATCACCTCCACACCGCCGGTAACGAGGTGGGCGCTTCCGATTAGTGCCGTCGCCTGAAAATCCCCCCCCGTTTCATAACTTTTATGCAGAACAGGAGGCCCCACGTCGGGCCCCTGAGTCCCTGGGTCGAATATCTGGCGATAGACATTCTGCCACCCCCTGACATTCAGGGTCACGTTTGAACCGATCTTGTGCCGATAATTCAGGTCGAGCTGGGTCAGATTATCCTTCTGGCGGTCATCCGGATCGGTGAAGGTGATTGTCCCGGGCAAGCCAATGTCTTTCTGAATGTTCCTGGCAGAAACCTTGAGCTCCCCTTTCCAGGGAAGCTCATAGCTCAAGTCTCCTCCGATTGTCCAGGCATGGTAATCACTGTTCGGGCGGAACCCTTCAGATATTCCCCTGGAGGCAAACAGACCATAACCGAGGGCACCCGGCTTCCAGCGGTGGCTCAGGGAGTATTCTTGGGTTCCGAACCGGCCGAAGGACGCGGCAACCCTCGTGTAGGGCTCCTTGGTGGGAGACTTGGTAATGATATTGATCACCCCACCCATGGCATCGGCCCCATAAAGGGCGGAAGCACCCCCGCGGAGCACTTCGATGCGTTCGATTTCCTCTTTGGACAAGGGAAGGCTGCTGAGGTCAAATTGGCCATTCTGGGCATCGTTGATCCGGCGGCCGTCAATCATGACCAGCACCTGCCCCGCTTCTGAACCGCGAATATTGGCCGTGGTAAGCGAACCGATGGGTCCATTGTTGGTTATCAACACTCCAGCCGCCCGTTGGATGACCTCGGGAATGGTCCGATCGGGCGTATTCATGATCTCTTCCTTCGTGATGACGCTGATCGGCTGCGGGGAATTGCTTATCTCCACCTCGGTCCGAGTGGCCGTGACTACGACCTGCCCTAATTCCACCTCCGCCCCCATGGCATCTGGGCCTATCCAAATAATCGCTCCCAGGCCAAAAAGAAAAACCCTTAACCCCAAAAACTTCTTCATCACCAATTTCCTCCTTTCCCACGAAAGGTCGGAAAGCTTCCCCTCAAGGTCAGGTCTACTGGCTCGGGGCCCCCTACTCGCCACGCCTTCCCGGACCGGGGTCCAGTGGCTGAAAAGCAGCTTTCAGCCATCAGCTATCAGCGTTCAGCTACTACATCCTTTTTTTCTGATCGCTGAAAGCTGACTGCTGATCGCTGTCTTCTTGTGGTTTTCGTTCCCCTCACAGTTGCGGGGCAGCGGTGGATTTGCACCACCTTCCCTTGACCCTTGCGGATCAAGCCTTTCTCAACCGCCATTGAATTTTCGGGCCCTCAAGAGGTCCCGGTTTGGCACGCCCGGATCAAAAAGTCAGCCGGCTCATTCATAACTTCGAACATGGCGCTGGCTCAAATCCTCACCCTCACCCCGGGCCTCTCCCGTCGGAGACTGTGTCGCAACCCGAGCGGGAGGGCATGAACGAGGAAGCATCGGCCGGTCTTCAAAAACGCTAAGCGCAGAGCGCTATGCGCGTGGCGAATAAATGCCCGCCGCGATCCATGGAAGCACCACTGCCTCATGATTCCGAGTGAATGCCCTCCCACTCGGGCCTTCCGATTTAGGAATTGCGACCCAGTCTCTCGAGGCAGAGGGAGCAGGATTGATTTTTGACGACTGCATCATACCGGATTCTGATTAAGCTGTTTCTCCACCTCTTCCAGCAGCCGGGAATGATCGGGGATGAACACTGCTCCTTTCTCTTTCAAGCGCCGGTAATGGGCCTTGGCTTCCCCCCCGGTGAAATCGTACTCCAGGTTGTTTTCCAGGACGATCATCTTCTTTCCTTCTTCCAAGACCTCCAGGGCTGCCTGCAGGTTGACCAGGTTTCCCGGGCCAATATGAAACCTCTCCACCAGCACGAGGTCGGCCTTGGCGATCAAGTTGCGATTTTCTTGCATCGCCCGATCGGAAATGGAAGAGAAGGGTTCCTCCAGCGCCATGGCGAGTCCCAGGGTCTTTCCGATTTTCTGGTCCGTATCCCCGATATTCAGGACCCCTAACGATACCCGGTATCCTCTCAGAAGCAGGCGGCGCGCCGAATCGACCCCACTCCCCTCCCCGCAGATCAGATGGACTGCTTTTTGGGGCCCGGGCTTCTCCATCTTCGCTCTTCCAATCAGGGTGACCCGGGGAGACCCGGATAGAGGGTTTTTCTCCACCAGGACGGTTGTCTCGTAAACCCGGCGGATGTTCTCCTCCGTGAGTACCTGGGAGGGGGTACCGATGGAAAAGACGGAACCACGATGGAGGAGCACAATTCGGTGACAATACTCCCCGGCCAGGTTCAGATCGTGGGAGATGTGCAGAACCGTGAGTTTCCTCTGCAGGTTCAGCCTTCGGATTAACTCATTGATCTCCACCTGATGATTGATGTCTAAATGGGAAGTAGGTTCATCGAGCAGGATGACCCTGGGTTCCTGAGCCAAAGCCCGGGCGATTAACACTCGCTGTTTCTCCCCCTGGCTCAGCTCCCAGAAAATGCGATCTTCCAGGCCGGCCACATCCGTCAGAGCCATGGCTTCGCGGGTGATATCCAGATCTTTCTGTTTTTCCCAGCCGAAGCGGGTCAGGTATGGCGCCCTTCCCATGAGAACAATCTCCCCCACGGTGAAAGAAAAGGGCACCTCCATGGTTTGAGGCACAACGGCGATCATCTGGGCAACCTGAGAGCGGGGAATCTGTCTCAGATCCTTCTCCCCCAAGAAAATTTTCCCCCGAGAGGGTTGCAGCAGGCCGTCCATCAGTTTCAAAAGGGTCGTTTTACCCGAGCTGTTGGGGCCGATGAGGCCTAAGACCTCCCCCTCCTCGAGGGAAAGGCTCAGGCCTGAAAAGATATGCCTTTTCGGATACCGAAAATCGACCGATTCCATTCTAATGATAGACGGCATGGCCCTTCTTCCTGAGAAGGTAGACAAAGAAAGGAGCCCCGCCCATAGCGGTAATGACTCCCACAGGAATCTCCGAAGGAGCTAAGATCGTCCGGGCAATCGTATCGGCGCCAACCAGAAGCATGGCCCCTATCAGAGCGGAGGCAGGGAGGAGAAACCGGTGGTCCGGTCCCCAGATCATCCGTACTAAGTGAGGGACCACTAAGCCCACAAACCCGATCAGCCCGCTGACGGAAACGACGACTCCCGTAATCAGGGAGGCGAAAATGAACGCGATCTTTTTGACTCTCTCCACATCCACGCCCAGCTCTGAGGCAACCTCCTCTCCCAGCGATAGAAGGTTGAAATCTCTGGCCAGGGCGAAAAGGACCCCTCCCCCTACAACCAGATACAGAAAGACCGCCCCGAGAGACCGGGAAGCAAGATACTCCAGGTTGCCCATCAGCCAGAAAGTCACGTTATAGATCTGTTCGTTGCTGGTGACGGAGATTAAAAACATGATGATGGCCGAGAAGAAGGAACTCATGACGACCCCGGATAAAAGCATGGTTTGAGTGGGAACCCGTCCCTCCACCTTGGAAAGGAAATAGACTAAGAACAAAGTGAACAGGGCTCCCCCGAAGGCCGATCCCGGAATGGCGTAGGTCCCCAAAAGGGTTGCCCCCAGCCCGAAGAGGATCGCCAGCACTGCCCCCACCGCGGCTCCGCTGGAGATTCCTAAAACGAAGGGGTCAGCCAGAGGGTTGCGCAAAAGGGCCTGGAGTACTGCCCCGGCCATGGAGAGAGCCGCACCCACCAGGGCACCGGAAAGGGTCCGCGGCAGACGGAGTTCGAGGATGATGGAAGAATCGCTCGCCGTCCATTCCCCGGGGAACCGAACCCCCAGAATTTGATGCAGGAGGATCGACCAGCTCTTGGAGAGGGGGATCGTGACGGCTCCAAGAGAAACAGAAATCCCCATGACTCCGGCCAACAGAAGGCTGAGGACCATCATCCAGAGAATCCATCTTGTAAATGTCCAGCGAGACAAATAAAAATCCTTTATGGAAGGGTCCAAGGATTCAAGGGGTCGATGGTGCGAGGAAAAAAATCACTTGACCCCTGGAACCCTAACTCCCTTGAACCCTGTTTCAAACGCTTCCGGATGTATCGCCCGCGCAACCTGCTCCAGCCCATCCACGATTCTGGGTGAGGGGCGGTGGATGAGGTCGGAATCAAGAACGTAAATCCGGCCCTGCCGAACAGCCGTAATCGTCTTCCATCGGGCCCACCTCTGGCGCTGCTCGGGTAAAGGGTCCTTGGACTTCATGGAGGCCAGGAGGATCACTTCCGGGTCCTGCACCAGCACTTCTTCCAGGCTGAATCGAGGATAACGCCCCTGAGCATTCTCGGCCACGTTGCGGCCCCCGCCTAAGCGGATCAGATCATCCACAAACGTCCCTTTTCCAGCGCTGAGGAGAGGGTCGAAATTGAGAATATGAAGAACCCGCAGCCAGGGCCTTCCCTGAACCCGGATTTGAATCTCCCGAACCTTTTCTTGCATCTCCCGGAAAATCTTTTGGGCCGGCTGGGCAGAGAAGGCCACCTCCCCGATTTTCTGGATGGAAGTCATCGCTTCCAAAACGTTTCTGGGGTTCGTGATGTAAACCGGGACCTTCAACACGGCTAATTTATCCACAAAAGTCCTCAGGTCCCCCTCGGCGATCCCGATCACTAAATCCGGCCTGAGGGCTACGATCTTTTCCAGGGAGGGGGTGATGTAGCCACCCACCTTCTCTTTTTCCAAAGCCTCTGGAGGATAGTTACAAAAGCTACTGACGCCCACGACCTTTTCTGCCAGCCCGATGGCGAAAAGGGCCTCGGTGACGCTCGGGGCTACGGATACGATGCGCTGGGGCGGAGTCTGCACCTCCACTTTTCGGCCGACCTCGTCGAGGAAGACAGCAGCAAAACATTCGCTGCCAGGTGCCAGGAACAAAAGGAGTAAAATAATAGAGACAATCCCCCTACCCATTGACCAATCTCACCAGGCTCCACGAAGGAGTATACTCAATGATGTTCAAACATCCATAATCCTGTTCGATGCGCAGGAGATTAATGAGGGGGAGATGAAGAGCCTCGGCTAAAATCATCCGGTTCAGGGCTCCATGGCAGACCAGGACGAATTCCCCCCCGCGGTGGCCTTCGATTAATTCCTGCAGCCTGGGAATGGCCCGGTCACGCACATCCAGCAAGCTCTCTCCGCCGGGGATACGGAAAGTCTCCAGGTTGTTCATCCACTGGGGGATATCCGCTGGGTAACGATCGAATACCTCCGGGTAGCTCAGACCCTGCCAGCGCCCGAAGTGCATCTCCCGAAAATGAGGAAAGTGCTGAGGAGGAAGGCGATGGGGGCCGGCGATGATCTCGGCCCCCCTTTTCGTGCGCCGGAGGTCGCTGGAATAAATCGCCGAGAGATTCTTATCTTTCAAGTGGTCCCTGAGCCGTTCCATCTGCCGGATGCCCGTGGGGGTGATGTCCACGTCTTCCTGCCCGTTATAAACCCGCAGGTGATGGTTGTCCACTTCGCCGTGGCGGGCTAAATAAACGCGAGTACGATCGGGTTCCATGAGTCGGACCTCATTGATCAGAATTTACCAGCCGGTATGAATCATCCCCGAGACCAGGATGAGGGTTAAGGTTTCATTGGTCTCGTTACTTGCCCCGAGCACGTCGCCCGTGATGCCCCTGATTCTTTTTTCGAAGAAAGCCTGGATCAGGAGGGTGAAAAATCCCACGATCAACCAGAGGATGGCTCCCCAGAACCGGTAGAGGACGAGGCTGAGAATCAAAGAAAGCGTTGTGGCAATGGCCATTTCTCTCTTCCTTACGTTTTCCTTAAAAGCCAGGCCTAGGCCTCCCTCCCGGCGGGCGTAGGGAGCGAGGTAGGTTAATTGCACCATAGACCAGCGGCTGAGGATCAGCGCCATTGCCAACGCTCTGGCCACAGCATCGCCGGGTAAGGAGTTGAGAGCCAAAAATTTAATTCCCAACACCGAGATTAATCCTATTACCCCGAAGGCTCCCACTCGATGGTCTTTCATGATCTGCAGTCTCTCTTCGGGACTCTTGCCCCCGGCCAGGCCGTCGAGGGTATCGGCCAGTCCGTCGAGATGGAGAGCCCCTGTGAGAAGGACAAGGAGTATAAGAATCAATCCGTCGGAGAGAGTCCGGGGAAAGACCAGAGAAAATATCCAATAGGCCACCCAGAGGATCAGCCCGAGAAGCAGGCCGACGACCGGGTAAAAAGCCATCGATTGGCCCAGGAGCCGGGGAGTGATCTCTCGAAAATTTTTTCCCCAGGGGAGAATTGTGAGGAATTGCCAGGCGATGGGAAAGCTGCTCATCGGCTTGCCTCGGACACTCCCGCTTCGGAAAAGGTGGCCATCTCATTCAGGACCTTTACCGCGGCTTCGATAATGGACATGGCCAGGGCTGCGCCGGTCCCTTCCCCCAAACGCATGGAAAGGTTCAGAATCGGCTTCTGACCGATGTATTCCCACATGAACTGGTGGCCTACCTCGACGGATTGGTGAGAGGCAAAGAGGCGATCCTGGACCCGGGGATTGAGGGCCACGGCGATCATGGCTCCGGCAGTAGAAATGAACCCGTCAACGACGACTGGAATCCGGTGGCCGGCACATCCGATGATCAGTCCCGCAATTCCGGCGATCTCCAGCCCCCCCACCTTGGAGAGAACGTCGAGAGGGTCTTTCGGGTCCGGGGCATTCACCTCCAGGGCTTTTTCTATGGCCTTGACCTTTCGACTCAGCGCTACATCATCGATCCCCGTTCCCCGGTGAGTCACCTGATTCACCGGCAGGCCTGTTAGAGCGGCCAGGATGGCGCTGCTCGGAGTAGTATTCCCGATCCCCATGTCCCCTGTCCCCACCAGGTCCGCTCCCCCATTCTTGGCCCGGTCGGCCATTTCCAGACCCACAAAAATGGCCTGGAGGGCCTGTTCCTTAGACATGGCCGGCCCGCGGGTGATGTTCCCCGTCCCCCGGGCCACCTTGCGAATAACCAGTCCCTCTAAGGGTTCAAAGAGATGATCGACGCCGATATCGACAACGACTACCTTGGCTCCCACGTGCCCTGCCAGGACGTTGATCGCGGCACCTCCCCGGATAAAGTTATAGACCATCTGGGGGGTCACCTCTTTGGGATAGGCGCTGACACCTTCAGCAACTACCCCGTGATCTCCGGCAAAGGTATAGATGATCTTCTGCTGAATCCGGGGACGGATGTTTTCGACGATGGCCACATACCGCCTGGCAATTTCCTCGAGCTGCCCCAGGCTGCCCGGAGGCTTGGTCAGTTTATCCAGCTTGGCCTGGGCCCGGGAGAGAAATTCTTCATCTAAAGGCCGAATCGAAGAAAGCCTCTGTTGCAATTCTTTTTCCATTACCTATCTCATCCCCGATGGCTTCAAAAAGTGGCAAGCGCAAAGGGCATAGCGCATGGCGTATACTCTTAAATTTTGCGCTTACCGCTATCCGCTCTGCGTCTATTTTACGAGGAAGGCCCCTTTACCTTTTGCGGCAGCCCGCTGATAACGAAGTAAACCTCATCGGCTTGCCTGGCAACCCTCTGGTTGATCAAGCCGTTGAGGTCCCGAAAAGCCCTGGCCATGGGATTATCCGGGACGATTCCCATACCCACTTCATTCCCGACGATAATCAGAGAACACCCGGCCTGTTGACAGGCCCGAACCAGTCTGTCAGCTTCCTCGAGGACCTTTCCCTCGGGGAATCGGGCCATAAGGTTGGAAACCCAAAGAGTCAAACAATCAATAAGGATGAGGCGGAGACGATCCCCGTATTCCTCGACGATTTCAGCCACCCGCAGGGGCTCTTCAAGGGTTTCCCAATCTTTCGGCCGCCTTTCCCTGTGCCTCTGAATACGCTCGGCCATCTCTTTGTCCAAGGCCTGGGCCGTGGCCAGGTAGGCCTTTGGGCCCGGGAAATTTTCCGCCAGTTCCTGGGCAAAACGGCTCTTGCCGCTTCGCGCCCCACCGGTTATGAAGATGATCTTCTTTGGTCTGGGCATAAAAAAATCTGCGCTGCAGAGATCTCCGAGAACGCAGAGGAGTCGTCTCTGCGATCTCTACGTGCTCTCAGGTAAAATAATAAAAAAACCCCAACCTTCTTCGGGAAAGTTGGGGTCTTTTACGATAAAAACTCTGCCCGCCTTCCCCTCGGAAGGTCCGAGAAACAGAAACCGCTCGGGCAGGTTTCCTGGCTTACGGCTTCCTACTTCCCACGCCTTCCCGGACAATGTCCAGTGGCTGAAAAGAAGCTTTCAGCCATCAGCTAATACATCCTTTTTTTCTGATCGCTGAAAGCTGACTGCTGATTGCTGTCTTCTTGTGGGTTTCGTTCCGATTACAGTTGCGGGGCAGCGGTGGCTTCGCACCACCTTCCCTTCCCGGCTGGTCTTATTTCAAGAAACTCTTAGCTCCCTCCTTCGAAAGAAAGATTTCTAATTCATCAGCGCTCAGTAATAATGATTATTTTGTTTTGGCCGATAGCGGATTACCAATCAACTACGCTATCTTCACACTCTGACAAAGAATTGTCAATCAGATTTTAAACTGAGTGATTCTCCAGCCTTACGGTGCTGCCTTCAGCGTATGGGCTGCGATTGCTTCCACAATCCGGGGCCAGGCCCCACCGTGCGGGAGATCGTGACCCATGCCCTCTATCAACATCAGCTCAGCTCCCGGTATGGCTTTGGCAGTGTCCTTGCCTCCTTCAACCGGTACAAGGGGATCCTGGGTTCCGTGAATCACCAGGGTAGGCACCTTCACGGAAGCCAAGGCGGGCCCTCTGTTACCATGGGCCAGGATGGCAACGAGCTGGCGGTACATGCCTTGAGGGTAAAAGCAGCGGTCATAGCCCTCGGCCATGATCTTGCGCATCCACTCTTCATCGACCGGAAAGCGAGGTCCTGCAAAGGTTTTGAAGGCTCCGACCATTTGCTCGACGCACGCCTCCCGCTCTTCGGGAGGGGGGATAAGAAGAAGCCCCATCACCTCCGGCTTCGGCTGCGGAAGTTCGGGATTGCCAGTATTTGAGTAAATTGAGATCAAGCTCAGGACTCGGGAAGGATGCAGAATCGCGATGGTCTGGGCGATCATTCCCCCCATGGACATACCGCAGATGTGAGCCCTCTGAATTCCAAGGGCGTCCAAAAGCCCTGCCGCGTCATCAGCCATATCATCCAGCGTGTAGGGCGCGCTGATCTTTTGCCCTTGCATGATCTTTCCGAAGGTTTCAACGAGGTCCGGAACGCCGGCTTCATCGAATTTGGTGGAGAGCCCCGCATCCCGGTTGTCAAACCGGATGACATAGTGGTCCCGTCCTGCGAGGTCTTTGCAAAGGGCATCGTCCCAAAAGATCAACTGACCACCAAGCCCGATGATCAGAAGGAGCGGCCGGCCCGATGGGTTTCCGAAGGTTTCATACTCAATTTGAATATCATTGGCAGTGACTTTGGGCATTTCGGCACCCCCTCCTTGACTTTGTCTTTGACAAAAGCCCCGTCCTTCAGCCCCCAAGAAAGGGGGGCGTCAAACCCCCAAGGCCTCCACTGCCCCAGAAGTTTGTATTGAGCCGGGACCCTGGGGAGGATTTTAGAGGAGATCTGGCGACCCTGTCAATCCCTTTTCTTCGCTGCCTTTTCCTTTGACACCCGAGACTCTCCTCTTTATAATGAGCCTCGTTACAAATGCGACCATGAGAGGAGAGAATGATGGAATTGAAAAACATTATTTATGAAAAGAAAGATTCCCTGGCCTGGATTACCCTGAACCGGCCTAACGTTCGTAATGCCCAGAATGACGATTTGCGGGCGGAGGTTCTCTGGGCTCTGGAGGACAGCAGGGATGACGACGATGTCCACGTCATCATAATCACCGGAGCCGGAGATAAAGCCTTCAGCGCCGGCGCGGATATCAGCGAATTTCCCAAGAGGACGCCGGCCGATATTCTCGGGGGAAAAGGCAAGAAGAGGATGACGGACTTAGTCCGGGAAATTCCCAAGCCGGCAATCGCCATGATCAATGGCCTGGCCCTGGGCGGCGGCTGCGAACTGGCCATGGCCTGCGACATAATCATTGCCTCTGAAAATGCCCAGTTTGGCCAGCCGGAAATTAATGTCGGCGTAATCCCGGGGGCCGGGGGAACCCAGGTCCTTCCCCGGCTGGTCGGTGAAAAGAAAGCCAAAGAAATGGTCTTTACCGGGGCTTTTATCTCCGCCCAAGAAGCGTTGGCCCTGGGCCTTATCAACAAAGTGGTCCCCCTGGAAAAATTGCGGGACACGGTAATGGAGATGGCCAAGGCAATGCTGCGCCATAGCCCGATCATTCTGAAGCTTTGCAAGTTGGCCATTAACAAGTCCCTCGACGTTCCCCTAACTATCGGCATGGATTACGAGCGGGACCTATTTGCCATGTGCTTCGGCACAGAAGACCAGAAGGAAGGGTCGAAGGCATTCCTGGAAAAGCGAAAGCCCCAATACAAAGGAAGATAGGCTCCTTCCTTTTTGATGGGGTGACACATATATCTCCTCCCGATTCCGTTCTTTGCCCGTTGATTATTTCTTCAGGAGGATGAAGTCTGGCCAGCCGGAATGAGAATATGGAGGAAGGGAGAAGAAAATGAGAGAGATTGGCCCCTATTATGAGACCCTGGCCGCCAAACTGGGCCAGAGCGGCGTCTCGAGTTTGGACCCCATTTATCTGGAGCTTGCGGAAATGATGGGTTCGAAAGAATCAAAGTATATACCCCGTATCCTGGCCAAGCTGGCCTCTCCCGAGCAGGCCCGGGTCATCCGCGAGCTGCCGGCTGCGGCTGAAGAAATTTCCGCGAAATTAAAAATGGATAAGGCTCTGGTCGAAAAGCATCTAAGAGAAATGATGGAGAAGGGCCTGGTGGTCATCACCAAGCGTGGGGCACGCATGGTGCGTAACACTTTACAGCTGCATGATTCGGCTACCAATAATCCCAAATATGAAAAACTCCTCGGGGAAGAGTATCTTGACCTTTGGGCAGCCTACCAGTTGGAGGAGCATTTCCCCGCTCTGATAGATACCCTGGTCGGGGTGGACCGGGGGTTCGCCTATTCCCGGATTGTCCCCCGCTGGAAATCGATTCAGAATGTTCCGGGGGTCCTCCCCTGTGAGGATATGCGGGATATCATGAAATCTCAGGAAGTCATTGCCCTCGTTCCCTGCCCCTGCAAAAAAGGTTTCCAGAAGCGCCAGTGCGGCGTACGGGATGAGACCTGCATCAATGTGGGTCGAACGGCTATGTATAACTTAAACCGCGGTGTGGGTCGTAAGGTTACTCCCGAAGAAGCGATCGCCTTTTGTGATCGCACCGATGAGGAACCCTTCGTCCATATTGCCATTAATCAGAAAACGGTCAACATGCTGGTCTGTAACTGCCACTGGTGCTGCTGTGAGCTCATCCTGCCGCTCCTCAGGCAGAACAAGTACCCCCTATGGAAAGGTCTGGCGAAGAGCCGCTTTGAGGCCACGGTGGATTCAGAGAAATGCAAAGGTTGCGGCAAATGCCGGGAAAGATGCCAGTTTGACGCGGTTCAGATGAAAGAGGATTCCGTATCTGGCCTGAAGAAGGCCTTTGTCGATACCGAGAAATGCATGGGCTGCGGCTGCTGTGCGGTCACCTGCCCGACCCGAGCACGGCAGATGAAACTCGTCCGCCCGCCGGAGCATATCCCCGATGTTGGGCCTGTCGTCTATTGAGAGTTCCGCGGCCGCCTCTATTGTGAGAGAAGACCAGAGATGCCGGCTTTCCATTGCCCTCTGGGTGCGGTCTATTACGACGACGAACCCTGCATTGATTGCGGCCTCTGTCAGGCCCGGACGCCCGGGGAGATGGTTGAGGCCTCCAAGAGAATGCGGGAATATATCCGCGCCCATGGTGAAAGGAAAAATCGCAGCCAGAAAATGGCTGTCTGCGGGAAGGGAGGAACTGGCAAAAGCACGCTGACGGCTTTGCTGGCCGATGCCCTGCGGCGGGAAGGCTATACCGTGCTGGTCATAGATAGCGACGAATCCAACCTTGGGCTTCCGAAGCTCCTGGGGTTGGATACCCCGTCCACCCCCCTGATTTCTCTACTGGAACGGTTTTGCATGGGAGATCGGAAGCCGGACGCCTCCTGGCTTGAGGCCGACCGGATTTCCCTGGAAAGCATTCCGCGCGCATTCATCGCGAGCGCCCCCCGGATGAAATTCCTGACCGTCGGCAAAATCATCGACCCCTTTCAGGGATGCGCCTGCCAGATGGCCGACCTGGCCCGCGATTTCGTGCAAAAAATTCACCTGGGAATCAAGGAAATCATGCTGATCGATATGGAAGCCGGGATCGAGAGCTTCGGCCGGGGAATGGAAAGGGGCGTCGACACGGTTCTCCCGATCGTCGAGCCTTCTTTCGATTCGCTGGCCTTAGCGGAAAAAATC
>Ga0315282_10011609_pt1 | contig 13602 bp, 6 predicted proteins | sample YL17G07_20_MG_FD_203693 | JGI IMG/M metagenome (GOLD analysis project Ga0315282, IMG submission 203693) | Sediment microbial communities from Yellowstone Lake, YNP, Wyoming, USA - YL17G07_20 | ecosystem: Environmental > Aquatic > Freshwater > Lake > Sediment | place: USA: Wyoming | collected... | reverse complement strand
TAATTAATCTGGAAACTAAGCACATTAATGCAAAAAACGTCATTCTCGTGAAAACGGGAATTTAGAAGGCACTGGATGCCGGATCAAGTCCGGCATGACAGATTATGTTATTGCAGTCGGAATAAACAATGTATTTATCAAAAAGAGAAACAACAAAATACCTCAAGGGGAGGTAAGGGAGGGGAAATGAGAACAAAAATTCCCAAAATAATCTTAATTGTGTTATCGATCTTAGTTTTTCTATTCTCGGTAGTAGCCACAACTCAAGCAGATCCGCTTGATGTCTGGCACTTCAGAAATTCTTTGACACAAAATGACTATGGTATTACTTATGGCAGCAACACCTTTGTTGCGGTTGGATATGGCGGTACTATACTTACCTCGCCGGATGGAATTACCTGGACATCTCAAACTTCAGGTACCACTAACAACTTACTTGGCATCGCATATGGTAACAACACCTTTGTTGCTGTGGGAAATTCTGGCACGATACTCACATCGCCCGATGGAACTACATGGACATCTCGAATCTTGGGTACTTCCATAAACCTGCGCGGTATTATCTATGCCAATAACATCTTTGTCGCATGTGGAGCTTCTGGTGCGCTACTTACCTCGCCGGATGGAACTACATGGACATCTCGAATCTCGGGTACTACTGCACTATTATTTAGCATCGCCTATGGTTACGGCACTTTTGTTGCTGTGGGAAATTATGGCACGATAATCACATCGCCTGACGGAATTGCGTGGACATCGCGAACTCCAGGAACTTCTCCTAATCACTTGTATAGCATAGCCTATGGCAATAACATCTTTGTTGCAGTAGGATTTGGTGTCACGCTCACTTCCTCAGATGGGAGTAACTGGTCATCTTCTGGAAATGGTTATGCCTTATATGGTGTGATTTACGTTAATAACACTTTTGTTGCGGTTGGATATGGCGGCACCGTACTTACCTCGCCAAATGGGACTACATGGACTCCTCGGACTTCAGGGACAACGAGTGACCTCGAAGGAATAGCCTATGGCAATAGTACTTTTGTAGCTGTGGGGGATAGTGGTACGATACTTAACTCGCCGGATGGGGACACATGGACATCCCGGTCTTCGGGGACGAGTGACCTCTATGGAATAGCCTATGGCAATAGTACTTTTGTGGCTGTACATGATTTAGCTACGATACTTACCTCGCCGGATGGGGCCACATGGACATCCCGCTTGTTAGGGTCAGTGTGGTACCTAAATGGAATAACCTATGGCAATAGTACTTTTGTGGCTGTAGGGAATGGTGGTACTATAGTTACCTCGCCAGATGGGATCACATGGACATTCCGCTCTTCAGGGACGCCAACAATTTCACTAAGTGGAATAACCTATGGCAATAGTATATTTGTAGCTGTAGGGGAGAATGGTACTATACTTACCTCGCCGGATGGGGCCACATGGACTTCCCGGACTTCAGGGGTAACGAATTTCCTGTATCAAATAACCTATGGCAATAGTATATTTGTAGCTGTAGGGGAGAATGGTACTATACTTACCTCGCCGGATGGGGCCACATGGACTTCCCGGACTTCAGGGATAACGGATGACCTATTGGGAATAGCCTATGGCGATAGTACTTTTGTAGCTGTAGGGGGTGTTGGTACGATTCTTACCTCGCCAGATGGGATTACATGGACTTCCCGGACTTCAGGGACAACGAATTGGCTATATGGAATAACCTATGGCGATAGTACTTTTGTGGCTGTAGGGGGTGTTGGTACGATTCTTACTTCGCCAGATGGGATTACATGGACTTCCCGGACTTCAGGTGCAACAGATCCACTATTGGGAATAACCTATGGCAATAATACTTTTGTAGCTGTAGGGTATAATGGCACGATACTTCAGTCTGACAGCCTCAGTGCTGATATTGATAATGACGGTTTAACGAATTACGAGGAATCAGTTTTTGGGACTGACCCGTTACTTTGGGATACAGATGGCGACGGAGTATCTGACCTCAATGATGCGTTTCCTCTTGATCCGCTTGAAATAACTGATTCTGATGCCATAGAGATAAGAATAACTACGAATTCCTCAGATCAAGTCTATCCTGCGATATCCGGTGACCGCATAGTCTGGCAGGATTATAGAAACGGAAACTGGGATGTTTACCTGTATGATCTTTCTACCGGGACAGAGACGCCGATTACGACGAATTTCTCAAATCAATGGTCTCCTGCGATATCCGGTGACCGCATAGTCTGGCAGGATTATAGAAACGGAAACACTGACATTTACCTGTACGATCTTTCTACGGGGACAGAGATACCGATAACTACGAATTCCTCAGATCAATACAACCCAGCGATATCCGGTGACCGCATAGTCTGGCAGGATTATAGAAACGGAAACTGGGATGTTTACCTGTATGATCTTTCTACGGGGACAGAGACACAGATTACGACGAATTCCTCAGATCAATACAACCCAGCGATATCCGGTGACCGCATAGTCTGGCAGGATGATAGAAACGGAAACACTGACATTTACCTGTACGATCTTTCTGCGGGGACAGAGACACAGATTACGACGAATTCCTCAGATCAATACAACCCAGCGATATCCGGTGACCGCATAGTCTGGCAGGACGATAGAAGCGGGAACTGGGAGATTTATATGTATGATCTTTCTACATGGACAGAAACACAGATTACGACGATTTCTACAGAGGCAGCCAAGTTAGTTATATCCGGTGACCGTATAGTCTTTGATGACAATAGAAACGGAAACTCTGACATTTATCTGTATGATCTTTCTACGGGAACAGAGACACAGATTACGACGAATTCCTCAGAACAATGGTACCCAGCGATATCCGGTGACCGCATAGTCTGGCATGATGATAGAAACGGCAACTATGACATTTACCTGTATAAAGGAGACGGCATAGGCGACAACTCTGACAACTGCCCGACTGTGTATAACCCTACTCAAGTAATTCCGACATGGTACAGAGATGCGGATGGTGATGGTTATGGAAACCCATCATTATCTTTACAGGCTTGTATACAGCCTGACTTTTTTTATGTAGCGAATAATACAGATTGTAACGATAGTGATCCATCTGTGAACCCGGGCGCAACAGAGATACCGGGCAATGGAAAAGACGATGATTGTAATCCTGCAACTCCGGATGTGCCAGCAGTGGATAGCGATGGTGACGGAGTATATGATGCCTCAGACAACTGCCCGACAGTCTATAACCCCACACAGGTGATACCAACCTGGTACAGGGATGCTGACAGTGATACGTTTGGTGACCCCGGCAATACAACGTCTGCTTGCACACAGCCTGCAGGATATGTGACAAACAATACAGATTGTGACGATACTGATGCCTCTATTCATCCAGGTGCAACAGAAGACTGTGACCGCACAGATAACAACTGTAACGGTACTATTGATGAGGGCTGTCCTGACGCAGATGGTGACGGGATAACGGATACTATCGACAACTGTCCGACTGTTTACAATCCAGGCCAGACAGATACAGACCACGATTCTATCGGTGATGCCTGTGATAACTGTCCCTCTGTTCCTAATCTTGGCCAGGAAGACACTGATCACGATGGCGTAGGCGACGCCTGCGACAACTGTCGACTGGATTTTAATCCCTCAGTGGCAAGTTGGACAGACAAGTATGGCATTATGCATTACAATTCGCAGAAAGACACTGATCTTAATGGCAAAGGAGATGTTTGTGACAATGGAACGCTTTTTGATTCGCCGCCATCGGGTTCAGATCCTGACACTGATGGGGATGGGGTAAAAGATACGGTCGATAACTGTCCGAGTGTTCGGAATGGTTCTGCAGAGGCAGCCATACAAGGTGTGGGTAATCAGACAGACTCTGACGGTGACCTCATCGGTGATGCCTGCGACCCTTGCCCGGATGACCCAAATAATGATGCAGATGGCGATGGAGTCTGTGTTGGTGCCCACTTCAACAGTCCTAAAATAGGGGCTAACGATAACTGTCCTGATATTTTCAACCCCGATCAGAGAAAAACGAGTGCTTCCGGTACGTCAGGCGATGCATGCAACCCCGACATAGATAGTGATACATATTGTAGGCCGGGCTTTGAAGACAGTGCAAAATATCCTCAGTGTTACAGCGGCACGCCTCTCACTCTCAAGCCATACGACTGCAATGACAACAATGCCGATATTCATCCATTGGCCCCTGAAACAAATCCAAACTATTCAGGAGTAGACTACGATTGCGATCCCGGTACCCCCGATAACTACGTTGTTTTTGAAGTGAATACACCGGTCAACTATAACACCTGGCTGCCAACGCCTGGTAATCTGGTAATGGTTACAGCTCATGTGCATCCTGGCGTTAACGGGGCGTCAAGTATTCCGGTCACCTATACTTATAGAACAACGAACTGGCCTGGTAAATATACCAACGATATCAGTGCAGAAACGAACCCTGCTGGCGCTGACTTCACCGTAAGATTTAATAACAACCCCTGGCTGGTGGCCGGTTCTGACAATCAGAACTCTTTAGTCAGTATGCAGTTAGCGGGTCCAGCATCGATAGAATTGACATCGAATGATTATGGAGGAAGTATCACCATAACTGCTCAGGCAACTATTGATAGTGTACTTCGTACAGCAACTTTGACACTGCCAAAGGACAGGGACGGCGATGGACTTCCAGACATTTGGGAAGATAAATACGGTGATCTAAATGCTAATGAAGACATAGAGAATATCAGTAGAAACGAGGGGAGTACTTCTGTTGGCGATGGACTGACAAACTTTAAAGAGTATCGAGGGTTTAAGTGGGGTGCAGTGAAACCGTGCTGTCCCAGTCCTACCAGTGAGCCTGATTGTATAACTTGCACTTCCGGTGTGTACCAAACAGCGGCATTCGTTCCTGCGCTTGATGCCAATAATAACCCACTAATAGCGCACTTCAGGACAAACCCCAAGAGAAAGGACCTGTTTGTAAAGTACACAGGTTTCGATACGAATTATCCTTTTGCAGTTGGCGCTGCGTTTTGGAATGCGGGCATTGACATCCACGTTATTAATTCTACCCAGCTTCCTACCGTTGGTGACCTAAATATCGATCCACTCCTGGTTACTCTGGATACGGGGTCTTACGGGACTGGAAATATATCGTGGGCAAATATCAGGAGCTGGAGCTGGGATACCAAGGGCGCTGTTACTACTCCCGGAGATGCAACAAACTATGGAACGGGAACCAGAGCCTATCAAACACCACTTAATAACTATTTCAACCAAAAGCCTTATATAAACATGCTGCCGGGCACGGTGGGATTAGATCCCATAACAGCTACAACATATGTTGAAGATGTAAATGATAACGGCAGAAAAGACCAAAGCGACCGTGTCATAAGTTGCGGGACTTGCAGGAGTAATACAGTGGACGGTGATCACCTGTTATCTGCAACTACTCCTTTTAGCGGGACTCTAACCACTTTTGATATTGATAATGATGGGTATGTGGAACTCCCGTTTGCCAGCGACCCTTCGAAACTCACATCCGGCTCTCTTGATACGAACGAATATTCAAGGAAACATGTTCTGAAGCACACGATAACCCATGAAATGGGACATGCGGCGGGCGTAACAATCGAGACCTCGGAGCCTGACTGCGTGATGTTTAGCTCGTCTCCCAACTGGCACAGGGATGGGAACTTTGGCCCAACGGCTAAGTCTCAACTCAAGATACACAATCAATAATTGAGGAGGTGTAATGTGGATAAAAAGAGAATTCTTTTAAGTATAGTAATTGGGTTGATGGTTTTTGCATGGGCAGCTGTGAGTGAGGTCATAGCAGAGCAGGGGACACCTCCACAGATAAAGGTTAGCCTTGCCCTTGCTGATAGCCGTGTGCAGGGTAAGCTCATCTACATATTGGATGATCAAAACACGGTAACACCTGATCATATTAAAATGGTTCTCACGATGAAAAATTATAGCGGTCAGGTAATAACTTTTAAAGGGTTTACTGGACAACCCTTTCATCTTTTTCTCACTTTTACTGATCCGGACGGGAAAGGCATTGTCGCCAACGACTTATTGAACGCTGGCAATCATACGGAGCCCCCTCCTCCTATGGTTATTCCGGTAGAGGGAAATCTTGTTCAGGTGGAACCTGTAGACTCTATAGATGGCGGCTGGACGTTGTCAATAACCATCCCCGATGCCCATACCTATTATTCATTGACGAAAGCAGGCAGATATTCGGTAAAGGCGATGATACCCATGAGGACGTACTCTGCCATTGATCATACCGACTCATTAGAAACCTATTCAGAGCTTGATAAACTTGTGTGGGGAGGCGCACTTGAGTCCAACACCGTATATTTTTCCATGATATCAGATCATGACAGAGATGGTTATTATTTTCCTGAACCTTATGGACTGCATGCTCAGGTTGACTGCGATGACAATAACCCGGCAGTGCATCCCGGCGCTGAAGACATAGCAAACGGCATAGATGACGATTGCGACCCTTCAACTCCAGATGGCGCGATTCCTAAAGGAACGATTATTGTGAAAGCAGAAAAACACACTGTGGGGGCCGGGAACTATCCTGTTACAACCAAAGCTCCGTTAGTAAATATTCCAGTCAGGATCTTTAACATGTCTGATACCTGTGTGTCAAGTAAAGGTATTTCATGGCAGAATTATGAATCTATATGGTCGGGCTGTAATTCGGTACAGGCTTATTGTTCCTCCGTTGCTGTTCCACAAGATAGATGTTTTACGGACACGACCGGTGCTGTTAATATGATCGTTCCGCCTGGAAATTACATTGCTATAAGCAAATATGAGGATAAGACTAAAACACCTGCCATTGTGGTATATGCTGGTGTAAGTACAGGCAGTGTCACAGCTAATAAATCTGTAGAAAAATATCTTCAGATTATTGCAAGGGCAGACGGCACGCTGGTGCCGGGTAAATACATCATTAAAACCGGGTCCCAGCTTTTAATTATCGAACCTGAGTATATAGAGTGGGACAGCACCCAGGAGCTTTACCCATTCATATTCGAAAGTACAGGAGATTGGGGTGTGAGCACTTCGGTAACGCCGCCGCAGGGGTTTATAACTGACTATAAGAGCTTATCAGCCGAAGTCGACTCAGCAATGAAAGCAGTTCAGTTTACGATAAGAGACGTTGGCAGTAAATGGGTAGACACTCTGGTTGAATTCACGGTAAAACACAGTGGAAAAACTGAGATCGTAAAGGACAAGATCGGAGTTAAGAAAAAAACCGGTAAATAGACTCAGTATTGTAGAGAAATCTGGAGGGGAGCATTCTGCCTCCTCCAGATTATTTTAAAAGAATCAGCCGGTAGGGGGTGGTGATGAGGATGATGAAACGAAGTGTAGTGATCTGTCTTTTTCTGTTCGTATGCTCACAGTTGCTCTATAGCATATCTTTTGCTGATGATGCAGAGGTTTTGCCGAAAGGGGTCTCGAGGGTATTTATAGAGGGCAAGATCTATTTCAGGACTGACGAGAGATACAATCAGAACGGCGATGTTGAAAAAATTGCTCACGATTACAATACATCTCTCGATAGCAGTATACTCCCGGCTTTAAGCCTTGTGGAATCATTTTTCGGAATGCCGCCGGGTTCTGCGAGTGTCGGCAGTAGTGTTGTTTCTTTTAAATATGATCTTAGACAACTTAACTTTCAGTTTGATCGTGGGTTTACCGACAAATTAACAGTGGGAGTCTACATTCCATACTGGTGGGCAACAAATAATGTAGATGCCAGACTTAACGCTTCTACTGCCACTGTGGGGAAAAATGCTGCACTAAATACTCTTGCGCCTCTATCCATTCCAGGAACAGACCCCCTTACTACTAATGACGTGCAGAATCTTCTTGGGAAAGGACTGGATATCAATGGAGATGGAACTATCGACATACCGGGTTATGGATTTAAACGAGTCGAAACATGGAATGGCGATGGTATCGGAGATATAGAGGCCGGGGTCAGATACCAGTATCTGAAAACAGACGTCTGGCGGTTGGCTTTTACCGGAGGTGTTAGATTTCCCACAGGCAAGATGAAAGATCAAGATAACTTGGTAGACTATGCTCTTGGCTATGGTGCCTATGCAATTCTTTTTCGATTAAACAACGACTTTATTGCCATTAAAAATTTGCTGATCGACGCTACTGTAAAATATGACCTCTACATTTCAACCAGGGAGACATTGAGGATTCCCGAAAGTGCAGATCGCCCTATAACAGACGTTAAAGAGGACGTAAGAAGAAAATATGGCAACATATTTGAATTGGAGACAATGGGTAGATATGAATTCTCAAAGGGATTAACTTTTTCTCTCCTTTACAGATATGCCTTTGCACAGAAAGATCATGTTACAGGTGATCATGGAGAGATTAAGTCACTTGAAGATGAAACGGATTTTTCCGAACATATTGGTATAGCGAGCTTGTGCTATTCGACAATACCATTATACAAAGAGAAAAAATTTCCCTTGCCTGTCACCGTATCTCTTTCATACAGGAATAGATTTGCCGGTTCTAACAACGTCTTAAGGACTCAATATATTGCAGGTGCTATTCAGGTATATTTTTGATGGCTGGATACTTAATGTATTCCGCCAAATTTAGGAGGTGGAAAATGTAAAACACATAAAAAAAGTTTTTGGTTGTCTTTATTTTTTAACCAGTGAAGGCTTTTAAAATAAAGCCTTCGAAAAAGGAGGTTCACAATGCATAAAAAATTATTAAATAAGGTAATGTTGGTAACTATTCTTTTATTTGTTTGTTTGATATTAGGGACAAGCACAAATGTATTTGCCCGCGGAGAGGGAGGCGGAGGCCTTACCTTATCCGGACCGCCTTTGGTTGGCACATTGACGTTAGACATGGTCTCATCTGTATGTGAAGACACTGACGCATTTGGCAACTGTACTTTATACACAGTGAGTGTATCAGCCAATTTCTCGGGGTGTTGTGCTGATTGTTTCGAGGCTTGCAAAAATTCCTGTAACATAAGAGCAAAAGGCGTTCCGCTAACTCTGCACCTTAGTAGTCCTGACCTTTCGACTCTGACTAAGGATATTATGGAAGGAACCATAATGAAGAACCAAGCGCCAAAAGGATGTTACTCTCAAACCGGAGGGGAGACTATCATCCTTCAAGATGTAATAACCTTTCGCTTGACAGACATAGATAATGACGGGCAGATGGAATTAGTTGCCAAGGTTATTTTCCTATATCTTATATAGTAGTAACCTTTGAATAAGGTAATAGGAAGAGGATACATCTCTGCCTTTTTAAAGAAGCAGAGATGTATCCTTAGGGATATAAATCTTATCGCTCAATAAATTTAAAGTCATGATAAGAATTATTTTAGCTCTCTCTTCTGCTCTTCTCCTGATAATTTCATTTCCCGCATTTGATCTCGAATTATTTGCATGGATCGCTTTAGTACCATTATTAATAGCCATAAAAAACAAGAACCTTAAGTCTGCCTTTGGTCTCTCTTTTTTGACAGGTATCAGTTTCTTCATGGGCATTTTCTACTGGATAAATGTAATCAAGGGTTTTACCCTGATAGATTTCCTTTTCTTGGGTATCTATTTAGGTTCCTATTTTGGTATGTTTGGACTGTTATTAAACTTTATCTTAAAAAGAAGTAATTTTCCCTCTTTTGTCACTGCTCCAGTTCTCTGGGTGTCTGTAGAATATCTCCGCTCTCATGCAGGGTTTTTAGCACTTCCCTGGGCACTCCTTGGACATTCCCAATACCTCAACCTTCCGGTCATCCAGATTTCCTCTATTACAGGGACATACGGAGTATCATTCTTAATAGTTATGAGTAATGTTGCACTGAGCGAAGTCATTTTATATCTTCTCTCCGAGAAAGCGAGAGAACATACCAAGTGCCACCTAAAGCCTATCAGACCGGTGGTTGTCACACTTTTATTATTCGGATTATCACTTGGATATGGATACATGTGCATTTTGCAGCAGTTTAAGGGAAAGAGGATTAACATAACAGTTATTCAAGGGAATATCGCACAGGATATAAAGTGGAACCCCACATTGCGAGATCAGATTCTTGAAAAACATATACAGCTAACTAAACAAGCATCAAATAGCAGCAATGCATCATTAATTGTATGGCCGGAAACCGCTGTTCAAGGGACACTTACATGTGATCCTTATTTGTTACAGACTATCTCCGACCTGGCAAAAGCGACTCAGACGTCCCTCCTAATTGGAAGTTCGCAACGACCTAAGTTTGGTTCAAGGGAATTCAAAAAAAAGCATTTGTTCAATAGTGCTTTTTTAATTGCCTCAAATGGAATTGTGAAAAAATGCTATGACAAAATCAATCTATTACCATTCGGAGAGTATCTACCTTACAGAGGTCGTCTTCCCTGGCCGTCACGATTTGTTTCCCTGGCTGATAATTATACCCCTGGCAAAGAATTCACACTCTTTGCTCTGGAAGGAGTTAAGTTCGGTACTCTAATCTGCTGGGAAAACCTTTTTCCTGATCTTTTCAGAAAGTTTGTTAACAATGGCGCTAACTTCATGATTAACATAACCAACGAGGCCTGGTTCGGGGAAACGGCAGCCCCTTATCAATTTTTGTCGATGAGCGTATTTCGGGCAGTGGAAAATCGTGTTACTGTCGTCCGTTCTGCAAATACAGGCATTTCTTGTTTCATAGACCCTTCGGGAAGAATCATTGGAAAAGTCAACAATAATAACAAAGATATTTTTGTTGAAGGTTTTCTAACAAGGGAAATTCCACTCTCCCAAGAAAGGACGCTTTATACTCGTTACGGAGATATTTTTGCTTATATTAATCTCATGGCGACAATTTTTATGCTTGCCTCGTCTTTCTTAAAAGTCAGAAGGGACGGGTAAAGCCTCTCAGTGAACGTCAATATGAATGAAGGGAAGATAAAACTATTTAAGGGTCTATCTTCAAAAGAACGTGCAAGCAACATAATTTTCCTTGTAATGATCCTGTTCGTTCTCATAATAGACACCATATGTTTTGTTAACGCCATCCGATGGGTTAATAAACCCTTTGCCGGTTTTCTATTAAATCAACGTATGATTTTAGGAGACGTCGGACAATATAACTGGACCGGGACCAAAGTGGGTCTAAAGTATCCTGATAAGATATTGAAAGCTAATGGTAGAACTATTTCCTCAATGAAAGATTTGGAGGATCTATTAAAGAATACCAAAGTAGGAGACCCCATCACATATGCTGTTAATAGACATGGCGAGATTCGCGAAATGACGGTACAGACAATGCTTTTTACCTTCAGAGATCTTTTAATGACTTTTGGAGTCACCTTTTTTCCCGGAATTATTTATCTTTTAATTGGAGTGGTCGTTTTTATTCTGAAGCCATGTACGAAGGTCAGTTGGGTATTCCTGTTACTTTGCTTCTCTTTGAGCATATACACCGCCACAGTATTTGATGTAGTAGCAACTCATTGTGGCTTCATAAGACTATATTTCTTTGTTCAGACATTTTTCCCTGCTATTTTTGTTCACCTAAGTTTCTTTTTCCCACAGAAAACGAGATTTATTCAGAAGTATCCATTTTTTGAATGGATTCCTTATATGGTGTCAGCAATATTGGTAATATTCGTTGAATATTTTTATCCCGCAGGATCACTATATGAATTTACATATCAACTTGTCCTGGTATATATAGTTATAGCTGCCATTGCAATATTGACGTCTACTTTATACGCGTACTTCAGAGGATCATCGGGTCTTTCCAAACTGCGTGCGAAGGTCGTTCTGATCGGTGCGTCACTCGCCTTTCCGATACCGGCGATAGGGATGCTATTGCCGATCGTAGGCGGTTCTCTTTTTAAAGAAATGAACATCCAGGCTAATTTTTTGGCGGTTCCCTTAATGATATTTCCCGCCTCCATATCGTATGCAATAGCCAGGCACAACCTTTTCGATGTAGACGTATATGTCAAAAGAGCTGTTGGTTACGGTATTATGACTGCCATCGTCGGCCTGACGTATTTCTCGTTGCAAGTGGGAGTGAGATCAACCTTTCAGCCAGTTTTCGGTGAACACGCAGAAAAAATCTACCCAATCCTCTTTGCCGTCTTAGTTGTTTTCTTATTCAATCCACTTAACAGAACTATCCAAACCGCCGTTGACAAACTCTTTTACCGGAAGAAATTCGATTATAAAGAGACTGTTATCTCAGTGAGTAATGCCCTTACCTCCGTATTGAATCTTACAGAAGTAATAAAAAGGATTATCAATACTGTTAGAAAGGAAATGTTTATTGATACAGCTGGTGTTATTCTGCTGGAGCCCCAGAAAAGAGAGTGCCAGACACTATTTATAAGTGATTCATCAGACAAGGGAGGGGATCAGGTCAAAGACATATGTATTCCCTATGATGACCCTCTGTTTTCCTTACTTTCAAAGGAAAAGAAACTTATCACTACATATGATATTACAGAGGATCCTCATTATAGTACAGTGAGGGAACCAGGTAGCCAGAGGTTTGCAGAGATGGGTGCAAGCATACTTTTCCCCTTTATCTCCCAGGGTGAGGTCAAAGGGGCACTTGCACTGGGCTATAAAAAATCAGGTCATTTCTATACAAGAGAAGATATTGACCTTTTAAATACCTTAGCAAATAATGGTGCAGTAGCCATTGAGAATGCAAGGCTCGCAGAGCAGATGAAGAAAGAGGAAACGGTGCGGACGAACTTAGCTCGGTACCTTTCACCACAGATTGTGGATCAGATTATTACAAAGGATGTGCAGGTTAATCTGGGTGGAGACAGAAAGGTCGTTACTGTTCTCTTTAGCGATATCAGAAACTTCACCACGATCACCGAGACTCGCCCTCCTGATCAGCTTGTACAGATATTAAATGAATACTTTACAGAGATGGCGAGCATCATTTTTGAGAACCAGGGTTCTCTCGATAAGTATATCGGGGACGCTATTGTAGCAGTTTTCGGTAGCCTTATTCCACTGGAGAATTCTGCAAATAATGCAGTTCATGCAGCAATACAGATGATGAAGCAATTACCAATATTAAATGAAAAGTGGATGAAGCAGTACGGATTTTCAATGGATATTGGCATTGGTATTAATACCGGTGAGGTCTTTTTGGGAAATATCGGTTCTCCAGAAAGGATGGAGTTTACTGTTATCGGAGATACTGTAAATGTTGCATCACGATTTTCAGGTTTAGCTCGGCCAGGACAAATCCTCATCACAAAAGATACTGTAGCCTGCTTAGGTTCGGATATGCGCTATAAAGAACTTCCCCCTTCAGAGGTAAAGGGAAAGACAGGTAAGATGGAGGTTTTCGAGATACCCTATTCATAGTTTTGTATAAAGGGATTTATATATTTATTGATTTAAGGCTTATGTATATAGGGGGCTGATATGAAAATCAAGGTTCTCGGTTGTTCAGGAGCAAAGTTCCCGGGACATAATGTCCCAGGCTTTCTCCTCAATAATGAAATTGTTTTTGATGCAGGAAGTCTTACTGGTGTTCTC
>Ga0315282_10011608_pt1 | contig 13603 bp, 11 predicted proteins | sample YL17G07_20_MG_FD_203693 | JGI IMG/M metagenome (GOLD analysis project Ga0315282, IMG submission 203693) | Sediment microbial communities from Yellowstone Lake, YNP, Wyoming, USA - YL17G07_20 | ecosystem: Environmental > Aquatic > Freshwater > Lake > Sediment | place: USA: Wyoming | collected... | reverse complement strand
TACGCCGGAATCCCAGTGTCATTACTCCCTGGAACGATCCTAAGAACGTTAGTCTTATTAAAAATTATACTATTAGTTTCGTTGTCAACAATATGGGAAACGTTATAGAGCGGATTGAAAAGGAAGGTGAGGTTCACAATGAAGGTGTTGTTAAAGACGGTAGTGATGTTCAGCGGATGGTGCGTTTTATTGAGAACAGGTCCGCTAAGCGTGATATTAAAGGTCGCATTATAGTAAATCGTTTGGCTGGAGTTAATCGTTCCTAATAGATTAGTGAAATTTCCTGTGTGTGAACCTTGAACAAATGTTGTAAGACTTGATTCATCTAACAAGACCTCAATCGGGATTTTTAAAAAGTCTGGGCCACCTTGCCCTCCGTTTCCACCCTTATCACCACCTGAAAATGATTTAAACCCGGGACCTCCTTTATTCAGCATATCTAAATAAGTGTTTACTTCAGTTTGGCTGACATTCTGATTACTGTCACCGATCTGAGGATCAAAGTCAAGAGAGAATCGAAAAACCCTGCTTGCGGCAATAACAGTACGGTTTACCGTCACCGTTGCATCATCTAAATCAGTCATCCTCACAATGATATCAAGGGTATCTGGTGCTGCACGTTGTAACGAAAAATTTTTCCATCTTGTTTGATGCGGGTTATTTATTATGATATTACCTGATAGATCAGCATAATATCCATCAATGAATGCAATGATCCGATACGTACTTCGATAGGTGATGGTAAAGCTATAGTTTCCATCGTTATCGGTAAATGCGGTATTGTTCATTCCTCCTTCATTTTCTTTGATGAAATGATTGAAATTCGTATCCAACAACATGATTTGTGCACCATGAACTGGAGCTCCACCTGCAGCTTTTGTCACTCTCCCTTGGATAGTTGCATTCTGACCAAACGCAAAAAGAGGTTCCAGGTAAATAACACCAAGATCTTTAGTTTCTCCTTCCGAGAGTTGTAAATCCCAGTTTGCATATCCAACATACCTATAACGCGATACTTCAATCTGAAATCCACCAGGACCTGCGTCGGATGCATTCACAGAGAAACAACCAGTCACGTTAGTTAGATATGGACCATTATAGAACCCTTCACAAGGACCTTGTTTCCATACCATAATTGATGCGTTTGGTATCGGAGAAGAGTTATGATGGTCTTTCACCTGACCTTGAATATAAATCTTGGTATCACGTGTAAAATTCAACCATTTTATTTCATTGGTATGAAGCTCAAAAGAATCACCAACTATCGGTTGGAACCCATCAGGACCAGATTTAAAAAAATCAGAGGTATAGGAATCGACTGACACGTTATGATTAAAAATAAAATACCCGCTTTCATTAGTTGTCACATTATAATCAATAGTACCATTGAGATGAACTATGGCGCCAGCAATAGGATCGTTCTTATCAGTTTTAACAAAGCCATGAACAGTACCGTAATCCGTTGCCACTGTCGTTGGTACCAACCCAACAAATGATGCTAGAATCATGATTATGACGATAAAAATTGATGATAGTCTCTTGCCTACAATATTTCTTCCATTACTTGTATTTTGTTTTTGCATCCTCGCCACCTTCATCCTACGAGCTGAAGCACTCAAAAAGTATAAGTAGAGAGCATCCAACACGAATTACATTTGTTATGCATGCGTAATACAGTTATACAAATATATATCTTTCTATTTTTTTTTAAAAGAAAAAATTTGTGCGTCCGGACCTAAATTTTTTTAAAAAAAATTAACGCTGTAACGTCACACCACGCTGGTTCTGATAGTTCCCTGATCGCTCATGATACAATGCCTTCGGAACACTCGAAAGATTTTCGAACACGATCTGACAAAACCGGTCCCCGATCGGGATATCAACTGGCGCATCACTTGCATTAAAGCAACCAATCGTCAAGGTCCCGTGGAACCCCGCGTCGACCTTCCCGAAACTTGCCATGATGCCTTTGCGAGCATAGTGACGTTCGTCCTACGGATGAAGATCTCATCAACCGTAAGATCATAGCCGTTCGGCGTAAGGTTCTTCTGCACCAGCGGCTCTATCCCAATATCGTTCTTCTCCAGGGCCTGCAAAATATCAGTATCAGAAAGGACAGTCATGGGGATCACACAATTATTTGGGGGATATGGTGATTCGTTGAATCTTCACATCCTCGATAGGTTTATCATTTGCGTCAGTCTTGACTTTTGAGATCGCATCCACGATGTCCATGCCTTCTACGACTTTGCCGAACACCGCGTGCGCACTCGATAGCGGCTTTTTATCAAAATCAAGGTACGTGTTGTCTACCACATTGATAAACCATTGACTCCCCCCGGTATTCGGCCCACGGTTCGCCATGGAGATCGTCCCACGGACATTACTGCATGCACCGTGAAACTCATCCTTAATCGTGTACCCCGGTCCACCGGTTCCGTTACCCTTCGGGCATCCGCTCTGAAGCATAAACTGCGGGATCACACGGTGAAAAATCAGCCCGTTGTAGAACCCTTTGTTCACGAGTTGAATGAAATTCTCGGTGGTTTTCGGCGCTTTATCTTCATATAGCTCGATGATGAAATTACCTTTTGTCGTCTCAACTGTTGCTTTTCGATTTATCATAAATCCTTCCTCCTTATTCTATGGTAATAGAATTAATGACAATGTCAGTATAGGGTTTTCCCCCACCATAGGGATTGGAATTATCTTGCGGTTGACTTGCAATTTCTCGTACAACCTCTATCCCTTGAATGGTAACACCGAACGCCGCATAGTCACCATCTAGAGATGATTGATTTCCATCACAAATAAAGAATTCGGCGCTTCCTCCTGTTTTTGCTCCTGTACTTGCCATTGAAATCGCCCCGTCAATATGTTTTACATTACTTGTTTCGAAGGGTATGTTTCCATATGGACTTAATTTTTCTGTCCCATTAGGAAAATATCTTCCCGCTTGTATCATAAAATTGTCACTAATTCGATAAAAAATCATGCCATTATAGAAACCATCGTTGACCAGTTTTACAAAATTGTTGACCGTTATCGGCATTTTATCTTTAAATAATTCAACCTTAAATTTTCCGAGACTGGTATTAAATACTGCAACAGGATTCACTGTGGACGATCCGTTATTCTTTGTATTTGATGAGAGATTCTGAAGCATCACAAATGCAACAGCGGCGATAACGACGATGATGACAACCAGTCCGATATAGATCCATTTCCGTGATGATTTCGGTTGTTTCTGAATGGGATTTCCAACTCTTTTCCTTGGTTTTTCTATTGGACTCATAGTAGTATCTCCCTTATACGCGATTTACATAGGATGTATCACCTTCTTTTAAAAGTTTTCAACGTTTTTGATTTATACGTTTGGATGCTTTCTATCGATACCAAACACGAGAAAGCAGACTATGATTACAAATTTTTTTGTGAGCTTTCTCGAAGAAAATCTTCGTGAATCAATCATGATACATGACTCACCCGAGCTGTTTGATTCTTCGCATTACACCCATAAAATCACGTCTCTCATTCTAACTAATGGTAAAAGAAGAGACATCCGACTGCTTTGTATTTTGCGCGGTGTCAACAGCGACAATCCAGTATGAAATGGTCGTCCCTTCCGGAAACTGCCCAAGCTCCCTGCCATAGAGCGGGGCGTTGGATAAATTCCGCAGGGGGTCCTCTTCATGCCGACCTTGTACGGGATGATCTCCATAGCGGTACATTTCATACGCGGTCGTGTCCGTTCCGTTGGCACAATAAAGGATGATATGGTCAAGCGCAAACGGACTTCCCGTACTCACATTGGCGTACACGATCACATTGCTGGTATTCACCGGATGCTCGGGGAGATGGTACACCTGCTCTATCTGCGGTCCCCAGGAATGACCGGACTCATTGATCACAAACGGAATGGTCTGGGTCGATTCCGCTCCTTGCTCGTCGATTGCCCTGGCGGAAATGGTATGATCACCAAGGGAGAGCCCACCAAGGTCCCAGGAACTCGCCCACGATGCCGTGCCGTTCGCGGTTCTCCACGTATTGTTATCAACCCTGACCTCGACATGATCGATACCGACGTTATCGCTGCTCTGCCCAGAAATATTCAATACAATTCTGCCGACGATAGAACCGGAAATAGGGGTTGTAATCTCGACATGTGGAGGGATGCTGTCTTGCAAAAGGACGGTTGTGTCATCATATGCCTCGCCGCACGTCGCGCCGATATGATACGACCTTCCAGGCATGACCCCAGATGTATTCCAGTAATACGTCCAGATACCATCGACTGGGGTAACCTCATGGGTGTTGCACCCAATCGTCAAGTACACCTGATCGGTGGCAATCCCGGAAACAGTCACAATATCACCGACGGTGAACGTTGGAAGTGCAAATAACGAGGTATTGGGTGTCACAATTTGTACCCGTGGCACATCGGTCGGTAGTTCGACTTGAAGGGAAATGCTGACCTGTGCATTGGTCACCCGGCCATGATTCCTGAACACCAGGTACCAATCCTGTAGCTTCGCAGAGACAGTGAGGAGAGCATGTTCAGCTTCAATGCTATTGAAACAAGTGAACGGCCTGCCAGCCTTGCAAAGCGCAAAATTTTGGGTATCGACAAAAAAACAGTCAATCTCACCGGGAACCTCCTGCGAGCCGCTCCCGTCCGTGTAAAAATTATTCTGCACCTGATACGCTGTGCTTGTAAAAGAAAGAGTAAAGCGGCAGTCACCCGAGGGCAAGACACGATGCAAAGAACGCTGGGGTCTATGAGAAACGTCAAAAAGAATCACCCGGAACTCTTTATCTGCATGTGTATCGAGGTTTCGTAGGAGATTATGTCGCGCGAGCTGCCAGGGTTTTTTCAAGTTTCCCGCCTGGATGAGAAAGAGGTACTCGAGGTTTTTCCCCAGCTGAAAACTGCATCGCCCGTCCAAATCGGTGTAATTCCAGGTGGTGATCGTCACCCCGTTGACCTCCCCGGGAATCGCATCGTACCGCCCCTTCAATTTATCAAATAAGAAGGAGAGGATTTTTCCTTTCAGAAACTCGGGGAGTTTATCCCAGACAGCCTGGATTTTTCCCCAGATTAGATTCTTATAATAGGTGATATCCTTCGGGCCCTTCACTAGCACCGTGACTCGCGCGCCATCTACTGGTTGTAAAAAGGTATCCTTCACGGTGAACGTGACCGTGATACGGTCCTGCGGATGAATGTACCGCGCGGTGTCGTCGCTTATCGTATCATCACCGCGCCATTGGTAGATCGCTGACATGTTCTTCTTCCACCCGTACCCGTAAGCGTCAGGCTCGTCAACCGCACCACCGGTGTCGCTCCACCAGTTGTCATTCTCATGCCAGCCGCGTTCAAAGAACTCCCGCCACACATGATCCTCGCCGACGTTACTCGCACCAACCGAGGGGATCAGGGCAGTTCGTTGTGCCGCGACCGCGATCACTTGCAGCTCCCCGCACCAACCGTTATGCTCATGGGCGATAACGCAGGGTTTTCCTGGCCGATCGCCGACCGCGGGGTACGGCACTGTTTTTCCAATCCAGTAGCTGACCGCCTCAATCGCCGTGGGATGTTGCGCGATACTTGAGGTCCATAGCCGATACTGATTTTGATAATATGAGGTGCAATCCCAGAGGTATTTGACAGTGGATAATTTCTCTTTGAGCAAGGGGTACCCAAGGTCGCTATGTTCAAACAGATAGTCCCGCCACAGTGGTCCATACGTGGTGTCGATGTCTGCCATGCTGATCTTCGGATGCACGATATACCAATAATAAATCTCAGGAGGAAGCTCAAACTGCTTCTCGGTTCCATTCTCGAGTACTCTGTAGCGGATCGTCGAATAATAATTCCCGGTCCCATTATCATAGTCGATAATATCCGCGTACTGAATCCACTGATCATGCTCATACAATGCCTCAGCGTTCTCTTTCACAATATTGGCAGGCGGGACCTTACCGCCGGGGCAGCACGCGACGGTGAACGCGACCTCATCAGTGCATTGCTTACTTGCATTCAATAGCATTTCTGCATAGGACTCCGGGTCGCTCAGATTGTGAAATTGCCTGGTCAGTGCTTGTTGAATCCAGTGCGGTGATTTTGCGATAGCGGCAATCACGGTGTCAGATAACCCGTCTATGTAGGGGATAATTTCTTGTCCTTTCAGGGTCAGGTTCTGCGAATCGAACTTGATATAATAATCGGATCCTGGTGGTATTTCGATGTCTTTGGTAAGCTTCGAAACGATTTTTTCTTCTGTAGAAACCGTTGTGGTCAACGAACGAGGATCCCCTAACACTCCGGGAACGACAAGAACAAACGTAACGAGAACGACCAGAAAAAACCTGGTGGCAATGGTCAACGGCTTGCTTTGCATAAACGCCCCTAGGAAATTAATAGTGTTCCCCTATATAAATAAATTTATGAGGAATACCCTGGGAGAAAGTCTTTCAACCGCCGCAAAGCCTGAAGTCGCTCCTTTTGTCCGATTTTTGCTTGTGTGATCCCCTCGTGAATAATGGCTATTGATTCATCCATCTCTTTTCGGTCTACAGGTCTTGGCACGCCGTCTTTACCACCGTACGCGAAGGTGAACCGTACAGGATCTTCCCATGATGGTTTTTCCCCATAGATGAGCTCGGATATGAAGGCAAGGCCACGCACCGTTTTGGGCCCAACTCCCTTCAGAGCCAGAAGTTCTTCGTAATTTGTTGGATGCACATCATAGATCTCCTTCATTCGCCGCCAATTAATTGTCCGCGGCATATCAAGATGGTGCACATCTTGTGTTTCGTGGCTTGGGTATGACCAGGTATCCAGTGTTTTTTGATTCCGGTGCCGGGTGAGATCAGCCCAATCATGTCGTAAATGCACAGGATTGTCGTTGACCAAATCGACAGATATTTTCTGTGTCGCGGTGCTTTGTTTCGCGGTCATATCAAGCACTTTCTCCTGTCGATCATCCCCAACAATCCCTTGATGCGGCTCACAGACGAAGCTCTTTACATCGTCAGACAGCCAATGGTACCTTCGCGCGTACTTGGTTTGGCTGTTCATCCCTTGTTGGATTACCGCCCATTTCTTGCTTTCGGATACCACAAACACATGATGATAGAGGGTATGGCCGTCTTGAATCGCGGTGTTATCAACCTTTGCTGCCATGCGGCTGCAGTATTGAAATCGGTCGATTGAGGACGAGGAAAGATTGAATTGATCAGAAAATTTTTCTATCTCTGTAAGTGTTTTCCGCGAGGCGCTTCCTTTTCCACCTGCAAGAAAAATACCAAGATCACCAGGGTTGACCGCTTCTTTTAATGCGCCACAGGTGACGGTCGTGCATCCCGAGCTGTGCCAATCGAAACCCAATACGCACGATAACGCCTGAAACCAGAATGGATCAGAGAGCCTTCGCAACAACTCATCAGTACCGTACTCGTACACGATGACTTCGGTGATGCCTTTTGAAAGCGCAACCATTCGTTTGAAGAGCCACGGCGGCGCTTTCCCGGGATGAAGCGGTAGATTTGCGACTCCTGTTTTTGGCATACGTGACCTGTCCTATGGCGATGAGTGCTTATATTCTTTCTTCATAGGTGAACGAAACTATACAAGGTGGTAAAAACGGTAAGATATAAAAAATAGAACAGCTTCTCAGATAGTAAGCATTAGGGGACTTACAGAAAGGTTATAATAAGACAGAAAGAACCAAGCAATGTGCTGGTTTGCCAGTGCCACTTGCATAGATAATATTTCCAGCAACCTTAATGCACCTCATTGGGGGAATTGTATGGAAACTCAGGACTTCAGCACCTATATGAAACAATTTAATGGATACTTGGAAAAATATTTTCCCTCGAAAGAGGCATGGACCCCGGCCGATGATGCGATATACAAACCAGATGACCTGTACCGTATCCCGTTAAAAGAAGGATACGAGATGCAGTTGAAATCAATAAAACATACGTTCACCTATCAATATACAAATAATAAGGTGTATCAGAATTTTTGCAAGGACAGGAATTTCTCCCCAACAGATATCAAAACCCTTGATGATTTAGAGAAAATCCCACTGATCCCTGATAGCTTCTTTAAGGATTATCCCGCGGGACGTGATTTTGCCCTCTGGCTTGGGAACATTTTCACTGGAACTCTCCCACGCATTGTCATCACCCAAAAGAATCCGACCTATGATGAGGTGATCAACGCATTCAACCAGGCTGGTATGGCGGTCGCCTACAGCAGTGGGACCAGTGGTCGGCATACGTTCATCCCGCGAGACCAGCGGACGTTCTACACCTCGGAGTACGCGGCCGCAAAGTCCGCTATTGGCATGGTGTACCCATTGTGGGATTATCATATGCATGGATATTTGCTCATGCCAAACCCACAAAAAACCAACGTGTACGCGGGAAAAGTCTGTACTATCTATTTTGATGCGATTCAGGATGTCCAGGTCGCGATTGATCGGGTTATCACCACCGAATTAATTCAGATGACGATGACCGGCCAGAAAGGAGTGAAAAGTACGATTGTGAAATATTTTGCGAAACGCGAGTCAAACAAAATGATCAATGAGATCATCCGCTGGCTGGAGTACCATGAGAAATCCAAGGAGAAAATCGCGATCGTTGGCGCTCCGTTCATTCTTTCGTTTGTAATGAAGAAACTCGAGAAGGAAGGGCGAGGCTTTGATTTCGGTGAACGAGGCGGGGTTGCTACTGGTGGTGGGTGGAAGGCGTACGAGGGCGTCCGCGTCCCGGTTGTTGACTTCAGAAAACAAGTGGAAAAGGTACTGGGGATCCCAGAGAAATACTGCGTTGACATTTACGGTATGGTTGAGGGGAACGGCTGGCTTGTCCACTGCCCTGAGGGGCATTACCTCCATTCGCCCTATTCGTACTACAAATCGCTCGTCCTTGATGATCAATATAAACCAGTTGGGTATGGCGAGTGGGGCAGGTATGCGTTCCTTGATGCTGCTGCATTCAGCTACCCGGGGTTCGTCATTTCAGGTGACAAGGTTCGTATGCTGGAGCACTGTCCAGTCTGCGATCGTCCCGGTCCGGTGCTTGAACCAGAGATCAAACGAGCTGGTGGCGAAGAGATCCGGGGATGCGCAGAGGAAGTACGACGGATGCTTTCCGCTGATCTAGGAAAAGGGACGTAAACGATGCTATCACCATGGGAAGTCAAACGAAAAGAAATGATGCCACCTCTTTTGATGGTAAAAATGAACATCAGAGGTCTTTTTTCTCTGGTAGAAGTCATTGTGTTAAATCTTGGGACTTTTCGGATGATGAAGGGCCAGAAGAACACGAATATCTATATGAGGCCAGCACCGACGTATACCATCCCTGACTATACGCCAGATATGAAATACTGCAACTCAGAGGAAAAATATCTGAGGCCAACCTTGTTTTGTGATTGCCGTGCACCCGAGATTATTGCGATGGCGCACTTTCTTGGCGCGTATCAGAAGTCAGATCGTGTGTTTGCCGAGGCTGCATTTGAGTTCGTGAAACGAAAAGTAATCCTGGAGATCATCCCTCTCGATGATGTTGTCCCTACACTTACTCGTGCGACCGGTACCTGTGTTCATAAGAATTCACTCTTCATTGCATTGTGTCGGGCTGCTGGCATCCCAGGGCGGTATAAATTCTTCGCGCTGACGATGCTTGACACATGGATGGCGCCTGCTCTTGAGCATGTGCCGCTCATGAAAAAATGGTATGATGCGATGGGGCTTTTCCTGTTACATGGTGAAAGCGAGGTATTCATTGACGGGAAATGGGTCACCGCTGATGTCGGTGCCGAGCCGCAGCGGCAGGCAGCATCATGGATGCCAGTGACGAAACTTGGGGAGGACTCCGCGGGATTATGGTTGTTTCCTATCCCTGGGACCACGCTTCGAAGAGAATCAGTTCCTCTTGGCCTCGGGGTCCCCTCGCAGATCCTTATGAAAAACCTGTTGCCGAATCAAGTCGCGGGAATCAATATCGGAATCCTTGAACAAATCGAAAAAGGGAGAAAACTCATAGAAGAAATGGGCGGGGAAGCTCTGTACGATGCGGAGGCGCGGAAGCGACATCGGCAAACAGCACAAAAATCAGAGCTTATCAAAAACCATGATAGTATCGTTTTTGAAGAAGGATAAATTCAGAAAAGAAGCACCGAAAAAGCACTTGGGCGAAACAGGTGAGCTTCAAACGATTCCAAGCATTTATCATCAAATAAGGGCGGACGCTACTGATTGGGTATACCATGCGATAGTGTCCTTGATAGACGATTCGTAAGCGTACTGTGGGATGTATCTCAGTTGCTGCGCTGCCTTGCGGATATCGAGCAGACGGGTGTGACCAAGGACCTTCACCTTATGGCGTGTTAAAGGAGGATTTTCACGGCCACGTAAAGTCCAGATGTCCTCGACCATCCGAGCAAGCAGGTAGGTCTGTAGATATGACCGGTGTGTTGTCGGTGCTGGAACATGGAGTAATTCAGCAAATTTCTCAATAAGGAGTTTTGGCGTGCAATCGTAACTTTTCACATTGTACGCCTGACCTGATTTGTTTGATGCCTCACCTGCAAGTCGGAGGCAACGAGCGACGTCACGGCCGTCGGAAATGGAAATCTTTTGGTCACCAGTTCCAATATAAAACAATTGTTTTTGTTGTAGCGCTTTAATAAGAAACGGGGCGATTAAGGTGTCCCGGGGACCGGTGACGAGCGGTGACCGGATCGCAGACACCTCCATGTTATAGTTCATTCCATATTCCCATAGCAACAGCTCTGCTCGATATTTGGATTCTCCATATTTCGGTGTAGGTCTCTTCGGGAAGTCCTCCCCAATTGGTTGTGTTGTTTTGGGGAATCCGTAGACCGCAGCAGAGCTCATAAAAACGAATCGAGGCACTTTATTTTCAACGCAGGAATCAAGCAGGTTTTTCGTTCCATAAAGATTGACCTCAAAGAATTCCTTGCGTGACCCCCAGTCCCGCGGGAGCGCGGCGACATGAAACACGACATCGATATCTCGACAGGCGTGCTTTAGCGAACGTATATCAGTGAGATCACCAATCGTAGTCTCCAAGGTTTTTCCTTCAAGAAATGTCATGTTGCTGGTTGCTCTGCGAAGTACTCGCACCGCGTATCCTTGTTGTAACAGCTCATCAACCAGATGGCTGCCGATGAATCCTGTTCCTCCCATTACAAGGGCTCTCATTGAAAAAATGAATGGACGGAACACTAGAAAAACCATTTGGAAAAGATAATATGCGGGTACTCTTTCCTGGTGGGTGCTACCATGATGAGTCTTCGAGAAATGAAGGACCGGGAGTATATCCCTCAAAAGACCTATCTGAAACTCATGATAGGTGGGGGGTTGTCCCTGAGCAAAGTCCTTTTCACTAACCCGCGTGACCTAAAGAAACTTCGAGTGATGCATGCAAATGAGGAACGATATATCCGGAATCCGAAGACCTATGAATTGCCAGCATATAGTACAGGAATGAAGTGTGGGGTCACCGATGAGAAATTCCTCAGGCCCACCCTGTATTGTAATCCCTGTGAACCTGAGGTTGTTGCACTCGCCTACGAGCTTGGCGCATTTCAAAAATCAGATCATGAATTTGTAAAAGCAGCATTTGAGTTTACGAAAGAAAAACTGGATCTTGAGATCTGCCCTATGGATGACGTCTCTGAGACGTTCAAGCGAGGGAGTGGGACGTGCTTTCATCTCATCTCGGCCTTTATCGCGTTATGCCGGTGCGCCGGAATCAAGGCGCGGTACAAGATGTTTGCGATGAACATGATTCAATCCTGGTACGATGCGCTCGTGGGAGCTGATCCTTTGGTTAAAAAATGGTACGACTCTATGGGGTATTTCATGATCGAGGGGGAGGGAGAAGCCTTCATTGACGGGAAATGGGTGGTCGCGCACGTCGGTCCGACCGCAGAGCGGCAAGCAGCGGCGGGGATTCCGATTACGAAGTTCGGGGAGGACTCCATTGGTGTCTGGTTCTTTGCTATCCCTGGAACCATTATGTATATGGAATCAATTCCGTATGGTCTTGGAGGGGCCAGCGGTCTGTTACATCGGATTGCGCCTGCGTCCATGGAGCGGGTCAACATTAGTATCCAAAAACAAAATGCTGTGGGAAAAAAAATAATTGAGGAAGCGGGTGGCAGAGATGCGTACGATGCGCAGGCACGTAAAAGACTCGGGCCAAAGTCACCGACTATAGATTTATCCAATAAAAACGGAATCGTGTTTGGGGAGTGAACAGAGAATGGATACGGCACGGAAGAAAGCATCAGGTGGTTTTACGAGCGATCGAACCAGGCGATATATCATCTACCTTGTCCTACTCATGGGTATGATCGCTATTATGGATCAGTACCTGTCGTTTATTGAGACAAATGCAATTCCGTTTTTAACAAATGAATTTCATGTTTCCAGTGCTGACTATTCTTGGTGGAAAGCAGTGTATTTCATACCAACATTCTTTATATTTTTACTGAACGGCCTGACCGACATCATCGGGAGAAAATATTCGCTTCTCATCCTGATTTTATTGTTCGGGATTCCCGCGGGAGCAATGGTGTTTTTCACGCCGTCGTTCCATTTATACATGCTTTTCTTTGCAATGATTACGTTTGCCACTGTTTCAAACATGTGGACGATCCCGATCGGTGAAGAAGCACCAGCAGAGAAACGAGCGAAGTATGTCTCCTTTGTTTACGGTTTAAGTCTCTTTCCATTTATCGCGATTCTCCCACGAATCATTTTCGCGTTGGATCTGAACTGGAGATGGATGTATGGGATCATGTTCCTGTTTATGTTTCCTGTGATCATCATGTGGGTGTTTATGAAGGAGACAAAACGCTATGAGATCATCAGGGAAGAACGTAGGCTTGGGGTACGAAAAAAACATTTCTACGGAATAGGGGTCATCAATCGATGTGATCTAAAATATATTTTGTTCACTGCAGCAATCTGGATGTGCTGGCTTATTGTGTCCATGTTCGAGGTATATGCAGGGCAATTCTTCATCAACATCCGTGGGTTAACCTTTGATCAATGGTCGCTTGTTTTATTTGGGATCCTTATTCTCATGATGTCTGGTGCGATTATCGGTGGTTGGACCATGGATAAAATTGGCAGGAAAACCGGGCTTCTCATAGGATGCGCAGGTCTTGGAGTATTCGTTGGACTCATCGGGTTTACTGCTGTTCCAATAGCAATTACTGTCACGATCATCGCTGGGTTTTTCCTCGGGTTTTCTTACATCTGGATCATCGTCTATATCCCAGAGATCTTCCCGACAGAGCGACGAGGGACCTGTATGGGATGGACCACTACAACCGCACGCGCCTCGTATGTCATTGGACCAGCACTTGCTGCTATTATGCTGACGGTATCCCCGAAAATGGAATGGTTTTGGGCTGTAGGAGGCCTTCTCATGATCATCCCGATTGTCCTTGTACTCCTATTCCATCCGTATGAAACCAGGACGAAAGAACTGGAAGAGATCGAAGAGAAACGGCAGGCGGTATAGCCTACCTGAAGATCTATGAACAGGT
>Ga0315282_10011607_pt1 | contig 13603 bp, 11 predicted proteins | sample YL17G07_20_MG_FD_203693 | JGI IMG/M metagenome (GOLD analysis project Ga0315282, IMG submission 203693) | Sediment microbial communities from Yellowstone Lake, YNP, Wyoming, USA - YL17G07_20 | ecosystem: Environmental > Aquatic > Freshwater > Lake > Sediment | place: USA: Wyoming | collected... | reverse complement strand
CCGGTAGTGCTGGTTGTTGACGACAATCAGCAGAATCTTGAACTGCTGCAGGCTTATCTTGAGGATACGGACTGCGAGACAGTCCCTGCGCATGACGGCCCGGAGGCGCTGGAGATTATAGGCACCAGTGCCCCTGATTTGATTTTACTGGATGTGATGATGCCTAAAATGAGTGGGTTCGAGGTTTGTAAGAGAATAAAAAACGACCCTAAGACCAGCGACATTCCTGTGATAATGGTAACGGCACTTAATGAATTCGGCGATATTGAACGCGGCATTGATTCGGGCACGGACGACTTTTTAAGCAAACCTGTGAATAAACTGGAGCTTGTAACACGGGTTAAAATAATGCTGAAGCTAAAGTATATAACCGACAAGCTCGAACGCACATTGGCTTATCTAAGCGAGATAGAAAAACAGGCACAAACAGCTAAATCGAATTCAGAGTAGATTTGAATTTGCAGCCTTTAGGGGTTTTGCGGGCTGTTTTTTAGGCGGCAGGGGGGTAAAGTCCGCAAATCTGCCTCTTGTTCGCCTGTGGCGGATTAGAGCCGCAATAACCCCTACACCACACACAATCGCCACATACGCCGCGAAAAATGGATATCCAGATAACTAATTAGGCAAACACCGATTAACAATCGTAGTGCAATAGTCGATATTCATTACAGAACAAATGCTTAAGTTTTTGGGTTATTTGGCGAGGGTGTATGAGCAGATTGCTGGAAATTCTCGGCAGGGGGATGACGGTCGATACGGCCGATTTGATATGGCATTGGCTGAACGTGGCCGAACCTCTAAAAAACGATAACGAATCTTCACAGGCACAGCAATTAAATAAAGTTATCGAGCTGATGGGCAATAGAAAGGCCGACACTGCCCAGGAGCAGCTAAGGCTGTATCTTTTTGAAAATCCCTCCTGCACACGCGGGCGATTGGCATCGGCAGCAATGTGTCTGTACCAAAACCGGCTGGACAGCGCTATCGAAGAGTTAAACTCGGTCTATCTGCGTCAGCCGAACAATACAATGGCTCTTTATGCGCTGGGGCACTGTTATGAACGCCTCGGCAAAGAGTCTGAAGCTGTGGAGTTTTATCAGGATTGTCTGAAGTTTAAAAACTATTTACAGCTTCCCAGGCAGCGACTGGCTGCCATTTATTTCAAAAACGGCCAGCTGGAAAAGACCACAGCCGAATATGAGCTATTAAGGAACGAATATCCCGATGACCTGCCAACGTTGTTAGCGCTTGGTCATTTATATATTGCCAGCGCCAAATATGTAAAGGCCATTGAAACATTTAACACCGCAATTTTAATACATCCGGACAATTTTCACGCTGATGATGATTGTTTAGATGAACTCATTGCCGATGGCCAGCTTCACGAGGCAGCCGAGCAGCTTGAAGATTTGATAGAGGCACAGCCAGAGAGGGCGGATTTGCTCGTTAAGTACGCCGATGTGCTTAGTATGCTGGGTGCTACGACAGAGGCAGTTTCACGGTATGAAGATGCGATTCATATTTGCCCGGGTTTTCTGGATGCGACTATAAAGCTTGGGACACACTATTTGCAGATGCGCGACGAGCGCCTCGCCGCCCAGCAATTTAATAGAGCGGTTGAGATAAATGACCAGATAGTTGATGCGTATATCGGACTTGCAATTGCCCAGAAATTAGCCGGCAATGTCTCAGGCGCCTTAGTAACATTATCGCTGGCTGCGGCAATTGACGCCAATAGCTCTTTGTTGCTTGCTGAAACAGCCACTTTGCAGTTCAAAACAGACTCCGTCGTAAATCCGGCATCTCACAATGAGGATGACTCAATCAACCTAATCGAGAATGACTCAATCAACTTAATCGAGGATGTGATTAGCATCCATCAGCGGCAAATCGCTCACCGTCCGCAAAACCCGGATTTGCACTATAGGCTTGGTGTTCTAATGATGAGCGTCGGAAAGTTAAACGAGGCCGTCAAATTATTGCAGACCGCTTTGGAGCTTAACCCGACCTACGCCAGGGCCAGGAGCAAGCTGGCGGTATGCCTGTTTGAAACTGGCCAAAAACAGGCCGCACTGGAACAACTGATTGGCCCTGATTGTCTCGATAAGGATACGCTCGAACTGCATTATAAAGCAGCCTTGCTTTATTGTGACAGGCTCAAGTTTGCATCGTCGCTCATCAATCTCAACCGTTTACTGGAGAATAATTTCACCTGCGCCGATGCGACAGTCAACGTTTCAGTAGTTCTTCAAAACTTGGGTCTGTTAGACAGGGCGACTGCTATGTGGGATAACCTTTCGGACACAGCTGCTCAGGCACTCAACAATCAATTATAAATGAGCAGAAGGTCAAAAACACCCAATTCGGCTATTTGCCCCCAAATCAAGCCCAATGAAACATAACATATATTATGAGACGTTGTTTCCACAGCACCGCCTTTTGTCATTCCCGCGAAAGCGGGAATCCATCATCAAGCTATCCTAAAATCTGCCCTCCGTATTTTTAGCTGGGTTAAAGAGAACTTAAGTTAGATTTTTTTATTTGTTTTCGATTCCTACAAGGCAAAACAGGCTGTGGCCGCAACCTAATCCCTGTGGAAGAGAAAGTTCCAGATTCCGCAGTACACAAGCCACCTGTGGTCCCATGACGCTGGCCCAAAAATCAACAACATGGAACCTGTCGGCGTTCCTATATAACCACGCCAACATCTTTAACTCACCAGATAGACCTTCAGGGCTTGATTCTATTGTCCTTTTGACTTCTGCATTGTTGGTGCACATCAAGGCATTGAGCACATTCACCACTGCCTGCCATTGGTTATAATAATCGTAAATTCGCGTCCATTCCTCGCGGTTCGTCTCTTTCACTTCTTCCAAATAACTTATATCAAGACCCAGGCCATTTATTTGTCCCCTATAGTCAGGGTCGAACAGTCGATTTACCGCTACTCGTGTTTGATGGCTTTGTTTTTTGAAAAGACTTGTGTCCATATGACGGCCCACGAATATCGCTCGGTCCCGCATGGTTATTATTTTTGTTTTTCTTTTAGCAGATTTAGCTGCTGATTCGATAAGTCCGACAAGCTCTTGACCACTCCAGTACGTGACGTCAAACCATTCGATTCTTTCAGGATTTCGTTCCTGCGGCGGTAATAAATAAGCCATGGTGTAGGGCAAAGTTACACGGCAATCTCTGTCCCAGTACCTCGGCCATTCGGGAGAATATCTGCCAAAAAGGTCAAACATCATGTAACCGCAGGTGTCGATGTGAGAAAAAATTTGCTGCGTAAGCTGCTCAATCTCCTCGAAAGTCAAATGCGATTCCGAAGCGTAAGACGAAAAGTATATGTCGTAGGGGTCGTCTTTCATAAAAGGAAAACCTTCGGACAAATCCCCCTGGACGAATTCGACCTGCTGGAGGTCTGAGTAATTGTGTTTACCCTGCTCGACCATCGCCGGTGATATATCGACCCCTTTATAGAGTTCGATGTCATCTTCAGCTATCACGAATTCCTTGTTTACTGTTTTAACCGGGTCACTTGGAGGAATGTGGGTTAATAATTCCACCCCTTCGCCGCTGCCGCAACCAAGGTCAACTATGCGGACTTTGTTTTTATGTTCTAAAATCCGTTCAATGGCTGGCCGAATAGACATTTTGATGGAAACATCTTCCCAGTATTTGCGCACATTGTCTTTCTTGCCAAATAATCCGGACTTGTCCACACCGTAGAATCCATATTTCACCGCTGACTCATAAAATTCGGTTCTTTGCATAAATCACCAAATCCAATATGAAACTAAACGTTACGGATATGAGATTTCCTATATACACATGCCTTGACAACACTGGCATTCTATCTGCTTACGAATAGGTAATTTATCGCGTGTGATAGTACCCATTTACGAATAGGTAATTTATCGCGTGTGATAGTACCCAAACCGCTGTCGAGCATATCAGAAGAAAGATAGTATATTTCCTCCAATGGGCCATTGATGCGGGCTGGCCTGTGGCAGTAAGGCTGTCTAAAAGCTTTATATCGAAATATCTGGTGGGTACAAGGACTGCCACTGTAATCCAGAAAACTACATCGGCATCATTGAACATTTTACCTTGATTCAGAAGAATGAATATCGTCAAAATAAAAAGGATTACGTTGCCAACAAGCATCCAGAAAAGTCTTGCCATGAGGCCGAGCATGCTATCGTACTTTTCAGTAGGCTGGTCATTTTGTTTTTTCATGTTTCGCCTCCTAAAAAATCGCAATAATAATCGATTAATTAGGCGGCGGCCCGACCACCTTGACACCCCTACGAGACCTTTGTAAGCCTCGCACCCTTTGACAATGAATCGTAATAAAGCTCGGCTCCGATGTCAAAAGTTTTATAATTAGCTTAACTTTTAAGTTTTAATAGTCGTTTCTTCACTTTTTTGTCAATCGTGGAAACTACGGGATTTTCAGGAATTTCCCCTGTTTTTTTGATATTTTAACAACAACTAAGCCGAGATAACTATTTTAACAACTCCGCCTAGTGGTAATCCTGCCGAATCCATTTATTTGGTATGAAGCTGCCGTTTTTGGCAACTGTATATACAGAGAATATATACTGCAATCTCGCCCGAAAAGTCAAGCGAAAATTAGACCCTAAAATGCCCTTTCCTGTTCTCGCAGTGACAAGGGTTTGCCCAAGATTTCGTAATGCAGAATCGCCCTTCTCAACTTTTCAGTGTCGTCGTAATCAGACAAAATTTCAGAAAGATATTTTGTCTGTGGTATTTCTGCTCCAGCTACGGCACGCTCCGCCGTGACGAGCGGCGCAGCAACTCCAGCAGTAACTTTTCCCAGCTTCAGCTGAACCTGCCCGCCTAAAGGCGAGGTCTCGCTGAAGGCGGATGGCATAGCCACCTGCCGGGCTACGGCGGGGCGCTTCGCCCTGACGAGTGGCTTGGACGCTTCAGGGCTGGGTTGACTGCTTGATTCAGGTTCTTCAGGAAGCCCAAAAAACTGCTGCAATCTTTGCAAGCCTATGGTACTTTCAGGCGGCTTACGCAACGGCTTACGGGGTTTTTGCTTCTTCTCCTTCGGTGCGGTCTTATTTGCTCTTGCTTTGACGATACTGCCGACCGCATAGAAAATCGACAGTATCACAAAAACAAGTATTTGCATCCAGCCGGTATCCTTCTCGTCGCTGTTTCGAGCAGCCAGAACTTGTCCGCCTAAGGCGGATAAAAATTGTGCTAACCAATAGTTCATTTTCGCATTGTGTATATGAGTTGATGCGTAGAAGGCTCACTCATCTACTCATTCACCCGTTACCGTATAATATCATTCTTTCTTTTCGGGTTTTGCGATTGATTGTCTCATTGAAGTATCTGCGCTTATGTTTTTCAATCGATAGTAGTCCATAATGCCGAGATTGCCTTTTTTGAAGGCCTCGGCTATAGCCAGCGGCACTTCCGCCTCAGCCAGGACGACTTTGGCCCTGTTTTCCTGTACCAGCGCTGTCATTTCCTGCTCGCGTGCGACAGCCATAGCCCGACGCCCTTCCGCTTCCGCCTGGCGCATCCGCTTGTCTGCTTCGGCTCGTTCGGTTTCGAGCTTGGCGCCGACATTGGCCACCTCCATGTCCTTGGTGCTTACCCCTGCAACGCTTACATCGGCAATATCAATCGAGACAATCTCGTAGGCCGTCTGTGCATCAAGGCCGCTGTCCAGCACCTTCCGCGAAATCCGGTCGGGATTTTCCAGCACATCTTTATAAGTCTCTGCCGAGCCAATTGCGCTGACGATACCCTGACCGACACGAGCGATGATGGTTTCGTCGGTGGCCCCTCGAACCAGCTGGTTAATGTTAGACCTGACGGTAACTCTGGCACGGACCAGCATCCTGATGCCGTCTTTGGCGACGGCGTCAAGCATGGTAGATCCACCCAACGGGCAATCTATGATTTTGGGTGTAACGGTGGTCTCGACCGCTCTGAGTATATCCCGCCCTGCCAGGTCGATGGCACGAGCGACATCAAAGCTAAGAGGTATCTTGGCTCGATTCGCTGCAATCATAGACTGAACCACATCTATCACATAACCACCGGCAAAATGGTGTGCCTGCAGCTGTGTGAAGGTAATCGGCAGGTCCGCCTTGCGGGCAATAATAAGGGCATTGACGCAGGTCATTACATCGCCTTGGTATGACCCCCAGAAGCGTCTTTCCCGCTCAAATTTTTCTTCCATCCAGCGCTCAAGAGGCTGCGTGGTGGTTTCCCGGTCGGGCCTGTCCTTGCGGGGAAATCTGTTCTTCGCTACGAGCCATACACTCTCTAATTGCGGGGTGTCGAGGTCGGTGATTCCTGCCTGGACGACGGCAATCTTGGCACGGACGATTTCTTCACGCGGAACTCCGCGCAAAGCCATCCCAATCAGGTCAAAGAAGCTGACGTGCGCCCCGCTGAAGAAGGCTTTAATCCAGGTTTTTATGAATGATATAAAAACAACAAAAAAAACGATGACGATTATACCTGCTATAATCGCCAATACCGTTACAACTACGTTTCCGTTTCCCTGAGCTAATAAAATTGTTTTCATCATTTATGGACTCCTGTATTGATAAATTAACAAAGCATCGATTTGTTCCGGGGCAGCAATTATATGTTTTTCCTTCTTACAATTATATTGTTGCCCTCGACTTCCTTAACGATTATTTCAACCGACGAATCAATCATTTCGCCTTCGGAAACCACGCTATATCTTTTACCATTTATTTCAGCGATACCTGAGGGTCGCAGCCCCGTAACAGTTACACCGCTTTTATCTTTAAGCCCGCTGAAATTCTCATCGCTAATCTCAACTTTCCCGCTAAGAGGGTCGAGCTTTTTGTGTGGTTCCGCCAATATCATACGACGACCGAACGGCGTTTTAGGCAGAACCTTTAACCCCAGTAATATCAATATCGGAACACAAATAAAAGTGGCAAGCAGGATAATCCAGCCCGCCGGTTCGCCGTGCATAAAACCGAGGATAACAGCCCCTATCAGCGATGCCGCAGCAAGAAACCCGAGTATGCCTCCCGACGGCAGGATTGTTTCGAGAAACGCCAACAATATCCCGGCCAACAGCAATATGATAGCGTAGGTCAAAATATACTGCTCCTTTTAGGTATTTCCTTTACCACTATACGATTTCCCTCAACAACTTCAACTACAATCTCCCTGTCTGCCTCGATAAGCTCACCGCCCGAAACCACATCCAGCCGCAGGCCGCCGAATTTGGCCTTGCCGGCCGGCCGCAGCTGACTGAGACTTATTCCCTTTTGTCCCACCTCAATAGGCTCTGCGGAAGGCCTTGCAGCGACCTTGCTAGCGCCCATCCCAATTTCCACCGCTTCCTGCGGGGCAGCCAGCATCAGACGCCTGGCTATGGGGATTTTCGGAAGATGTTTTGTCACCAGCCACGCCAGAAGGACGAATCCGAAAAAGCCGAATAACAGACCCAAAGCTCCATTTGTGAATAATTGCCAGTCATATTGGGTTTGCGGCCAAGGCAGTTTCTCGGGCGGATTTTTGATGAGCATTCCGAATAAACCGAAAAATATAAGTGCTATGCCCAGTATGCCCGCAACGCCGAACCCGGGCAGGATAAAAATTTCCACCAGCAGTAATATGATACCCAAAATAAATAACGCCACTTCCACCCAGTTGGCCATACCAACAAGGTATTTGCTGCCGACTATAATTACAAAGCATATTACCGCCACCATGCCCGGCAGAATGACTCCGGGCGTGCTGAATTCAATATAGACCCCCAACAGCGCAAGCATAACAAGTACGGCCATCACGGCAGGAGAATTCACCCACCTGACCATTTCTTCCGACCAGCTGGTTTTCAGCGCTATCGGCTCACCGGCAAAAATGACACCATCGCGTTTCGCCAGAAAATCCAGCACCCCTGCCCTGCTGTTAACGACCGCCCTTGCTACACCGTATTCGAAAGCTTGAGAAGCGGTGAGCGTTAACAGCTCGTTATCTTTAACAATCAATTCCTTATGTTCCAAATCATACTTTTTTGAGTCATCCGGCAGTTGATGCTCCTCGAAAAATTCTTTTTCGCCGGTTTTGAGATTCTTCAGCCGGTAAATTTTTGTCCCCATACTTACCATTGCCTTGAGCAGCACGGCAGGATAACGGTTCGCCTCCGCCGCCCTTGTGAAAGCCGCACGGGTAAAGCTCTCGGTTTTTTCCCGCTCGACACCCTCAAGTTTGGCGCCAATCTGAATAGGGGCGCAATCGCCTATGGTGGTGTTTTCGAGCATTATTATGTCTTGGCAGGAAACACTTATCATTGCCCCGGCTGATATCGCCTCGGTTGTTATATAGGCAACAGTGTGGGCTTTTTTAGCGACATCGAGTATAAAGTACTTCGATATATCATCTGCCGATTCAAGAAGCCCTCCGTATGTGCTTATCTCATATATCAGGTACTCTGCTCCCGCATCGAGCGCGATTTGTGTCCTTCGCTGAATTGACTTATACAGGCCGTTGTCAATCATACCCTTGCAGACAATTACCGCTGCCTTAACCGTTCGTTCTTGCGTCGAAAAATTGTTCGGCTCATTTACTCCAAATGCCGTCAGGTATCCCTTACGGGACGAAGCTTGAAATAAAAGTAGGGCTAACAAAACAACCGCTAATTTACGAAATGCGCTCTTCATACCAGAATTTTATTCTTAAACTGCCAATTTGGCAATACTATTGTGATTTAAACAGGTGCATCATCTGGCTTAACCCCCGCCCATTGCAGTCCGCCTATTATCGCCTGGGCTATATTTGTGAGATGGTCGCCGATTTTCTCGGCATTATCAACCAAATCAATAAATATCAATCCCCCCTCCGCTGTGCAAATCCCATCGCTCATACGCTGAACATGGCTGCGACGATATTCCATCTGCATCCTGTTGAGGTTACCCTCGATAACTAAGGCCGCCTTAGCAGACTCAATATCATTTTTCTCCAAAGCCGTTATGACACAATCAAACATATGCTCTACCTTTGTTCTTAGCTTGTCAGCTTCAGCCAAAGCCCCTTCACTGAAGGAAAGTTTCTGCTCAATCTTGCGTTGAGCGATTTCAACAATATTGACAGCGTGGTCACCGATACGCTCAAGGTCATTCACCGTATGCAGCAACACAGGCAGCTCGTTAGCTACCTCTTCAGATAACTGCTCCCGTGAAAGTTCAACAAGATACGATGTAATCTCAAGCTGGAAATCATCAATAATATCCTCAGTCTGCATTGCTGCTTTCAGCTTCTGGCCGTTACCTGCAATTAAACCGTCAATAGCACGCTGAACTGCGTATTTTGCCCTCTCTGCCATACGCATGATTTCGCGCTTGGTCTGCTCCAATGCCAACACAGGCGTGTGAAATAGGTGCTTCTCCAGCACAACTGGCTTTCGAGCTAATTCCTCCTCTGTAATTGGCAGTATCTTGACAACTATTGCTTCCAGCCAATTGATAACCGGCAAAAATACAATCGTATTAATCACATTAAACACACTATGGGCCATAGCCATATATACCATTATTGTGCTTTGTGACAATTCCCACGGTGTGACCCACATCACAATTTTTGCAAATACTCCCATCCACAATAATGGCAGAAAATAAACCGTACCGATGGCATTGAATACCGTATGCCCTATTGCTGCCCGCTTGGAATTCCGTGATGTTTGAATGGCTGCCAATTGCGCCGTAATTGTCGTGCCGATATTGCTGCCCAGGATAAATGGTATCGTAACCCGCAGCACTAAATCCCAATCCGTCCCGAAAGCCCCTTTGAAAGCCAGGACCTGCACTATCGCTATGAACGCAGAGCTGCTCTGTAGAAGTGCCGTTATCACTATCCCTGCCAGAACCCCAAGCAAAGGATTTTCACCAATCCGTATCAGGGCATCTTGCACCCCCCTGCTTTCGCTTATGTTAAATCCTTCCGGGCCAAAGGCATTACTCAAAAACGCAAGGCCCAAAAACAAAAGCCCGAACCCCAATAATATATTGCCGATACCCTTACGCTTCTGTGTCCCTCCCGCGAGCTGCAACAGAAAACCTATCAAAATAGCCGGCAGCGAATACGCCGTTATCGCAAGCCCACCGATACCGAGCAATGAAACTATCCACGCCGTAATAGTTGTCCCTATATTTGCACCAAGAATGACACCCAACGCCTGCCTCAAGCTCAATAGCCCCGCATTTACAAGACCAACTATCATCACGGTAGTAGCAGAGCTCGATTGTATCACACACGTAACCAGCATCCCTACCAGAACCCCCATAACCCGGTTTTTTGTCAAAGTCCCAAGAAGCTTTTTGAGTTTCTGCCCGGCTGCTTGCTTCAGACCACTCGACATCAACCCCATCCCGAAGAAGAATAACCCTAACCCCCCTGCCATCAAAAAAGCCATATTTTTTATCATCTCTAAGTCCTGCCAAAATCTCAAAATTACAATGTTCCGGTATTTTTACCTCCTCGCCTTGTCTGGTCAAACGAAAAAAACAAATGGAAAATGCAAAGAGAAATTAAGTCCAGTAATTTTTATTCCGCAATTTTAATATTTGCTTTTTGATACTTAATATGGGTTATGCTAACCTGCGTAAAATCTCTATCCCCTGCTTTATCTTTTTATCACTTGTTGCGTAACTTATCCGGAAATGCGTGTCTTTTTCGCTGAATACATTGCCCGGTATAACAAGCACGTTGTTGGCAATTGCCTTCTCCACGAATTTTGTTGCCCCCCCTGCCGGCGCCTTGACAAATGCGTAAAACGCTCCGCCAGGCTTGACCATCTCGAATTTATCTTTCAATCCGTCGTAAATAAGGTCCCTCTTCTTCCGATACGCCTTCACAAAATCGCTCACGTCATAATCCAGTGCCGCTATCGCCGCCTTTTGGAACGGACTCGGCGCACAGACAAATGTGTATTGCTGTATCTTGGTCATCTGCTCGATTACGTCTCTGAGGGACTCGTCAGCCGCCGCAAAGCCTAACCTCCACCCCGACATTGCGTAAGACTTGCTGAATCCTCGCAGCAGAAGAATTTTGCTGTAGTAATTAGCTATGCTTGGGCAGTTGCCCTCGTAGCAGAATTTCTCGTATATTTCATCAGTTATAACAAGCACATCTTTTTCCGCTGCTATTCTTGCAAGGGCCTTTATCTGCTCTTCTGAATATACCACGCCGGTCGGATTGCAGGGCAAATTAAGTATAATCATCTTGGTTTTGCTGGTTATCGCCTTGCTTATCTTCTCCAGCGGAAGCTCGAAGCTCGGATAGCTGTCGACAAAAACGCATTTACCGCCTAACATATTGACTAAGTGCTTATACATTACAAAATAAGGGTCGGGTATAATCACCTCATCGCCGGGATTGATAAGTGCCATAAATGCCAGAAGCAGCCCCCCGCTCACCCCGCTCGTAACAAGTATTGCCGGATTCGTCCAGCCAAACTCATTTTTTATCTGCTCTGCGATTTTCCCCTGCAGCAGACTATCCCCTGCCGTTTGCGAATATTTGTTTTGCCCCGCCTTGATTGCCTTTATCGCTTCTTCTTTTAATGGCCCGGGCACATCGAAGTCCGGCTGACCTATCGAAAAATTCACCGGGTCCTTCAGCTTCTCCCCCAGTGCAAAGACCTTCCGAATCCCACTTGCATCAATTTGTCTTGTCCGCTCTGCGAGTAGCTTTTCCATAAATAGTCAATAGTAAATAATAAATAGTAAATTACAAAGTTCTATCGGCTATAATCTTTTTCATTTGACCAATATCGTAACTGAATTGACCAAAAAGTCAAAACCCAAAAATGACCTTTTCATCCTGAGCGAGGCCCGAAGGCCGAATCGAAGGATCTCAACCCCTCAATCGTAAATAGTCAATAGAAAACCTGTCCTGAGCGGAGTCGAATGGGGTAGATCCCCGAGTGTGGCTACTTGGGCCAAGAACAGGGGACCCACTTCCAATTCCCCATCTTTCCCTATACCCCCCTATCGCTACCCCCCTGCCCTCCTTTTTCTCAAACGCTAACTACTCACTACTAAAGAACTTATATTAACCTTTTTCTTTTCCTTTTCCCTTTCCTTTTTCTTTTTCTTTAGGTTTTTCTTTAGATGGTGCTGACGCCGCCGGCGCTGCCGCCGCCGGTGTTGCCGGCTTTGCTCCGGCCGGTGCTGCTTGTCCTTCCGGCGTAGCTGCTACAGCAGCTTCCTTAGCGGCTTCCTCTTTTTCTTTTCGGCCGGCGTGACTCTTGCGATGAGCAATTTTTGGAAGCCCAAAAACCGATTGCTCTTCAGACCATCGCTCTTCATCTTTTAGCTGCCCGACGCGCTCTGCCCGTGTCAAAACGTTTCGGTGCCTCTTCAAGGCGCCCTTGATTTTTAAAGAATGGTCAATAGACATTCAACATTTCTCCTGAAAAACTATTCATCAAACTTCTTGCCGTATGCATCGCGAAACGGCTGGCTGCCAAAGGATTCACTTCCCGGCGGTGCCTTGTATTTAGCACCCAGCTCGATTATCTTCTGTTTTGCAAGGTAACCATCTGTCCCCGGCTTTGCCGGATTTTCGTATTTGTCCTTAGTAACCAGATAATACCAATCGCTGATTTTTATTATTTCAGTCTCTATACCGAACCCGGCAAAATACTGCTTTACTGGCTCCAAATCAGCCCTGAGCTGGTAGGATTGTATCACAATTCGATTATCACCCTTTGGTTTAACCGGCTCGACTTTTTGGATAACCGGCGGCACCGGCGTTTTCTCTTCGGCCGGAGCAGTTCTTTGCGGTGCAACAACAGCCGTCACCTTTGGCGCCGCCTTCGGCACACTTGCCGGCATTTTTGCAACTGGGCTGGTCGCCTTTTGGCTGCTTCGATAACTAATTTGACCCAGCCGAAATACTACTAAAACCAGCAGAACAAGCGCCAGAAGCAGTGCAATTGCAAGCTGATACGGCATTGATATCTCAATCCTGCCAGCGTTGAATTGCACGATTCTCGGCCTATTGAGCCAGCTTGCCGCCCTTTTATGCAGCGGGATTGAAAACCTTGTTGCAGTTTGCTTATCTTCGCCGGTTTTTTCCGGGTGCAGCGGCTCTAAAGCCTTGTCATAGCGTGGCTTAGGCCATGCTGCTTTACTCATTACCTCGTAAAGAGCCTTTTTTTCACGATTACGTGCCATAACCACACCCTCTTAATTTTGATACGATAATCAACTATTCTACCGGGCCATTTCTACAGAACAAGCCAAAACCGGCAAAAAATCATCAAATCTTTTTACAATATTTCAACCCGGATTTCAATCAAAAGTGCAGATTTTCGAACCAAACGCGCATGTTCGTGTTTGAAAACGTTCGAAAACATTCGAAAACGTTCGAAAATTGATATGAAACGTTTGAAAATAGTATAGAAACGTTTGAAAATATTCGAAAATATTCGACAATTTTTTACCTATATGCGCATTTGATTGAAATTTGTTGTCGGCCACAAAGACACAAAGGCACGAAGAAAATTTAATCGCTGATTACGCAGATGACACAGATTTAATTGGCCACAAAAAAGCACAAA
>Ga0315282_10011606_pt1 | contig 13604 bp, 11 predicted proteins | sample YL17G07_20_MG_FD_203693 | JGI IMG/M metagenome (GOLD analysis project Ga0315282, IMG submission 203693) | Sediment microbial communities from Yellowstone Lake, YNP, Wyoming, USA - YL17G07_20 | ecosystem: Environmental > Aquatic > Freshwater > Lake > Sediment | place: USA: Wyoming | collected... | reverse complement strand
AAAAGGGGTATTATTTTTTTCAAACATCCTATGTACAAAAGGATAAAAAGGCCATGAAAGCTTTGACGCTGGATGGGATCTGGCAACTTGCGCCAATTTCCGAGAGCTGCACAAACCCCGCTAAGATTGAAAAATGGTGCGAAATGGATGTGCCTTCTCATTGGCAGCAACATCCCGATCTGCGGGAAAAATCCGGAATGTTTTTGTACCGCAAAACATTTGGTTTCAAAACCGAAAAAGGCAAGCGCCATTTCCTGGTGCTGCCCGGGATCTTTTATTGGTCAGTTGTTACGCTCAACGGCAAAAGGCTGGGCGAACACGAAGGATATTTTACGCCTCAGCAATATGACGTCACAGCCCTTCTTTCCGCCGAAAACGAGCTGCTGGTCGAAGTGAATTGTCCCGATGAAAAAGAACGTAACAACAAGCGTATGATCACAGGGGTTTTTTCTCATTGGGATTGCTTAGATCCGATGACCAATCCCGGCGGCATCTGGCTGGAGCCTTATATCCTTTCTTCCGAATTTGCTCATATCGAAGCCTGCCGTTTTCATACCGAGCGGCTCATCGAGAAAGATGCCCAGGTCACGCTGAAGCTTGCAATCAACGCCTCTTCTGCAGCCAAGGTCTCGTGTGAAATCAAATTCGAGCCGGAGAACTTCAAAGGGAAAAAATATGTATTCGAATCGGAAATGAATCTGAAACAAGGAGATAACGACTTCACATTTTCACACCTTCTGACATCGCCGGAACTTTGGTGGACGCACGACCGCGGCAATCCGAATCTGTACAAGCTTGTCGTAACGCTCAAACAAGGGCGCCATTTGATTGATTCATTTGCGCATCCGGTCGGCGTGCGCACCGTGCGATTCGACAATTGGATATGCTCGGTGAACGGCCGGCGTCTATATTTAAAGGGCAACAATGTCCCGCCCACAGACACCCGCATTGCCAAGGTCTCATATGCGGATTGCGAGCGCGACATCCTGCTGGCAAAAGGCGCCAACCTGAACATCCTGCGCGTGCACGCCCATGTGGATCATCCCTCGCTTTATGAGGCCGCCGACCGGCACGGTGTTTTGCTGTGGCAGGATTTTCCGCTTCAATGGTTCTATTGCAAGGAGGTCCTGCCGATCGCCAGGCTGATGATACGGGACATGATCGCCCTTCTTTATAATCATCCCTCCATTTGTCTATGGTGCTGCCATAACGAGCCGATCTATGTGGTGGATACCAAAGACATGACGTTTTGGACGAACGCCAAATCTTTCTGGAGCCTTTTTGTGTATTCCTGGAACCGAAACGTTTTGGATGCCGAACTTCATAAGGCAGCTTCTGAAGCCGATCCTACGCGGTTCGTCAATCGATGCTCAGGCGAGATGACCACGCCTTGGCAAAAAGGGGGCGACACGCATTTTTACTTCGGGTGGTACACCGTGCAGGGCAAGTCGATGCGCGCATTCGACAAGATTGTCCGTTGGCTGCCAGCAAATTTGCGGTTTGTCACCGAGTTCGGCGCACAAAGCTTCCCCAATCCGGAAAGCTGCGCTAAATTCATGGATTCGGATATCCGCAAAATCGATTGGGTCGCGCTTTCCCGCACTAACAGCCTACAGATCGAGTTGATGGATCATTGGGTCGGATTGGCTCAACCGGACCTGGCGACCCTGATCGAAAAAAGTCAGGCCTATCAGTCGAAAATGAACCGATTTTATATCGACCGCATCCGCCGCGCGAAATACAACCCGGGAGGCGGCGTGATTCCATTTATGTTCACAGACCCGAACCCGGCCGTGCAATGGTCGGTGGTGGATTACTGGCGCGCGCCAAAGTCCGGCTATTACATGCTTCGCGATGCCATGCGGCCGATTTATGCCTTTGCGATTCTTGACGCTGATTCCCGCAAGGCCGACGGCCTGCCGCTTCGCATCGATGTGTATATTGTCAACGACACGCTAAGCGATCCGGGCGAAATTCCCATTTCGCTTACAATCACGGATCCGAACGGCAAAAAGATCTCGGAGCATTGGGCCAAGACCAAAGTCGGTCCCGATAGCCCGGCGCTTCATGCGCTTACTGTTTTCGACGCCTCAAAAACTCCCGGGACTTATAATGCCGTTGTAGTCATGGATAGGCCGGATGATCGCTTTGAAAACGCCTACACATATGAGGTGGAATAATCCTAATGTAACCCCGATCCCAAATTATCCGGGACATTCCTCGAGTCATTTGTAAAATGGATTAAAAAAAATCCATTTCCTTCTTGAAATTCAATATACTTTATTTGTAATATCTTGATTTTACGATAGTTTTCAAGATAGTTTGCTGCTTTTAAAATAGGAAATGATATTATTTGTAACGTGTTGATTTTGCAATAGCTTTCTAAATTATTCTCTGAATAATGCAAAGATCAAAATGGTTACGAAGGCAGAGCCTCCATGTTAGACGGCGAATTATTATGAGATATCAGCCTTTTTTCAGGCTTGTCCTGCCGATCCCAAAACATAGACGTTTTTGTGCTTGTAAAGTTCTTTCAAGGCATCGCGGGCCGGGCCGAGGTATTTTCTGGGATCGAACTCCTCCGGCTTTGATGTAAAGACCTGGCGAATCGCTGCGGTCATGGCAAGGCGGCCATCCGAATCGATGTTGATCTTGCAAACCGCAGATTTTGCAGCCTCGCGCAACTGTTCTTCCGGAATTCCGATGGCGTCTTTCAACTTCCCGCCGTTTTCGTTGATGATCTTAACGAGATTCTGCGGCACCGACGAGGAGCCGTGGAGCACTATCGGGAAGCCCGGAATGCGCTTTTCGATCTCGGCTAAGATATCCAGCCTGATTTGAGGTTTGGCGCCGGGCTTGAATTTATAAGCGCCGTGCGAGGTTCCTATGGCGATGGCCAGGCTGTCAACTCCGGTTTTGGTCACGAAATCCTCCACCTGATCCGGCTGAGTAAAAGTATGTTGCTCGGCATGCACATCGTCTTCCACGCCGGCCAGAACGCCAAGCTCGCCTTCGACATTCACATCGAACTGATGCGAATAAAAGACGACCTTTTTGGTCAGAGCCACATTCTCATCGTAAGGCAGATGAGAGCCGTCGATCATTACGGAAGAAAAGCCGTTTTCGATGCAGCTTTTGCACAGATCGAACGTATCTCCATGATCCAGATGCAATACTATCGGAATCGGATAGCCGAAATCATTTGCCAATGCCACAGCGCCTTGCGCCAAATAACGCAGCAGAGTTTGGTTTGCGTATTTTCTGGCCCCTGATGAAACCTGGAGGATCACCGGAGATTTTGTCTCAACGCACGCCTGGATGATCGCCTGCAATTGCTCCATGTTGTTGAAGTTGTAAGCCGGAATGGCATAACCGCCCTTGACGGCCTTTGCGAACATCTCACGCGTATTTACAAGACCCAGTTCTCTGTAACCGATCGCCATGGCAATCCTCCTTTCGCATTTATAAAAAATCCAGCGAGACTTGATGCAACCTACAATATTCCAACATTATGTCGTTTCGATCTCATTGGTCAATATCGTATAATATTTCTCTGATCGATCGGTTCTATCGGGTCGATTCTCTCGAAGCTTAATGATAAAAAATTCAAATGGATGCATATGGGCTCGCATCTTATGACTATTCATTGATTCCAATATCACTAGGCCGCACAAAGCGGCGAAATCCGCGGGAAGGATTTTATAAAAACCCGTTCGCTTTCCTTGCAATCCGATTTTGTTTGTGGATGATAAGCCAGTCGAAAGCGCCTTGCAGATGAAATTCGAATCGAATGCACGGCAGGGCGATTAGGACTTAGTGCTTCGATTCGCAAATACAATGACGTATCATGGTCAATCGCTTTATCAAATTTGCTCCCTCAGCACTAAGCCCTGAGGGAATAAATTCTCTATCGAATTTATGAATCGAAGGACTTAGAGATGAATACAGGATATTCCAAAGCAAAAACTGACTGGCTCCCATCGGCGATTGTCGGCTCTTTTGCTTTGTGCACATCGGCCACCGGATTTTTCATGCCTGTATTTTTTCGCGAAAAACTCGGTTTTTCCGGCAGCCAGATAGGGCTTTTGTTCGCATTCCAAGCCGTCACCGGCATTCTCACAGCATTTCCTTCCGGCCTGAGCAACGACCGCATCACCAGCCGCACTTTGGTCGCTTCCGGTTTGCTCATCCAAGGCGTCGGTTATGCGCTGATGGGAATCGTTCGCCTATACATACCGTTTTTGATGGTGTTTATTCTCTGGGCCGTTGCAAACAACATTTTTAAGTTGAGCCTCGATGTTCAGGTATTAAAAACCGACGACGGCCAATATACAGGCAGCCGCATAGGCCTATATCAAGGAGTCCGATTTTTCGGGCTGACCCTCGGCACTGTCGGCGCCGGATATCTGCTCACAAAATTCGATTTTGAATGGAGCCTCTTTTTCGTGGCGATCTGCTGCGGAATATTAACCATTCTTGCATTGTGGCTGGTGCCGACCCCGATTCTTTCCTCGTCGCTCTCGAATTATCGCGCCGACTTCTCCAATCCCAAAGTATTGTTTTTCGCCATATGGATGTTTCTATTCAGCAGCCATTGGGGGCCGGAATATACCTGCTATTCGCTTTTTTTGCGCGACAATCTTCATCTGTCTCTGATTCAAATCGGATGGTATATGAGCTTCGAATTTCTGATGTTCGCCTTGACTATATTTTTAATACGCCACTCGATGAGGACCGGCGACCGAGTAAGGTCGTTTGCCGTATTGGGATTGGCTTTATCAGGCATCGGCCATGTAGGAATGGTCTATCCCGTTTTTCAGATATCGCTTGCTTTCCGAATGTTGCACGGCGCAGGAGACGGGATTATCGCCATGATTCTCTATCTCGGCATTGCGCGATTGTTTGCGATCGAACGGCTTGGCGGCAATGCGGGGCTGATCACTTTGGTGACAATGTTCGGTTTTGTCACGGGAGCCCTGATCGCAAGTCCTCTTGGAGAATCGTTAGGGTATGGCTGGCCGCTTTTCGGCAGCGGCATTATCACCCTGCTGCTTATTCTGCCTTTGATTTACAGAACAAAATCCAAACATAGTCTGATATGAAAAAACTCGTCAGCTTAATATGCAGTTTCAAAACAGGAACGCCACATTGCCATAGATGCTGAAAGGCGCCCAAGTGGGTTCATAACTGATTTTTCCTTCAAGGAAATTCCCGCTTTCTTTATCCGATGCCGAATTCAGCGGCAGATATAAATCGATCCTGGCCGAGCCTCCGACCGCTATGTTTTTATGGACTTGAACCAGCGCGCCGCCTAGAAATCCTAAATTCAAATGGCTGCAATCCATATCTACACCGCCGAAGCTTCCAGTAAACCCTGCGTAACGGACTTCTCCGTCGATATTGATAATGGTTTTTGTATATTCGAGCGCAAATCCGGCAAACGGTTTGACCTTGCCTATCGGAAAGTAATAACGGAATTGCGGTCCGATCCGCAGCATCTTTATTGAAAGATCGCCGCCATCGATATTCACATCTTTAATGCTGTAACTTTTCGTCGATCCGTCTGCCGAAAAATAAGCGAGTTCGCCTCCGATGGCCCAGTTGCTTTTATCGCTATTATAACCGGCTACCACGCCTATGGATGGGGTAGGATTGATGATCAAGCCGGTGTGGCCGCTGCCTTTTTCAATGGGATTGCCGTGTGCTGAAACGCTGCCCTTGACATCCGCAGTTGCGTAAAAGTCGAAAAGATTGAAACCGAGATTCAGTTCCGCGAACCCGCTCGCCCATGCGGAAGTTGAGCAAAAGAGAAGCGCTGTTACTATGAAAACACCATATAGGCATGAAAATCCGCTCCGTCTGTGCATCGAAATCCTCCTGAATTCAGCCGTAATAAAAATATCTTATTGCATTTGAAGCCAAGCATCAACGACTTCAGGCGGACGAATACCGCTTAATGAATTTTTCACAGCGTGGTTCGACCATGCTCACCACGTCCTGAGTCAAAATCGAAGGGCGTGGTTCGACCATGCTCACCACGTCCTGAGTCAAAATTGAAGGACGGGATTCGGCTCCCTTTTTTAAAACTCCATGAATCCCAAAGAGAAAAAAACATAATTGTAACTGTTGAAATTGAAAAATAAGATTAGATATACTATACGATCTTTTTAAGATGACTTTTTAAAGGCGCTTAAGTCATGGAATACGAAGCAGAGATTAACGATCTGGAAGCAAAGTTTAATAAATTGCGGAGAGATTTCGATCTCTTCTTTACCGGAGAAAGTAAAAAGGCGCCTTATGAATTAAGGAGAGAAGTCCAGACAAAGCTGGATAAGATGATTGCAGGTCCGCCGACCAATACATCGTTGAAATTCAAGCTCAAAACATTGAACGATTCATTCATCTCAATCCAGCATTACTGGGATCGCGTACTGTATCAGATTGAAATGGGAACCTATGCGCCGGACAGATTCAAGGCGGATATTCGAGTAGGAAAATTTGATAAAAAAACGGGAAAGATCGAAAAAACAACTGAAAATATGCCTCCACGGATCAGGGCCGCTCGAAGAATAACATCAGAAGCGGATCGGGCTTTGAGATCGCTTTTTTCGCAATATATCGAAGCCCGCCGTGTGACCAACGAGCGCACGGATATTACGTTGGAATCATTTAAAAAATCCGTTGAAAAACAATTGGCCGAATTAAAGAAAAAGTTTGGCGAAGGAGTACGGTTGCAGGTCATGATCGAAAATAACAAGACAAAGCTGAAAGCCATCGCCGACAGGCCGGCCAAGCCGATGGAAAACCCGAATTCTTAAGAGGTTCTCATAAACCAAGGTGGGGAATCATGCTGACAAAAAAAGAAATTGAGCGGTTCCGCAAAATGCTTCTCAAAAAAAGAGAAGAGATCCTCTCCAAAACTTCAAATCTCCAGGAGGTCAGACAAACGCACCAATTCGAGGGTGAAGGCGACGAGGGAGATCAGGCGGAAAGGGCAAGCCGTCAGGCCTTGGCTTGGAGACTGTTGGACAAAGACCGGAAATTGCTGGCCGAGATCGACCATGCGCTCAGAAAAATCGATTCCGGCGAATACGGAATCTGCGAAGGCACCGGAATACCCATCGATAAAAAACGCCTTTTAATACGTCCCTGGACGCGATATTCGATACAGTACAAAGAAAAACTGGAGAAGCAGAAAAAAGCCGCTAAAGTCGGCAAAGGCACTGAAATCAATCAACTATTCTAATCAAACAGATTGAAACGCAGCGCGCACGCAACCTCGCTCCGCCAATCCCTCTCCGCCAACCCCGCTTCGCCAAAGCGCTACACGGCGGCGAGTTGCGCCCTTACTTAAATTTCATCAATTCAAGCACTGATTTTCCAATTCAATTTTAATTGACATTCTTAATTTCATTCCTACATTTCACTCAGAAGAGACGAGATATGAAAAGGAAATTTCACAAGGAGTAGACTGATGAAAGCTTTGATACTTTATTATTCAACATATGGGCACATCCACCGAATGGCGGAAGCTGTTGCGGAGGGAGTAAAAGAGGTTCCGGGGACAGAAGTCAGGTCGCGTAGGGTTCCGGAGACATTGTCTCAGGAAATTCTTGAAAAAACAGGGGCTTTGAAAGCCCAGAAGTCCTTCGAGCATGTCCCCATCGCGACGTTGGATGATCTGGAATGGGCGGACGCCATCATCTTCGGCACGCCTACCAGATACGGGAATATGATCGGTCAGATGCGACAGTTCCTGGATTCCACAGGCCAGCTTTGGGCGAAAGGAGCGCTGATCGGGAAAGTCGGCAGCATCTTCACAAGTACGGCCACCCAGCATGGAGGCCAGGAATCGACGATTTTGACATTTATCCCCACGCTTATGCACTTAGGGATGGTTATTGTCGGTTTGCCTTATTCTTTCCAGGGACAGACCAGGATCGACGAAATCACCGGAGGATCGCCTTATGGCGCCTCCACGATAGCCGGCCCGCAGGGAGAGCGTTTGCCCAGCGAAAACGAGCTGGCGGCCGCCAGATTCCAAGGCAAGCATGTGGCCGCCATAGCTTCTAAGCTGGCAAAATAACGGAATCGATTTCAAGCTAAATACGCTGATTTCGAATCACAACAGTTCGATATTGCCAAGCACTCTATTCATAAAAGAAATTTTACTTGTCAATTCTTTGCCGCACCATCCGGGCCAGTTTTTCAGGTTTATAGGGCTTCTGAAGGTAATTGACGCCCTCGACCATGGATTCATGATTATCCACTATCTCCTGAGTATACCCGGAGGTGTATAAAACTTTAATATCCGGTCTGCGAATAAGCAGAAATTCAGCCAGTTCTTTTCCTGATAAGCCGGGCATGATGACATCGGTCAGCAGCAAATGGATCGGTTCGCTATAGCCGTCTGCAACTCGCATGGCTTCAAAACCGTCTTTGGCAACCAACACTTTGTATCCTAGAAGCTCCAGGATGCTTTGATTCAATTCGCAGACCAACTTTTCATCTTCGACAAGTAAAATGGTTTCGGTTCCTCGCGGCATTATCTCGGCGAATTCAAAAGGCTCTTCAGGCAGTTCCTCGACTTCTCCGACCAGAGGAAAAGAGATTGTGAAGCACGAGCCTTTCCCCTGTTCGCTATCCACTTGGATTTTTCCTTGATGTTGGCGGACGATTCCATATGCTGTCGGAAGCCCCAATCCAGTGCCTTTTCCGACTTCTTTGGTTGTGAAAAACGGTTCAAAGAGTTTCTCTTTGACTTCTTCCGTCATGCCGATCCCTGAATCTTCGATAATCAAAACAACGTATTTATCGCTAACAAAAGGGGCGCTGTCGGCAGATCTGCGAGTTTCCGGCAATGTGCGAATTTCGGTTTGGATAAGAAGCTTGCCGCCGTTGGGCATTGCATCGCGTGCATTGACCGCCAGAGTTACAAGCACCTGAGAAATCTGACCAGCATCCGCCTTAATAAGCGCCGTTGACGGAGATTTGATCGTGACCAATTCGATATCTTCGCCTATAAGCCGTCTGAGCATCTTTTCCGTGTCGTCGATGATCCAATTCAAATCCACAACTTTCAATTGGAAAGGTTGTTTTCTAGAAAACGTAAGAAGCTGGCGGGTCAGATTGGCGGCGCGCTCAGAAGCCTTATCTATCTCTATCATGTGTCTCAATATCGGGCTATCCGGCTCGCTTTTTGTGATCGCCATCGAAAGGTTGCCCAAAATTCCGGTGAGCAGGTTGTTAAAATCGTGGGCTATGCCGCCGGAAAGCCGACCAATGGCTTCCATTTTCTGGCTCTGTAAAAGCTGTTCTTCGAGCCTCTTTTTCTCCCGCTCGATCAGCGTGTGTTCCGTTATGTCTTCCACAATAAATACCGCGCCTGTGACATGTTGTGCATCATCGAGAATGGGCTTGCCCCAGAAACGCAAAAAGCAATGCGGAAAGTCCGAGGCGGCGACCTCCACTTCGCATTTGAAAGGTTTTCCTTCCAACATGCTGTCGAAAAAATGCTGCACCCCTGCTGCTAAAAGCAGGGGATTTTTTCTGATACTGTATTTCCCGATGAAATCCGCCTGTGGAATATCGATTTTGAAAATTTCAAGTAACGACCGGTTGACTGCTATAAAAGTGCCTTTTTCATCCACTTGAGCAATGCCCACCGGAACAGTATCGAATATTGTGCGAAGGCTTTTTTCGCTTTGGCGAAAGGCGGCCTCGGCTGATAAACGCTCTGAAATATCCACAGCAACGATAATTACCCCTTCTTCGGGTTTCTTGGGATCCAACGACCTTATATGAATCTGGCAATCGAAGAACGAGCTGTCCTTTCTTATCCATTGGGTCTGCATTTCAACGGTTCCGGTGGATTGAAGCAGCGAAAGCAAAATGTTTGAGCGCCTCACCGCCTCTTCTTCGGATTCTAAGATCCTGCTTGTTCTTTGACTTGCCAATTCACCGGGTTTATATCCCAACATTCTTGCAAACGTTTCGTTGGTCCATAAAAACATATTGTCTTTGACCAATGCGATTCCGACCGGCGAGGATTTCAGCACCATATTCAAGGTGCGTTCAGAATCTTCAAGAGCGCGTTTCGCAAGAACATGCTCTGTAATATCTCTCACCATGGAAAGCCAGACCGGTTTTCCTTCATGAGTAATTAAACGCGATCGCGACTCAAGGTAATATATCTGTCCGTCAGTCGCGCTCACGCGAAACTGGGCGCTTGCGGATTTCTTCGAACTGGATTTCAGTTTTTTCATTTTGCCCTCGATGAGATTCCGATCTTCGGGAATCAACCATTTTGAGGCCAATTCTCCGATGACCTGCTCACGGGGCGCCTTCATAAGATCGCACAACATATTGTTCGCAAATAAAATATTTCCGTCCAAATTCGTGATTAGGATAGGATCGGCGCTGCTCTCGATAATTGTTCGGTATTTTTCCTCGGATTCCCGCAATTTTTCCTGGATTTCCTGAATATTGCTCTTGTCGCTTACGAATAAAAGTTCCGAGTGTTTTCCCCGATACTTAATGTCCATCAAGCAAATTTCACCTTTAAAAAGTTGATGTTTGAAATTTAAAAAAAAGCAATCAATAGGCTTGGGAAACCCGATGGATGAGGAAAGCTTTTGTCGGAGTTGTTGCAGTGAAAGCATATCCGTGGGAGAAAGAATATCCTCTAAAGCAATATTGATCATGCTGTCCGGATCGGGGAAATCAAATATACATGCCAACGCTTTGTTTGCCATAATAAATCGGCCATCTTGTATGATTCCAATCCCGTTTCTGGAGAAATCCAAAATAGCCTGTATAGCGGAGGACTTAATTACAAAAGATTCATTAAATGAATCGATCGTCATGATTGTTCACTCCCAAATTTTTCAAATGAGGTTGAATCGATAATATAGACATTACGAAAATAGTTCTCTGAAATCAAATCGTAAATGGCAGAAAAGAAGAAAATATTACGGATATCACCGATGCGGAGCAATTCGGTCCCCGAATGGCTACTCCAGCTTTTGAATCACACTCATAAGCATTGCATTCACTTCATCGGTAACGGGTCGCAAATCACTATTGGCTGCAAAGATCCTGGCAATTTTCGGGTTTATTCCAGCCGCCACAATGGTTTTGCCGTCGTTTTCATATACAACCAGATTGCAGGTCAATAAATGTCCGAAATTTTTCTCGACTGACATGGCTTTGTATGCAACAGGAGGGTTACAGGCCCCAAGGATCGTATACTTGGGAAAATCTAAGTTTAATTTCTGTTTAAGGGTAGCTGATACATCGTTGGTGCTTAGGATCCTGAAACCCTCCTTTGCAAGCTCTTGTTTTAATTTTTCCATTGCGTTTTCAAAAATAAGCGATGTTGTTGCCTGAATTGCATGGCCATTAAATTCCACAGAAAATCTCCTAAAACCCTTTCATTGAAAGGCGGTTAAAATAACCGCGCAACACCGCGTTTATCTCCATTCACAGGTCCCAAAGCAGCCCATTGCATCGCTATGGTATCCCATTCCTCCGAAATTGCTGCCAACGCTCGAGTAACTTTGGCCTCCATTTGAACTCATAAGCCGACAACTCCCGAAAAACTCTTCTCCAAAGTAGCTTTTTTGCTTCTCCGTCAAAATGGAAGAAACCTCTTTATTGATCCGGCTATGGATATCGTTCAAATTAGAGAAAGCCTGATCGCGCTGCTTTATTAAAGAATCTAATTTTGTCTGGTTAGGCGATTGTTTGGATTTTTCATTGGAGATCGCGACATTCAAATCACGAATCAATGCATTAATCTCTGATAATCTGGGAGTATAGGTATTCTGAATTTTTAGAATTTGGGCCCGCTGGCTATAGGAGAGCTTTACGTCATCCGGCACTGAATTCATACGACAAGGGCCCATAGAATTCCCGTCACTGTGCATTCTGGGAGCCATCTGAGCTAAAGCAAACGTGGCGACAAGCGACAGACTCAATATCATTCCTATTAAAAATATTCGATTTACTTTCATTATGCTTACTCCCGTTTCTCGAATACGTTATGTTTTATTTTCTTTTGCTTCTTCATCATGATTAAAATAAAGAGCAATGATCGGACCAAATGGCTTTAACAGCGTAACTAGTTGTTTTCAAAAAGAAAATAGAAAACAAAAGATGGTGCGGTACAGCGAAAAGTTGAAAGGGGTTTTCAATCTGAAGTGAAAAAGTTTATCAAGAAAAAATGAGGGTGGATTGACAATATTCCAAAAGCGCTAATTTCAACTTAACAATGATGTAATTACTAAATAAAGGCTATTAAATTTCGCTTAATCCGATTTGCGCGCCGAAATATTCAGGCTTGTCACATATTCGCCAAGTTTTTTCCCCGGAGGGAGTGTCTCAAAAATTGCTTGATAAAGCGGCGTGCTCCAATCCTCCGCAACGGCATCAATGTAATCCGTTTTTTTTGAAATAACGATATCGATAAAGCCTGCGGAATTCAGCATGGCCTGCGTCTCTTCTACAAGAACAGCGCCGGCAATGCATCCGACAAGAGCAGAGACCGATTTCTGCATCGCATCGGGGAGCGGTTGCAGTAATGCCAGATCGGAGACCGCTGCCCGACCGCCCGGTTTAAGAACCCGCGCCGCTTCGCGCCATACTTGAGGCTTATCAGGCGAAAGATTGATTACGCAATTGGAGATGATCACATCCACGCTGCTGTCAGCCGCAGGGAGATGCTCGATTTCACCCAAGCGAAATTCGACATTATTAAGCCCTGTCTTTTCACTGAACGTCATAGCATTTCGCCGCGCCTTACTCACCATTTCCGGCGTCATATCGATGCCGATCACCCGGCCTGACGGTCCCACTTTTCGAGCTGCAATAAAAACATCAAAACCGCCGCCGCTTCCAAGATCCAAAACAATTTCTCCGGGCTTGAGGGAGGCCAAGGCGGTCGGATTTCCGCAGGAGAGACCCATGTTCGCGCCATCGGGCAATTCCGAAAGGTCTTTATCTTCATATCCGATTTCTTTGGCGAGTTCGTGCGCGGCAGCGGTGTCATTACAAATAGACGAAGGCCCGCAGCAGGATCCTCCCCCGCCGGCAATTGTCGAGTAAGCATCTCTTACGGTTTCACGAATCTTTTCATTTTTTCCCGGATCGCTGCAATCAGCCATTTTTTTTACTCCTTTTTTCGAATGATGTTACATCATTTCCTTCTTGAAATTCAATATGCTTTATTTGTAATATCTTGATTTTACGATAGTTTTCAAGATAGTTTGCTGCTTTTAAAATAGGAAATGACATAATTTCCGACACCCCCTTGCGGTAGTTTATGAATGTTCTTGCCGGATCGATTTCCCACGAATGAATTCGTGGGCTATTGACCGGCACCTCCTTGCGGAGGTTTAAGATTGATATTCAGCGCGGGTGAAGCCCCGGAGGGGCATAGGTCAATAGCCCACGGATTTATCCGTGGGGGGCTTGTCGATTATTGATGTTCAACCCCCATTTGGGGGCTTATATCATTTCCTTCTTGAAATTCAATGTACTTTATTTGTAATATCTTGATTTTACGATAGTTTTCAAGATAGTTTGCTGCTTTTAAAATAGGAAAT
>Ga0315282_10011605_pt1 | contig 13605 bp, 7 predicted proteins | sample YL17G07_20_MG_FD_203693 | JGI IMG/M metagenome (GOLD analysis project Ga0315282, IMG submission 203693) | Sediment microbial communities from Yellowstone Lake, YNP, Wyoming, USA - YL17G07_20 | ecosystem: Environmental > Aquatic > Freshwater > Lake > Sediment | place: USA: Wyoming | collected... | reverse complement strand
CCTCGGTGGTGCCGCTCGCCACGTGGTAGCCGATCACGCGGTCGGCGTATGGCTGGGAGCGGACGTGCTCGATGTAGCGACCCAGGGCGTAGCCCATGTCCCGCCGGAACGCCTCGCTGGTCCAGGTCGGGCACGGCTTGTTGTCCACCTCCAGGAACAGCTTCGTCTCCCCGGTGCCGTCGTCGTAGCGCACGAGGTCGTCGGGGTGCTGCTCGTCCCACCACGTCGGGCTGTTGATGTACACCCGCGGGAAGATGTAGGCCTCCGGATCGGCCGCCAGGATGCGCAGGATCTGCTCGTCCACCTGGCCGAAGTCGAAGTGATCGCCCGGCTCAGTCCACACGGGCCGGGCCATGCCCTGCCAGGTGTGCCGGCTGCAGGTGGAGGGGAAGGAGTAGAGGTGCACCCCGGCCTTCCCGAACTGCTCGAAGTAGCGGGAGGTTGGGTTGTAGGTCATGTAGACCTGCGCCGCGTTCGGCTTGCCGTTGATGAAGAGCGTCGGGGCACCGTTGTGCTCGTGGATCTCGGCAATGCACCGACCGGGCTTCCGCGCCTGCACGTCCATCTCGGCCAGGACCTCCCCTCTAGTGTACTGCACGAGGTACCCGGGCATCCGTAGCTCCAGCCGGCACGTACCCCCGAGCATGTACGGCGGCAGCTCGGCGTCAAACGGCCCGATCCGCGTCGGCTGCCCGGCGGCTAGCGCCGGCAGCTCGACGGGCCACTGCGCCACCTCACCTACGTCGTGCCGCAGCACGGTCCAGGCCGGTGCGCCTGCGGGCACAGCCTCCTCCGGTGTGAGGGCCAACGCGACGTCCACGCGGGATCCCGCGCGGGCCTGCTGCGGCGCCACCACATCGCTGACACGGACGGCAGGCCTCGGCGGGTACAGCACTTCGACCTGGTCCACGAGGAGACGGTAGTCCGTCTCCGCCTTAACGCCGAAGGCGATCAGGGCCAGGTACGAGACCGGGTAGTCCAGGACGGCGTTCTCGTCGCTAGACCAGGAGGCGACGTGGAACTCCGCCAGCGGCAGCTCGAGCTGCTGCCACCCGGAGTGGGCGGCCAGGGGGCGCGGCTCGATGGTCCACTCGCTGCCATCGCGCTCGCCGACCTTGACGGCGAACTGCAGCTCGGGGCCATCGTTACGGAGCCACAGGGCCAGCGCGCTGGCTCCCTCCTCCCAGCCGCGGCGCAGGAACAGGTCGGAGAAGAGCGGTTGCCCGTCGCGGATCCGGAACTCCCACTGCAGCACGCGGCCGCGCGCCGCGTCCTGCACGATGCTGATGCGGTCGTACTGGAACTCGCGCTCCAGGCGGGCGGCGTCCCGAGCCAGGTCCCAGCCCTGGTCCGTGACGATGTCGCATGGCGCCAGCACGAAGGGCGGGACCTCGGCGGCGGAACTCGGTGGCCCCGTGAGTATCCAGAGGGCGGACGCCACGATCAGCATCAGGGTCTGCCTCCCTTCGCGGAACGGCAACGGCGCGGAGGGACCGACAGGATTGTCGGTCCCACGGGCAGCGCTGGGCTGCCTCCCGCGGTCGCGGCCGATGGCCGCTCCTACAGATGGTCGAAGGCCAGCGTGACGATCTTCTTCGCCCCAATGCTGAGGCGGACGGCGCCGTCGCGCAGCTTCAGGTCGCGGACCGGTTCCTCGTTCAGGCTCACCAGTCGGGCACCCCGGGCATCAGGCACACGTACCTTCACGGTTGACCCGCGCGGCGTGGGGTTGTAGAGGCGGACGATCAGCGCCTCCTCCCGTTCGGCGCGCTTCACACATGAGAGCGCGACCCGGTCACCATCCGCGAAGACGAGGCTCTCTGTCGGGCCGAGTGTGCCGGGGTGCACGTCGGTCTGCGCCACCCGGATAGGGACGTTGTGCCGGTGCGCCTCGTCCATCACGCCGGCCTCCGACCAGTCGCCCTCGTACGGCAGGATCGCGTAGCGGAAGGTGTGTCGGCCGAGGCACTGGGCGCCCGGCGTGCGGTTGTAGTCGGCCTCTGCCGCGGCCGCCTCGCCGCCCGTGGAGAGGCGCTCGACACACCGGAGGAGCGTGACCGCGATGGTAGTCTGTTGGGGGTAGACCTCATACTCGGGTAGTCCCTGGTTGATCACCGCCATGCCCGACCCGTCGCCCTGCACGGCGACGAAGCTCTGCTGGGGCTGGAAGGGGCTCGCCGCGATCCAGTCCGCGGGGGGCTGGAGTGTCCGCTCGACGACGTCGAACTGGCCTTCGGCGAGGGCCGTGTTGGTCTGGATGAGGGTCGGGACGAGGACGCGCAGCCGATGGTCGCGAGCGCGGTTCTCGACCGTGACCTCGAAGTCCACGCGCGGGCAGCCCTCGCGGCGGGTCTGGCGCACCGTCACGGGCAGGTCCACCGTGCGCTCGCTGCGCCCGCGTCCATCGGGCGTGGCCGCCTCGGGCAGACGCAGGATCCCGTCGAACCGCTCGACGTTCAGCAGCGGCCCCTCTACCTCCACGGAGAAGGTGGCCTCGAACATGGACCCGACGATGCGGCGGTCGCGCGCGGGCTTGATGTGGCGGTACTCATCACCGATGTCGCCGACATCCTCGAACAGCACTCCGGTCGCTGTGTCGTCCGCATCTTGTGCGGTGTCCGCGAGGTCGGCCAGCGCCTGGCGGAGCTCCGTCAGCTCGGGGCCGCCTCCGGGGAACTCGGTCTCCAGGTCGAGCGGGTCCCCTTCCTCACTCACGAGCCGGGGCCAGGCAGAAGCCTCCGGTGGTGGTGTGCTGGACGGTACGACGAAGTAGGTGCTCCACCCGCAACCGGGGACGTCGGCCTCGAAGGCGAAGCAGAACCGGCGCGCCCGGTACCCCTGCGGCAGCTCATGGGGGTCGAGGCGTCGCTCCTGGGTGTCGCGGACCTCGATCATCTGCAGCGGCAGCTCCTCGCCGGACGCGGTAGTGACCCGGATGTACGCCGGTGCACTCTCGAGCGGGAACTCGACATCGGCAACCACGACCTCGCTCCGCTCGGCGACCAGCGGGTTGAACAGCACGACGGCGACCGCCCCGGCGGGGGCCCGCGACGTGTCCACTTGTGCGGCTAGGTGACGCAGGGACCGCGTCGTGATCTCCTCGCCGACCTCCTGCGCCTGCCGGAAGCGCGGCATCATGTCCTCGTGCACCGCATCTACCGAGCAGCCGCAGATGGAGTCGTGCGGCTGGTTCTGGAGCAGCAGCTTCCACGCATGCCGCAAGAGGTCGCCCTCGTCCTTGCCGCCGAGCCACCAGTCCAGCGCGTTCCAGCGCTCGGCCCACTGCTCCAGGCACGTCTGGGTGCGTTCGTTGGCCTGCTTCAGGTACATGCGCGTGGAGAGAGTGCCGGCCAGGATCTGGCAGTGCCGATCCTCGCGGAACTCCCCCTCCCAGGTGGCCAGCGACGGCTGCGAGGCGCGCACAGCGGCGATGAACTCCGGCAACGTGCTGTGCCGGATCTCCGCGCCCCCCAGCTTGCCCTGCAGCCCGGCGAGGATGCCGGAGAGGTCCGGCTGCGCCTCGAGGTGGTCCACGCCGTTCATGAGCAGTAGGTGCCGGGTCGTCGCCACGGGGGCCATGCGCTCGATGATCGTCTGCGTGTAGGCGCGCGCAGCTTCGGCGTCGGCGGGGAAGTGCTGCGCGTTGTTGTACCAGAAGGCCATGTGGTGGGTAAGGACCTCGGACCCGTCGGGCGCACGCCAGATCAGCTCCGTCTTGCGCCCGGGAACGGCCAGCGAGTACCCACGCCCGAAGACGGCGTTGTCTATGCCGAAGCCCTGGAGGATCTGCGGCATCTGCCCGATGTTGCCGAACTGGTCCGGCACGTACCCGATCTTCATCACCGCGCCGAAGTCGGCCGCCAGCGCGTGCCCGTACAGCAGGTTGTGTACCGTGGCTTCGCCGCTGGTGAGGAACTCGTCGTTCAGCAGGTACCACGGCCCCACGAGCAGTCGCCCCTCGCGGATGTACTGCCGCAGCCGCTCCTCGTTCTGCGGCCGGATGGCGAGGTAGTCCTCGAGGACTATCGTCTGCCCATCGAGGTGGAAGTACCGGAACTCCGGGTCGCCGTCCAGCAGCGCCAGCACGTTGTCAATGAGGTCTACCAGCCGCACCCGGAACTGCTGGAAGGTGAGGTACCACTCGCGGTCCCAGTGGGTGTGGCTGATGACGTGGAGGACGAGGCCCTCCGGCTGGTCCGGCATGGGAAGCTCCTTCGGATGGGAGATGGGACGCAGAACGAGGGGGGTGTTGGTCAGGAGGCGGCGGAACTCCTGTTCGCCCGGGGGCGGCGGTCCGTGTCAGGGCCGTCCGTACACGACGATGTCGAGCCACTCGCCTTCCCAGCGCACCTGACGCCGCAGTCGCCCCTCCTCAGCGAAGCCGCAGCCCTCCAGGATGGCCATCTTCGCTGCCGCCTGCCCGTCGCAGTGGGCCAGCACCTTGGCGTCCGTGGGGAGGTTCAGGGCCTCGACCAGGGACGCACCGTACTCCACGAAGTGGGGATGGACCAGGAGGTCGAGGAGGTACGTCTCGCCCCGGTAGGCCCAGTCGCGTGCGAAGAAGGCGTGGCCCACGACCGCACCATCGTCGCACTCCAGCACCGTACTCCCCAGCACCTCGCCCTCGCGCATCTGCTGGATCATGGCCACGTAGGCCCCCTCGAAGCTGCTCCGCCCCCAGCGCGCGAAGTGCAGGCTCCGCAGGATCCAGCCGGCCTCCTGCAGGTAGAGGCATTCCAGTAGTGGCCAGTCCCCCCACTGCGTCGCGCGGGCCCGTGCTTCCCGTGGGCCAAAGTGGCGCTCTGTGAAGCCCTCCTCCCGGTGCCACTCCATCAGCCCCGTCTCACCGATGCCGCGGAACCCGATCCCGTGGTAGATCCAGTACGGTGCGCTGTCATACCCGGTGCCCAGGCCCATGTAGCACCCGTCGCGCCGGCTGAAGTCATCGCGCAGGCTGCGGATGACGGCCTGGCAGATGCCCTTGCGACGGTGGTTGGGGTCGGTGTAGACGTGCTGGAGGCACCCGACCGGCCGCGGCAGCGCCTCGACGGTGGTGATGTTGCCGACGATCTCGCCGTCCAGGAGGCCGAGGTAGAACCGCTCCTCGAGGCCGGGGAGCCTCTCGAGCAGCCCCTCGGCCATCGGTATCTCCCAGGACGGGCCCTTGTGGCCCAGGAAGGGCAGGATCTTGGGCCGCATAGCAGGCTCCGGCGCCCGCACCACGACGACGTCCATAGTCTCGCCGGACTTGAGCGTCACGCGGTCAAGCTGCTGCAGCATGTGTCTGCTCCATCGGGTGTCGGCCACCGGAGCCCGCCCCGGGGCCCGCGCAGCTCACGCGCCGACCCGTCGCCTCGCTGACTCCACCGCCTCGCGTCCCCACCGTTCGAGCGCCGCCCACGGCCGGTTCACCGTCAGTCGGTGCCGGTATCCCAGCTCGTGCAGCACCGCCACCAGCCCGTCCCAGAAGTCGGCGGCGAGGCGGTGCTCCCCGACCGGAGGCAGGTAGAGGTGGAGGAGGCTGCGCTCCAGGGCCAGCAGCTCCTCGGGCTCACCACTGCGCAGGTGGAGCGCCTCGGCGTCCGCGGCCACCCCAAGTGCCGGGTGCCCCGCCTCCTGCACCAGCATCCAGGCCTCTTCGAGCCCATCGGCGCGGCTGTCGGCGCGCAGGGCCGCCATCAGGCCGGCGCGGCTGGCCTCGTGCCCAAAGGCAGATAGGCGGTCGGTGGCGCGCTGCCAGTCGCCGCCGGCCTCGGCCCAGACTTGCCCGGCGTCCACAACGATGACCCGCGCGCCCATGAGCGCGGCCCGGCGCAGGACGTCTGTCCCGCCCGGGGCGGTCAGGTGAGTGAGCTGCACGACCTCGGGGAACAGGGGCTGGGCGAGCACGTCCTCCCGCAGCCGGCGGAACGTGGCCTCCTCAGCGGACAGCAGCAGGTCGCCCTCGGCTGCCTCGATGTAGTCGAACCCCATCTCCGCCGCCGGCTCCATGTCCGCCAGCACACCCAGACACCCGAAGCGCATCACCCCAGGGCCTTCTCGAGCAGTTGGTTGACGAGCTTGGGGTCGGCCTGCCCGTGCGTGGCCTTCATCACCGCGCCGACGAGCACGCCCTTGGCCTGCTTGCGGCCCGACCGGTAGCTGGCCACGGCCTCGGCGTTCTCAGACAGCACAGCGGCGATGATGGGCTCTAGCTCGCCGGCATCGTTGACCACCCCGAGGCCTTGTGCGGCCATGATGTCCGGTGCCGACCCGCCCGTGCGGAACATCTCCTCGAACACGTCCTTGGCCAGCTTGCTGGTGAGGCGGCCCTCGCCGATCATGCGCACCAGCTCGGCCAACTGGTCGGCCGAGACGGGGGAGGCAGCGACCGCCTGCGCGGTCTCATTCAGCAGGCGGGTCAGGTCGCCCATCACCCAGTTGCTGGCCGCCTTCGCATCGCCGGCTGTCCGCGCGACGGCCTCGAAGTAGTCAGCCAGCTCGCGCTGCGCGGTCAGCACCTCGGCGTCGTACGCGGGCAGGCCGTACTCGGTCACGAAGCGCGCCCGGCGCGCCCGCGGTAGCTCGGGGAGCTCCGCCGCAACGCGGGCCGCCCATGCCTCGTTCACCTCCATCGGCACGAGGTCGGGCTCCGGGAAGTACATGTAGTCCTCGCTGGACTCCTTGTCGCGCATCACCTGCGTCTCTTGCCGCTCCACGCTCCACCGGCGGGTCTGCTGCGTCATCGGCTCCTCGGCGTCGAGAGCCTGCTGCTGACGCCACAGCTCGTACTTCACCGCGTCGTAGACAGCACGCACCGAGGCCAGGTTCTTGATCTCCACCCGTGGCGTGGCGTCGCCCGTCAGCGGGTCCACGAGGTTCACGGAGGGCTCGGCACGCATCGCGCCTTCCTCCATGGCGGCGCTGGACACACCGAGGTAGCGAAAGATGGCGCGCAGCTCGTTGAGGTACTCCCGTACCTGCTCCGCCGACGTGAAGTCGGGCTCCGTGACCACCTCCATCAACGGGACGCCGCAGCGGTTGTACTCCACGAGGGAGGTTCCGTCCGGCAGGTGGAAGTTCTTGCCGGTGTCCTCCTCGAGGTGCACCCGCCGGATGCGGATGTCCACCGCCTCGCCGTCCACCTCGAGGGTCATCCGGCCGCCGGCGGTGAGGGGCTCTTCGTACTGGCTGATCTGGTAGTTCTTGGCGAGGTCGGGGTAGAAGTAGTTCTTCCGCGCGAAGCGGCAGCGCGGCGCGGGCCGGCAGCCCAGGGCCGTGCCCGTGCGGAGCACGAACTCCACGGCCTTGCGGTTGATGACCGGGAGGCTGCCCGGGATGCCCGAGCAGACCGGGCAGCACTGGCTGTTGGCGGTGTTGCCGAACTGCGTGCTGCAGCCGCAGAACATCTTGCTGTCGGTGAGGAGCTGCGCGTGCACCTCCACACCGATGCAGGGACGATACGCCATCGCGCTTGCGTCCTCCGTCGTCGGCCCGACCGCGCGGGCGAGCCGGTGTCGCGGGGTGCTACCTTCCCAACGGCGGCTTGCGCCCGACCCATCCCGCGTGCTGCTCGTAGGCGTGCGCGAGCCTCAGCAGCGCGGCCTCCGCGAACGGCGGCGCCAGGACCTGCAACCCCACGGGTAGGCCGTCGGCGAAGCCGCACGGCACGCTGAGGGCCGGGAGCCCCGCCAGGTTCACCGGCAAGGTGCAGATGTCGCCGAGCTTCAGGGACAGCGGGTCATCTGCGTGTTCGCCGATGCGGAACGCCGGCGTGGGGGCCACGGGGCAAAGCAACACATCGAAGCGCTCGAAGGCTCGGTCGAAGTCGCGCTTGATCAGCGTGCGCACCTTGAGCGCCTTCAGGTAGAAGGCGTCGTAGTAGCCCTTGCTGAGGACGTACGTGCCCTTGACGATCCGCAGCCGGACCTCAGGCCCAAACCCCTCGGCCCGCGACTTGGCGAACATGTCCACGAAGTCCTCGACCGGCTGCTGCGTCCGGTGGCCGTAGCGGACGCCGTCGTAGCGCGCCAGGTTCGAGCTGCACTCAGCCGGCGCGATCACGTAGTAGCAGGGCAGCGCGTACTCCGCATGCGGCAACTGAACCTCTTCGCACCGTACCCCCAGCTCCTCCAGCACCGCGGCGGCCTTCAGCACGCAATCGCGCACGCCCGGGTCAATGCCCTTGCCCGTCAGTTCGGTGATGATCCCCGCCTTGAGGCCCGCAACGCTCCCGTCAAGCGCCGCGACGAAGTCGGGCCTCTCCACCGCGGCGGTGGTGCTATCCCGCGGGTCGTGCCCGGCGATGGTGTTCAGCACCAGGGCTGCGTCGCGCACGTCCTTCGTCAGCGGGCCAATCTGGTCGAGGCTGGAGGCATACGCCACGAGGCCGTAGCGCGAGACCCGGCCATACGTCGGCTTGAGGCCGACGATGCCGCACATCGAGCCCGGCTGGCGGATCGAGCCGCCCGTGTCGGACCCCAGGGCGAAGAAGCACTCGTCGCCGGCCACCGCCGCGGCCGAGCCGCCGCTGGACCCCCCCGGCACGCGCTCGAGGTCCCACGGGTTGCGGGTCACCTGGAACGCCGAGTTCTCGGTGGAGGAGCCCATCGCGAACTCGTCCATGTTCGCTTTGCCCACGAGCGGCGTCCCGGCGGCACCGAGCCGCTCCACGACAGTGGCATCGTACGGCGGCACGAAGCGCTCCAGGATACGGGAGCCGCACGTCGTCCGCAGGCCGCGAGTGCAGATCACGTCCTTGAGGGCGTACGGCACGCCGGCGAGCGGCGGCAGCGCCTCACCCGCAGCCCGGCGCTCGTCCACGGCTGCCGCCTTGGCCTCGGCGACCTCCCAGGTCTGCAGCAGGAACGCCTGGACGTCACCCTCCACGGCCGCCACGCGGTCGCGGACGGCCGCCACGGCCTCCCGCGAGGAGACCTCGCGCGCCGCCAGCTTCTGCGCCAGTTCGTACGCCGTCAGCTCGAACAACTCCACGCGCTATCCTCCCGCCGTTCGCGCCGAGGCCTCAGGCCTCCGTGTCCACGATCCTGGGCACTCGGAAGAACTCGTCGCACCGGTCCGGGGCGTTCTGCAGCACCTCATCCACCGACAGCGATGGGCGCACCTCGTCCTCGCGGAAGACGTTCGTCATCGGCAGCGGGTGCGAAGTGGGAGGCACGCCCTCAGTGTCGAGCTGCTGCAGCTCGGCGAAGTGCTCCATGATGCGGTTCAGCTCGCGCTGCAGCCGCGCGATCTCCTCATCCGAGAGCGCGAGCCGCGCCAGGTGCGCCACGTGCAGCACGTCCTCGCGAGACACGATGTCCATGTTGGTGGCTGTCCCTCCGGGGCTGCGCTGAGGCCGGCGTGGGCGTCTAGGGCTCCCGCAACCAGGATGCCGGTTTGGCAGGCGGCTCGCCTGCCCCCAAGCGTGCCCCGCCTACACGAGCGGTCGCCGCCTACATCCGCTCCGGCGCCGCGATCCCCAGCAAGCGGCATGTCGTGGCCAGCACCGCCTGCACGCCCTGCACCAGGGCCAGCCGCGCCGCCGAGAGCTCCGGCGCCTCCGGGTCGAGCACCTTGCAGGGCCCGTAGAACTGGTGCGCCAGCCGGGCCAGATCACGCGCGAAGGTCGTGAGGCGATGTGGGGCCCGCTGTCGCGCCGCGGCGAGCACCTCGGCGGGGAAGTCCGCGATCTTGCGCAGCACCGCCAGCTCCGCCGGGTGCGCCAACAAAGCCAGATCGAGCCCCTCTGCGGCGAAGCTGAAGCCCCGCTCCTCGGCCCGCCGGAAGATGCCGCAGGTGCGCGTGTGCGCGTACTGCACGTAGTAGACTGGGTTCTCCTCGCTGTGCTGCTTGGCCAGCTCGATGTCGAAGTCCATGTGTGCGTCCATGCTGCGCGTGAGGAAGTGGAACCGGGTCGCGTCGCGCCCGATCTCGTCCAGCAGCTCGCGGAGCATGATCACCTGGCCCTTGCGCTTGCTGAGCCGCACCGGCTCGCCATGGCGCAGGAAGCGGACGATCTGCGACAGGATCAGCTCGACGTGATCGAGCGGCACGCCCATCGCACCGAACGTCGCCTGCATGCGCGGCACGTAACCGGCGTGGTCGGGGCCGAGGACGTAGATGAGGCGCTCGAAGCCACGCGCCAGCTTGTCCTGGGCGTAGGCGCAGTCCGAAGCGATGTAGGTCGGGGCCGCGCCGCCGGACCGGATCAGCACGCGATCCTCATCGTCGCCGTACTCCGTGGTGCGCAGCCACACCGCCCCTTCGCGCTCGTATGCCGACCCGGTGGCGAGGAGTCGCTCTACCTCGCGCTGCACTGCCCCCGAGGCGTGCAGCGCACGCTCGCTGAACCATACGTCGTACTCGATCCCGAGGTCCCGCAGGTCGCCCTGGATCTGCTCCAGCACCCTGGGAAGGAGCAGATCGGCGAACCGCACGTAGCCCTCAGGGTCGTCGGGCACATCACGTAGTGCCTCGCCGTGCTCCTGGACCAGCTCTCGCGCCCACTCCTGGATGTACTCCGCCCGGTAATGGTCCTCGGGGTACTCGACCTCCTCGCCCAGCTCCTGCAGGTAGCGCAGCCGCAACGAGGCGCCGAAGAGCCGGTACTGCGTGTTGTCGGTGGAGTCGTTGACGTAGTACTCCCGCTCCACCTCGTGCCCCGTGAACGCCAGGAGGCTGGCCAAGACGTCCCCGAAGGGGCCGCCCCGAACGTTGCCCACGTGCAGAGGGCCGACGGGGTTGGCGGACACGAACTCCACCTGCACGCGCTCCCCAGCACCGTCGGCGCACCGGCCGTACTCCGACCCCTCCTCCAGGCATCGCCGGAGAGCATCCTCAAGCCACGCGCGGCCGAGGAAGAAGTTGAGGAACCCCGGCCCCGCCACTTCGACCCGTTCCACCGTAGGCGGGAGTTGCAGGCGTTCCGCGACGGCCTGAGCCACCTCCCGCGGCTTGCGCCCGGCCCGGGGGGCCAGCTCCAGCGCCGCACTGCTGAAGAAGTCGCCCTGGTCCGGTCGCTGACTGGCGCGCAGCTCCGCGGTCACCGGGTCGCCCTCGACCTCCCACGCGCCCGCGACCTCAGCTAGCGCCCGCTGCAGGGCACTCGCGATCTCGTCCAGCATGCAGATGCTCCGATCCGATGGACCTGGGCCCCGCGCCAGTCTGGCTCGGATGCGGCCGGCGAGACCCACCTGCTCGGCCGTGGTTGCCGCGGCGGCGACGTGCCGCAGTTACTCCACGATGATCAAGTCGTCGTCTCCAGGTGCCTCCCCAGCCGCCAGCCACTGCTCAAAGATACCTCGCACTTCCTGCTTGGTCAAGGTGCGGTCCGCTAGCGCACGGCGGAGGGCGTCCAGCTCCCGTGCGCGCAACGCCTTGCCGCCGAGCGCCCGGTTGACGTGCGTCACCACATCCTCCGCCCATACGTTCAGCACCTCACGCGGGTTGAGCTGTGCGCCGGTCGCCAGCGCACGCGTGAGCCGCTCCGCGACTGCCTTGGGTGGGCGCGAGCCCGCGAGGTAGCGGCGCACGGCCCCCTCGAGGTCGGGACCGGTGATGCGGCGCAGGCGCTCGGCGATGGCCGCCGCGATGTGCTCCCGAACCTCCTGGGGCGGCGCCAGCTCCACGTGCTCGCTCAGCAGCACTCCGCACTGCGGGCAGACGGGCTGCTGCTCCAGCGCCGCCGGCAGCTCGGTGCCCGGGCAGCGCTTCGACAGCTCGCGTCCCACGAGGTCGAGGGCTTGTTGCTCTGTGCTGCCCAGTTCCACGTTGACGCGCGCGAGGCGCTGCAACGCCTGGTACTCCAGACTCTCGCGGATGGACTGGTACGGCTCAAACAGCGTCGGCCGGTATGCGCCGGCGTGCCACGCGAGGTAGGCGCGGGAGTAGGCCGCCAGGAACGACTGCGCGGTGCGCACCAGCGGCAACTGACTGCCGATCATCTGCCGGCTATCGGCCAGCAGCAGCCGCACCCGCTCCCGCAGCCGTTCCAGCTCGGGGTGCCCCTCAAGCCCCAGCCGCGGGTCGTTGATGTAGTCATGCACCCGCAGCACGGCCTCCGCATCCTCATCGAAGAACTCGATGAGCTGCCGTGCCTGGTTGAGCAGCGTGCGCAGGCGCATCGGCCCCGAGGTCGTGTCCAGAAACGAGGCCGACCTGAGTAGCAGGTTGCTGAGGCCCGCCGCGGCGGGGAGGGAGTCGTCCACGCCGGCGAAGAACGCGTCGAGCTGTTCGAGGGTCGCGAGCGGCCGCTCCCACGCGTCGGCCGTGTGACCCAGGCGACTGGCCACCACGGCGATCTGTCGGCGCAGCTCGGCCGCCTCCCGCTCATACCCGCGCCTGGCCAGCACGAGGTCCTGCCAGAGCTGCTCCTGCGCTGGGTGGCTGGGGGAGACCACGCCGACATCGAGTACCGCGCGCGAGATGCGGCCCAGCCCCTGCCACTCCTCCCAGGAGACCAGCGGGGCCCGGGCGACGTGCTCCAGGTTCTCGCGCAGCGGCGTGGCGACGCGAGCGAATGGGATGGGGCGCCCGGCCTCGTCCACCGCCACGAGGTGCCCCCGCTTCAGCATTGCCGCGAGCACCAGCTCGAACAGCTCCCCGGGCAGTCCAAAGTCGGACTTGGCCATGCGCATCGCGAGGTCGGCGCAGGTGATCGGCCGACCGATGGCCGTCTCCGGCCCCGGGTCCCGCTGCCGGATCACGCCCATGACCGCGCTCACGACAGGGACGTTGCCGGTGCGCACTCGGTGCTGTCCGTCATCGCGGGCGGCGATGCCCAGCGGCTCGCAGACCTGCTCCACCAGCGACAGCAGAGCCGGGTCCGCGTCCGGCTTGATCTGCCCCTTGCGGACGAACTCCTCGACCAGCAGGTCCACCTCGGCCGGGTCGGTGATCCGGCGGCGCGGCGCGAGCGCCTCGAGTTCCGGGAAGACGAACTGCAGCGCCCGGTCGGCGATGGCCCCCATGGTGGCGCTCCAGTCGCCGCGGAGCGGCTCGAGTGCCACCGCCCCGAGCAGCACCCCGCGGGCGCCGCGTACCTCGCCCTGGTAGTAGGCGGCGTGCAGCGTCACCCGCACCTGAGCGCGAAGGCCTTCGGCCTCCTCCACGAGATGCTCCCGCATCGCCGTCCCCTCGGCGTCGCCGCCGGCGTCCTCCCCCAGCAGCTCCTCGCAGGCGGCCAGCGTGCGCAGCACGTCCGCCTCGGCATCGGTCAGGGCCCGCGGCACCCAGGCCAACAGGGCCCCACTCCAGCGACCTTCACCCAGTTGCTGCAGCAGCTGGGTCCAGCGCTGCCGCTGCGCCGCGGGATCATGGGGGGTGGCGACGTAGAGCGCTAGGTCCTCGACCGTCCCGATGTCCCCGAGCAGCGCCCGCTGGTCCTGCAGCGTACTGAGGGCGAGGCGCTCCAGGTGCGTCACCTCGACGATGAGCGCGCGCACCGTGTTGTGGGCCACTACGTCCAGCGTGGCCGTCTCCGGCAGCAGGCTGGCCAGTGGGAACGACGGGTCCGTGCAGACCTGCAGCGCCCCCTCGAAGGTCGCCTGCCCGTAGTCCACGATGGCCTTGGCCGCCCCGACGCGCCTCCTGGCCGCCTCGGTGACGTTGGGCCGGGCGGCGATG
>Ga0315282_10011604_pt1 | contig 13606 bp, 10 predicted proteins | sample YL17G07_20_MG_FD_203693 | JGI IMG/M metagenome (GOLD analysis project Ga0315282, IMG submission 203693) | Sediment microbial communities from Yellowstone Lake, YNP, Wyoming, USA - YL17G07_20 | ecosystem: Environmental > Aquatic > Freshwater > Lake > Sediment | place: USA: Wyoming | collected... | reverse complement strand
CGCAGTTGTGGAGGGAACCTTCGCGGACGGTCTCACGGTTCGGCTGGACCCTGGTACAACTACGGAGCAACTGCGCATTGGGGACTTTGTGGTCGTGGAAGGAGCGCACAACCGCTACTTTAGCCTCGTTTCGGACATCCATCTCAGGGCCGCCGACCCGCGGTTGCTGGCCGACCCACCGCGCGACGCCTCGGCTTTTGTGACGCGGGCGATGGCCGGCACGAGCACCTACGCCACGGTCCAGGTGCGGCCCATGCTCATGCTGGAAAAGGTGGACGAGTTCGACCCGCGTGCCCTGCTGGGGCAACAGGGCGGACCACAGCCGGTGCGCACCATCCCCATGCACTTTGCTGAACTGCGTACAGCCGACGAGCTGGACTTTGCTACCGTGTTCGGCCACGAGGGCGGGGTGAACTTTGCCATGGGCACGCCACTGACGATGGAGATTCCCATCTGCCTCAATCTGGAGCGCTTCGTCGAGCGCTCCAACGGCATCTTTGGCCAATCGGGCACGGGCAAGAGCTTTCTCGCCCGGCTGGTCATCAGCGGCGTGATCAAGAGCAAGGCCGCGGTCAACCTCATTTTTGACATGCACGACGAGTACTCTTTTGACAAACAGACTGAGGACAAGCGCTGGGTCAAAGGGCTGCGCCAGGTCTTTGGCCCACAGGTGCTGATCTATTCGTTGGACGAGCAGGTAGGGCGTCGCGCCGGCCGCAACGTGGACGTGACGCTCAAGGTCGGGCTCAACCAGATCGAAGAACCGGACATCATTCTGCTGACCGAAGAACTCAACCTGCGTCAAACAGCGGAGGCCAGCATCGGGCTGCTGCGGGACGCCTTTCGCGAACAATGGTTGCTCAAGCTACTGGAGATGACACCCGAAGAACTGGAGGTTTTCTGCACCAGCAGCGGCGCTCATCCCGCCGCGCTCGGCAGCCTGCAGCGTAACCTGAAGCGACTGCAGCGCCAGGAGTACATCGTCAACGAGGCAAGCTTCTCCGCGCTCGACGACATGGTGGAAGCTCTGGACCGCGGCAAGCATGTCATCCTGCAGTTTGGGCGCTTTGACGCCGTGCTGGACTATTTGCTGGTGGCGAACCTCGTCACCCGCCGCGTGCGCCAGCGCTATGAGGACAAGATGCGCCGCTATGAGGAGACCAAGGCTGTGGCAGACAAACCACGTCCGCTCATGATCACGATTGAGGAGGCACACAAGTTCCTCAACCCCGCGGTGGCGCGCCAGACCACGTTCGGCACCATCGCGCGCGAGATGCGCAAGTACAACGTGACTCTGCTGGTGATCGATCAGCGCCCCAGCAGCATCGACCCAGAGGTTCTGTCGCAATTGGGCACGCGCGTTTCCGGCAAGCTCACGGAGGAACGCGACATCGACTCGGTACTGACCGGCGTGAGCAATCGCAGTGCCCTGCGCGGCGCGCTGGAAAGCCTGGACACGCGCCAGCAGATTCTGATCATGGGCCACGCGGTGCCCATGCCCATCACGGTGCACACGCGTCCCTACGACGAGGCCTTCTACGCCGCTATGGGCAGCCATGCTAGACCGCACGGCAAAGACTCAGACGTTCGCGATCTCTTTGGTGAAGAGTAGGAGGGGCAGGCATGCCCACGAAAAGAGCTTCTGTCGACCTGGAACCGACACTCGCACGGCGCTTCAAGGCCCGGCTGGCCTACGTGGGCACGTCCATGACGGCGGTCTTTGCGGGGCAGATTAGCCAGTGGGTAGGCACTTGGGGCAGCAACTTTGTGACGCATACGTTGCAGCCGGACGAGGACCTGCGCAGCCTCTCCCAGCAGTACTATGGTGATGCCGAGCTGTACCTGGCCATTGCCTACTTTAACGATATCGCCTATCCGGAGCTGGTGCAGCCCGGTCAGCAGGTGCGCGTGCCCGAGCCGGGGGCGCCGCCGGCCGCCGCTGTACATCCCATGGCCATCCCTGCGGGCGTGTCCAAGATCACGGTCTCTGTGGACGTCGACGATCAACTCTACCGTCGCTTCAAGGCCAGGTCAGCCTTTGAAGGCACCACCGTGACCAGCCGGCTTTACGACCTGGTCATGCAGTGGACTGGCGACTGGCCTTCCAGGACCATGATGTATCTGGTGAAGAGCGGCGACTGCCTGACCACCATCGCTTTCCGCTTCTACAACGACTCGACCAAACACTGGGCCATCGCGCACTTGAACGGCATCTCGAATCCGGCCAGCATCGCTGCGGGGCAGCAATTGATCATCCCGGAGCCGCTCACCACGGGGCAGTTGCCCATGGGTGAGTCGCCCTACCTCTTTGGCATCCACGACCGCGGCGGAGAATCCGTGATGGCGGACAAGGGCAGGAAAGGGTGGGTACTGGTCACCGAGGCGATTGGCCGCAACCCCTATGACCATAACGGCATAAGCTATGCCGACCTGGAGAGCGCCGGCTATGGTGTGATCGTGCGCCTCAACCACGCCTATGGCAACCCGGATCAGAGCAGCTTCCCGGGCACCATTCCCGAGCGGGACGCCGCTGGCCAAAGCTACCAGGAGTTTGCGGTACGCTGTGGCAATTTTGTCGAGCACTCCTCTGGGTGCCACATCTGGATCATCGCCAACGAGATGAACCACCCCAATGAATGGCCAGGCGGCCCGAACGGCCAGATGCTGACCCCTATGCTCTACGCCGACTGCTTCCAGCGCTGCTACGCCGAGATCCACAAACGTGCAGGGCACAAGAACGACCAGGTGGTGCTGGGCGCCATCGCTCCATGGCCCAACAAGGCCACATACCCAGGCAACGAGCGCGGCGACTGGGTCAAATATCTGGGCGACCTACTCGCGCTGGTAAGAGGCGCTTGCGACGGCATTGCACTGCACACCTACACCCATGGTTCAGACCCAGCCAAGATCACGGCATTCGCGCCCATGGACGGCCAATACGCGGATCGCAACTTTGAGTTCCGCGCCTATCGCCAGTTCCTGGAGGCCATCCCCCCCAGCATGCGCAGCCTGCCCGTGTATATCACCGAGACCGACCAGAACGATCCCTGGGCTCACAGCAACACGGGCTGGGTGCAGGCGGCGTACGCCGAGATCGACCGCTGGAACCAGGACCCCACACACCAGAAGATCCGCTGTCTGCTCCTGTACCGCTGGCTGCCCCACGACCAGTGGTCGTTTGCGGACATCCAGGAGGTCAGGGATGACTTCAGGGCAGCTCTCGACCACGACTACCGCTGGTGGTAGGCAACGCGGGCAGTCAGATGGAGAAACCTGCGTAAGATTGGATGATGTGATGACAGAGCCGAATGAGTCCCAGTTTGAGGTGTTGGTCGACCAGGCGTTAGCCGAGCTGCCCGAGGAAATCAGCAATCGCATGGATAATGTGGCCGTTACCATCGCCGATTGGCCCAGCCCAGATGAACTGCAGCGGGCCGGCGTACCCTACCCGGGCCAGCTCTTCGGCCTGTACCAGGGCGTGCCGCTGACACGGCGGGGCTCTCATTACAACCTTGTGGCGCCGGATCGTATCGTGATCTATCGCGGCCCCCTCGAACGCACATTTCGCACGCCCGACGCCCTGCGTGAGCAGATCCGCCGCACGGTCGTGCACGAGATCGCACATCACTTTGGCATCGGGGAGGCGCGCCTGCATGAGCTAGGATACTAGCAGCGCCACACCCGGGCAAGGCGCGTGTGGCTATACATAACACTACAGCCGCGGCCGTAGGGAATCCTCAACGGTGGCGTGTGCCAAGGGCATGGGGGAACCAACCTGTCTAGCGTGCGTAGGAAAGGAGCAACAGGAGCGCAGCCAGTCCGACGGCCACGTACTCGATCACCAAGCGGCGCGTCAGATTGCCCAGAAGCCAGTGGCGCACGAGGCCCACGAGCATGTACAACAAGACCACCAGCGCCAGGGAGCTCAACAGGGTGCCCGCGGTCTGCAGTGTCAGCAGCCAAGACGCGAGGCCCAGCGAAGCCCCGGAACCCAGGGCGAAAGGCCAGCCGCGCCGCAGGGGGCACTGCTCGTCGCAGATCAAGCGCAGGCTCAGGGCGGCGCTTGCTACTGCCACAAGCAGTGCTGTGGTCAGTCCCGAGGGCAGTCGGAGGGCCTCGTACAACAGCGTGGCCAGGAGATAGGCGACAAGCTGCAATAGAAGCTGCACGAGGGCGCGTCCGTGCCCCTTGAGGTTTGTGGCATAGTACTCGCCGATGATGAGCAGAGCCAGCATGACACCGGTGGTTACAATGCCCATCGTTTTGATCTGCGCAGTAGCGGAGCGGTTGAGCAGCGCCCAGGCTACCACCGTGAGTGTCGCGGGCAGAATCCAATGCAGGCCCGCGGATTCCTGGGGCTGGTCGGCTACAGCAGGGCGCGTGCGCAGGACGGCCTCGACACCGGTGCAAGTCAATCCTAGCAGGATCAGGCCCAGCAGTTCACGACCAGTGAGAGAGAAGGACAGACTTCCTAGCGACAACTCACGGGAGGGCAGTACCAGAGCGAAGGAAGAGAACAGCCCGACAGCGACCAGGGCCACGGTGGCCCTCAATTTGGCGTGTGGAAACATGGCGCGCATTATACAGCAAAACGCGGCTAGGCTATAGCCAGAGAAAAAGCGCTTCAACATCGCAAGGAGGACAGCGCTCATGATCATCTATGAGCACGGCACCCTGCTGACCGTCGATGCGCAGAGACGCATCATTCTGGATGGCGCACTGGCCATTGAGGGCCAGCGCTTCGTTGCTATTGACAAGACCGGTGCTCTGCGCGAACGTTTCCCCGCCGCGACGCGGCTCGACCTGCACGGACGCGTGGTGACCCCGGGTCTGGTGAACACCCACGTGCACATGGCGCAGGCCATGATCCGCGGTTGCGCCGACGACCTGGAGCTGATCGACTGGTTGGGCAAGCGCATCTGGGTGCTGCAGGGCAACTACACCGCGGAAGACGGCCGCGCCAGTGCCGAATTGTGCATCCTCGAGATGCTCAAGTCGGGCACGACGGCGTTTGTCGAGTCCATGCTGGCAGAGCGTTACGGATTCGATGGCATTGCGGAGGTGGTGCTGTGCTCCGGCATCCGCGCGGCGCTCTCCAAGATCGTGATGGACGTGGCCACTTACGCCACCAAGGACAACTGGATGCACCCGGGCATGATCGAAACCCGTGAGGCCAGCCTGGGGAATACGCTGGCCATGCACGACAAGTGGGATGGTGCGGGCGACGGGCGGCTGCGGGTCTGGTTCGGCCCACGCACACCGGGAGGGGTCACGCCGGAACTGTACCGTGAGATCAGTGCCTTGGCCCGCAGGCGCGGCATGGGCATCACCGTGCACCTGGCAGAAGTGCAAGCCGACCGCGCCTACCTGCAAAACAAGTTTCGCCAGACGCCGGCCGAGTACGCTGAGGCCGTGGGGCTTACCGGTCCCAACGTGCTGTTGGTCCACGCCGTGTGGATGGATGCCAATGACATCGCCATCCTGGCGCGCACGCGCACCAACGTATCGCACAACCCCGTCTCCAACACCAAGCTGGCCTCTGGCATTGCTCCCATCCCCGAGATGCTCGCGGCCGGCGTCAACGTGGCGCTGGGCACCGACGGCGGGCCGAGCAACAATACCTACGACCTGGTACGGGACATGCGCTGGGCCTCCTACGTGCACAAAGCACGCACGCTGAACCCACTGCTGATGCCCGCCGAAGCCGTCCTCGAGATGGCAACCATACGCGGGGCCAGGGCCATGGGCCTGGAGAGCGAGATCGGCTCGCTGGAGGTGGGAAAGCAGGCCGACTTGGTGGCCTTTGACCTGGACAAGCCGCACGTGGTGCCACACCACGATCCAGTCTCGACGCTGGTGTGTGCCGCTACGGGCGCGGATGTGGACACTGTGATCATCCAGGGGCAGGTGGTGGTGCAGAAGGGGCGCGTGCTGACCCTGGATGAGGAGCGCATCGTCCGCGAGGCCACCGAACGCGCCGCCGCCGTTTGGAAGCGCGCCGGCATCGAGACCCGGCCCAAATGGCCCGTTATTTAGGCCCAAGACCTTCCCGAAGGTGGCTCCGCGATACTGGCTGGCGCTTACCTCGGGGGCTTCCGGGAAGGCCCTTCCACGCTCTCGACTGCACACCGGTTTTGACAAGCCAGACAGTGTGCGCTACAATTTGGCCGTAAGTGCGTCCGTTCGTGGCAACGACCTGATCACAAAAGGGAGGAACAAGTGTACCAAAACACCATCGTAGTCGGGCACCTTGGCCGCGACCCAGAGATGCGCTACCTGCCCTCAGGCGCTCCGGTGACAAGCTTCAACATCGCCACCACACGCAAGTGGACGAACGCTGAGGGGCAACCTCAGGAAAAGACGACGTGGTTCCGTGTCACCGTATTTGGGAAGCAGGCTGAACCCTGCAACCAGTACCTGGCTAAGGGCCGTCTGGTGCTGGTCGAGGGCGACATCGACGTGTCCACCTGGAGTGACAAGTCCACCAATGAGCCTCGCGCCACTCTGGAGCTACGTGCAAGATCAGTGCGCTTCCTGGGCGGCAAGGGTGAGAAACCTGAAGCAGCCGCCGAACCGGGCGCAGCAGCGCCTGCCGCCGCGCCTGAGACCGAGGGCGAGCTCCCGTTCTAGCCGGTTCGCGGCGCGTCACCAAGACAACGTACTCTGGTCATTGCTTGTGCCCGCAGGCTCGAAGCACGCGCATGGCTTGCTGCATTCTGGCGACCTCGAAGTCACTTCGAGGTCGCTTTCCATACCCAAGCGTTGCACGGCCCCGAACCAGAAACGGGTTTCTCGTGTGATTCACAGCAGAGGGCTCGATGCCCAATTCCAGCACCAGAAAGCAACAAGATGACGATCCAGGTTTTTGCGGAGCAGGTCACAGCCAACGTCGAGCAGGTCATCATTGGCAAGCGCGAAGCCATCGAGCTGGCGCTGGTGGCACTGCTGTGCGAAGGTCACATCCTGATTGAGGACGTGCCCGGCACAGGCAAGACTTCGCTGGCCAAGGCGTTGGCGCGCTCGCTTGGATGCAGCTTCCAACGCATTCAGTTCACGCCGGACCTGCTGCCCTCTGACGTAACCGGGGTGTACTACTTTAACCAGCGCACCCAGGAGTTCGAATTCCGTCCTGGCCCCCTCCTATCCCAGGTAGTGCTGGCCGACGAGATCAACCGCGCCACGCCACGCACGCAGGCCGCCTTGCTGGAGGCGATGCAGGAGCGCCAGGTGAGCATCGACCTGGAGACCAAACCTCTGCCGCGTCCGTTTCTCGTCCTGGCCACTCAGAACCCGATTGAGCTCGAGGGCACATTCCCGCTGCCCGAGGCGCAGGTCGACCGCTTCTTGATGAAGATCAAGCTCGGCTATCCCAGCGAGGAAGATGAGAACCAGATTCTCCTGCGCTATGAACAAAAGGACCCCCTAGTGACGCTAAAGCCGGTCACCTCCAGCGACACACTGCTGACCCTGCAGCAACAGGTGCGCGCGGTCAGAGTGGAGAGATCGGTGCGCGAGTACCTCGTCCGCATCACGCGTGCCACGCGCGAGCATCCCGCCGTCGAATTGGGCGTCAGTCCACGTGGCACGCTGGCCCTGTACAAGACCTCCCAGGCGCTGGCGGCTTTGCGTGGCCGCGACTATGTCATTCCGGATGATATCAAGCATCTGGCGGCGCCCGTGTTGACCCATCGCATCATCATCCGCCCACAGACACGCCTGCGCGGGCGCACCGCCGGGGACGTGGTCTCCGAGGTGGTGGACGCAGTGCCTGTGCCCGTGGAGAAATGATGTTCAACGAGAACTGGATTGCCCTGACGGTCTTCGCCATCCTGATCGGCCTGCTGCTGCGCCAGGACAACCTCCTGTCCATGTCGGCTCTGGTGCTGACCGCCGCGGCTGCCGGCTGGCTTGGAAACAAGTACGCTCTGCGGGGCATCACGTTCAAGCGCACGTTTAGCGAACGACGCGCCTTTCTCGGCGAGGAGCTGCAGGTCACGTTCGAAGTTCGCAACCGTAAGCGGCTGCCGGTGGCCTGGCTGAACGTCGAGGACGAGTATCCGCTGCCGGTGGTGTTGCTCGACGGAGAAGTAGGGACATCGACCAAGCCGGACGTCGGGCTGTTGAACAGCAGCATGTCGCTGCTGTGGTTCGAGCGCGTACAGTGGCACCACCGTCTGCGCTGCGATAAGCGCGGTTTCTATGCCTTTGGGCCGACGCGGCTGCAGTCGGGCGACATCTTCGGCCTGTTTAGCTCCCGCGTGGAACGGCCGGGCGTAGAGTGGCTCATCATCTACCCCAAGGTCAGGCCAATCGAAACGCTGACCCTGCCTCCCAAAGAGCCGTTTGGCGAGACCCGCGCATCACAGCGCGTGTTTGAAGACCCCAGCCGCACGATCGGAGTGCGGGACTATCAAAGCAGCGATGCCTTTAGGCGCATCCACTGGCCGGCCACCGCCCGTAGGCAGAAATTGCAAGTCAAGGTCTACGAGCCGACCACCTCGTGCCAACTGGTGATCTTCCTCAACATGGCCACCCTGCCCAAGCACTGGCAAGGCACCATCCCCGAGCTGCTGGAGCGCGCCATCAGCGTGGCGGCCTCTATTGCCAGCTATGCCACGCAAAAGCGGTTCCAGGTGGGGCTTGTGGCCAACGGCTGCTGGCCCGAGTCGGATCAACCCCTGAAGGTCCTGCCCAGCCGCAGCCCGGATCAACTGACACGCATTCTCGAAGCTCTTGCCGCCGTTTCGACGCTGCCCACCAGCGCGATCGAGGAGCTGCTCAGCAGAGAAAGCACGAGGTTGCCCTGGGGCGCTACACTGACTGTGGTCACGGCTGCCGTGACGGACGAGCTGTGGGCGGTCGTGACTCGCCTGCAGCAAGCCGGGCGGCGCATGGCGTTGGTGCATCTCGACGCGCAACCCTTGCCTTTCGAGATGGGTAGGGTCGTAGTGCACCGCGTGGTAGACCTTGGCACGGCTTTTGGCCTCGAAACGGAGGGCGGGCTGTGATCGCGAGGCTGCGCGCCAACTGGCAGGCAGAACTCATCTACCTGGGCCTCGCGGCGATGGAGAGCTGCTGGCTGACGCCCTGGCTGCAGTTCTTGCTCGGGACTGGGGTAAGGAGGCAACTCATGCCCTGGGTCGCCCTATTCGTTACCCTGTTACTGGCCTTGTACTTGACTCGTTACATGGAGGCGCGAGGCGCTTCGTTGCTGAGCCAGCGGCTGGTTACCGTCGCGGCAGCCCTCTTGTGCACACTGGCGTTGCTCAGGATCTACGTCTACGCGAGGTATGCAACGGGTGACGCATCCTGGCTGCTGCAGTTCACGCGCGAGCTGGCCAACGTGCTGCAGCGCATCCCCCCTTCTCTCATCGTCTTCTGCGCGGGCATCTATTTGTGGTGGCGCGGAGTCAGCCTGGCACAGCGCGACCTGGACCTTTTGTCGGCGGGATTCTCGTTTCGCATGGGCATCGTCGCCTTCTTCTGGCTCTTCCTGGTGCGCCTGCTGGGCACGCCCGTGGAGGCGACAGCCTCTGCATTCCTCTTCTTTTTCCTGGGCTTGATCGTGCTGGGCCTGTCACGCGTGTACGAGGTCAGCCACACCCACGCGAGCATCCGCTCCGCCTTTGACTTGTCGTGGCTGACCATCCTCGTTGGCGCCACGCTCGGCGTCTCCGCGCTCAGCGTCGTGGCCGCGCGATTGCTTTCTCTGCGCAGCGTGGCTGCTCTTCTGGCCTGGCTTCGCCCAGCGTTCGAGCTCCTGGGCCGCGTTGCGTCCCCTCTCCTGGCCTTGTTGACCCTGCTGCTGGACGTGGTGCTACGCTTTCTGATTCACGCTTTCGGCGTCCTGTTCGGGGAGCAGAGCCAGGAAGCGGCCGAGCTAAGCCGCCTGGCCGAACGGTTGCGCCCGCTCGAGCCCGTGGAGGTGGCAGCGCGCAGTCTGCCATTGGCCCTGCGGATCCTGGGCTGGGCAGTCCTAGCCCTGCTGTTCTGTGTGGGCCTCGCAGCATTGGCTTTCTCGATCGACCGTAGACGCCGGGCTCGGGAAGAGGCACGCCTGGCGGAACACGGGTTGGTTCGGGACAGCACTGACGGAGGCAGGGACGCGTCACGCGCATGGGAGGCCTATTGGCGCAACCTGCGCCAGGAGTTGGAGGCTCGCTTGGCGCGCCTACGCGGTCAGGAATACGCCCTGTCGTCCATCCGCCAGATCTACTCCAGTCTGATCAAGCTCTCGACTGCCGCGGGCTATCCCAGACAGAAGGCAGAGACCCCCTACGAGTATCTGGAGACTTTGGCAGGAGCCTTCCCCGAGTCGCGAGACGATTTGGGGCTCATCACAGAGGCCTACGTGCGCACGCACTATGGTGAGCAGCGCTTCCAGCCCGAGTACGTCCGGCGCGTCAGAGCCGCCTGGCTGGCCATCCGCCAACGCCAGGCACAGGCGACCCCGGGTTAGAGGGCGTGGTGCCATGCACGGGAAGCGAGACGCAAGAGGCGGCTGTCGCCTGCTGATGGGAGCAGCGCTGCTGCTGATCCTGACACTGGGACTCTCCGGATGCGCGGCGGAGATCCGCGACGCAGACGTCATTCAGGAGCGTCTGGACACAGCCACTTTGCCTCTGGACGGCTCGCACCTCGTCTCCCAGACCTTTACCTGCCAGCTCCCGAACCTGTGCGAAATTGAGCTGCTGCCCGCCGTGTATGGCGCGCCGGGCAATGGCACGCTGACGCTGCACCTGCGCAGCGCCGCGCCTGGCCATGGCGAACTGGCTCGCCAAACCCTGCATGCGGCTTCAGTGCGCCCCAATGTTCCTTTCGCCTTTCGCTTCGGCCCTCTGAGAGACTCAACGAACGAGACGTATGAGCTGTCGGCGGAGGGCAGCCCCGGGGTGCAGGTGGGCCTCTGGTACAACAGCGTTGATGCCTACGGCGGCGGCAAGCTAGCGCTCGATGGCGCGACGAGTGCAGGGGACCTACGCTTCATCACGCGCTGCCGCTACGACTTGCCGGTGCTGCTGCGCGGCCTGAGTGATGGGTTGCCCCACAGCGCCCCGTTGGTCATACCCCTTACCTTATTGCTGGTCGTGCCGGGCTGCCTCTTGTGGCACACTTTGAGGCCACTCCAGGACCCGGATCCGGTCAGCAACCTGGCCTTTGGCCTGGCTCTCAGTCTGGCCCTCGTGCCCACGGCTCTGCTATGGAGCACAGTCCTCAGTCTGCACTGGGGACGCAGTCTGTGTTGGGCAGCAGCGGGCGGGCTGGCGCTGTGCGCGCTCCTGCGACTGGTACGCACGAGGGGCAGGGACCTGCTGCCCTGGATTGCCGCGCAGAACCGTCGGCCCACTCTAGCCGTCAGCGGGCTGCTGACGCTCACGCTGCTGCTGCGCTTCGCTCAGATCCGCGGCCTGGTCTTGCCCGCATGGGTGGACTCGCCACAGCACGCGCTGGTGACGCAGCTCGTGATCCTGCAGGGGCAGGTGCCACGCTCCTATCAGCCCCTCCTACCTGCGCAGAGCTTTGTCTACCATTTCGGGTTCCACGCGGACGTGGCCGTGCTCCACTGGCTTTCCGGGCTCGCCGTCCCGCAGGCCGTGCTCATCCTGGGACAGGTGCTCAACGCCGCTGCCGCCCTCACGGCCTACCTGCTGACGCTGCGCCTCACCGGCCGCAAGTTGGCGGCTACCGCCGCCCTGGCCATCGTGGGATTGGTCTCCTACATGCCGGCCTACTATGTCACCTGGGGTCGCTACACCCAGTTGACGGGCCTAGTGTTGTTGCCCGCCGCACTGGTCGGCGCCCTGGATTGGCTGGAGTCGGACCGGCGCGACTACCGTCTGTTGTGCCTTGCGGGAGTGCTCCAAACTGGATTGGTCTTGACCCACGCCAGGGTGACCGTCTTCGGGGCGTGTTTCCTGCTCGCCTATGGTCTGTACCAGAGCGCCAGCCTGCTCTGGAGGCGGGACAGGCCCAAGGCATCCGAGTTCTTGCTGCGCGTTGGCATGCTGGTCCTGCTAGCTCTAGCGCTCAGCGGGCCGTGGTTGTTGCAGGTCGCGCGTGGTTTTGCCGCCTCTGTGCGTGCCTCGGGGCAGGCGCCGCGCGGCGACGCCGCCTACAACGCCCTGCCGCTGGGGCTCCTGCTCGTGCCACGCAACCGCGGCCTGCTGGTCCTGGCCGCCGTCGGCGTCATGGCGGGCTTGCTGCGCCATCGCCGCGGGACGATCCTGGTTGTAGCCTGGGTGGGCATCGTGGCGCTGGCCCTGAATCCGGGCTGGCTGGGTCTGGCAAACACGAATCTGGTAAACAACTCCGCAGCGGTAATCGCGCTCTACCTGCCGCTGGCCGTACTGGGGGGCGACGCTGTGACAGGCCTCTGGGACGGGTGGCGCTGCGTCCTGTCCGCGGTCCGCAAACGACTGCGGACTCCGCGCTGGGTGGGAGCCGTGGCACAGGCGGTGCTGCTGGCCTCGATCGGGGTCGCGCTGCTGTGGAGTGCTTGGGGCCTGGTATCAATCGTGAACCCCGTGACCGTGCTGGCCACGGCCGAGGACGTGCACGCCATGCAGTGGATTCGGGCCAACACGCCTCCCGAAGCGGTCTTCCTGATCAACGCCCGCCTTTGGCAGCTGGGCATCTACACGGGCAGCGACGGTGGCTATTGGATCCCCCAGGTGACCGGCCGGCGTGCCCTTTTGCCTGTGTTGCCCTACGTGTACGGAGCGCCAGACTATGTGCAACACGTGAGCGAGCTGGCAAAAGTCGTGTCCGAGGTCAAGGATGCGGACGACCCCCGGCTGCAGAGCGTCGTGCAGCAGGAAGGGGTCACTCACGTCTACATCGGCGCCAAGGGCGGCGCGCTGACTCCACAGATGTTCCTGCACAGTGCGCGCTTCCGACCGGTGTATAGCACGGGGGCAGTGTGGATCTTCGAGTTCGTCCGAGGAGAAAAGAAACAGGGCACCGTTCCGTGAGCGGTGCCCTGTTTGTGGATCGTGTGAACACGAACCGGTTTGAGCGGAGCTAGACCGCCGCGCCCTGGATGGCCTGGTTGAGCTGCAGCATCAGCCGCGACTTGCGCCGCGCCGCGTTGTTGCGGTGGATAATGCCCTTCTCAGCCGCCTTGTCGAGCGCGCGGATGGCCACCGTTACACTCTTCTTCGCTTCCTCAATCTCTCCCGCCTCGATCAACGTCTTGGCCTTCTTGACGGACGTGCGGGCCTGGGTGCGGAACTGGCGGTTGAGCAACCGCCGCTTCTCAGAGGAACGAACACGCTTGATTGCCGACTTTGTATTTGCCAAGAAAACCCCTCCATACCTGCTAGCATCACAAGGAACCACGTACACTGGATCCGAATTGCCGGCGGAGCCTTTGACAGTCACCGGGCAATGCACTACAATAGCTCACATGCAGCACTGGACAGCTATTATAATGGATTTCGTGCAAGGTGTCAAACGGGCTTGTGACGCCGTCCACAGCATTCTAGCGCTTCAACTGGGGACTTCCACCTGACCAGACCCACGCGTGTTTCACGTGAAACACCTGCCTGCTCTCTCGGTCGGGCATGTTTCACGTGAAACATCGCATTGAGGAGAGCATTTGACCAAC
>Ga0315282_10011602_pt1 | contig 13607 bp, 15 predicted proteins | sample YL17G07_20_MG_FD_203693 | JGI IMG/M metagenome (GOLD analysis project Ga0315282, IMG submission 203693) | Sediment microbial communities from Yellowstone Lake, YNP, Wyoming, USA - YL17G07_20 | ecosystem: Environmental > Aquatic > Freshwater > Lake > Sediment | place: USA: Wyoming | collected... | reverse complement strand
ACAGCCTTTAGCTCCTCTGAGCCTGCTACCTTGCGCATCTCGATTGCGTCAAACTGGCACCGCTCCAGGCAGTCCTCGCATCCAATGCACAGAGCTGCATCAACTCGGGCTTCGTAGCGGCTTTTGGCGAATATTGCATCGTTGGGCACACTGCGAATGTCGGCGGCGTGCCAGATAGTACAGCAGCAGCGGCAGCAGCTACACAGGGCATAGGGTTGAGCGGCTTCGATCTTGCTGTGGTTCATCCATTGATGCACTAGCCCTTCGTCTTCATTTTTTTCAACGATGGCCAGGGCTTCATCTACGGAGATGCGCCGTCCGTGTCCTCGGCTCAGGGAGTACTCGGCTGACTTGGCGAACTGCAGGCAATTGGCTTCGGCTTGCGATTTACGGCAGGGGTTGCCTATCATCTTCTTGTGTTTGCGGCAGGAGCATGAGACAACCGTGATGAGGGGCTGAACCCTGACAATCTCACGCGGGTCTTCATGCGGCAAAATCTGCGGGCTATCCAGTATCGCCTTGTAAGCCGGCACAATCCGGAGGCCGTGGATGCCCATCGCCTGCAAATTGCGCCACCGCTCAGCGGTCATATCAGCGTAATCGGTCTTCTTCCAGTCTTCCCAGAGGAAGAAAAGCCTCTTTATCTCTTCTTCGGTGTATATGTCCAGGCCCAGCAAAGACTCGCTCACTTCCCACAGCCGCTCGGCGTATTTGCAGAACATGTAGGAACTGGGGTTTTTGTAGTCTGTGGGGACGATTACGCCCTTGCGATGCAGTATCTCGAGGTTATGCTTTACCGTGGCCGGGTCAATGCCAGTTTTTTGCGCCACCTCTTCAGGGGAGCCCGGCAGCAGGGTCACCATCTTGGCCTGCTCGGGCGTCATGAGAAACCGCAGCACATGGAGGTATGGCTGAGATTTGCCGAAGCCGTGCTTCTCGGCTAGCACTGTATAAGCGTCGCTGTGTGCACCCATGGTCCTCTCCATTCCCACAATATGTCTACAAGAGGGGCTTCATAGGTATTGTATAACAGGTGAGCCGTGCAGACAAATGCGGCAATGACAAAGGAGTCGTTTACTTCACAGATTCAACGCAATGTGTTAGCATTGCTAAAGGCGTTTTGAGGACATTGGAAGTTACATATATCGGTCATGTCATATAACAAGCAACCTTATAATATCCTGTTTGTTTGCGATGCGAATACCTGCCGCAGCCCGATGGCCGAGGCCATGCTCAGGAAGATGCTGGCTGATGCTGAAGGACAGGCAAGGGAGATCAAGGTCAGCTCTGCGGCTATAGCGCCTCGCGCCCGTGATGGCAGCGACATTACGCTGGATGTGAAATGGCTGTTGAAGGAAGAAGGGATTTACGTCGAGAACTTCCGCTCCAAAGACTTGAAAAGGCATGGGGAGCTTCTGAACGAAGCGGACTTGGTGCTGACCATGAGCCAGGAACAGAAGGGGAGGGTGCTCCAACTTCCTGAGGCTGACGGCAAAGGTGTATACACCTTGAAAGAGTTTATAGGGGAAGCCGGCGATATCGCTGACCCCTTTAATGGGGGAGATGAGGCGTACGCACCATGCAGGGATGAGATAAAAAGGTGTTTGCAAAAGTTGGTCACTAAGTTGCTTCGCGATGCTTGATTGGAGATGGAGGAGGGTGTGCAGGGGTCGGACGACGAGATAAACCACCTCAACGCAAACCAAGATGTCCACGCTGATCTCAATACGATCAGCTTATTAATCGCTAAATTAGCCGCAAGGGATGGCCGTGAACGTGAGAGAGCGCGCTGGTCGCTGGTAGCTATCGGAAGCCCCGCAGTGGCCGACCTGATAGAATTGTTGGAAGCAGCTAATGAGCAAATCCGCTGGGAGGCAGCGAAGGCGCTAGCTGATATCGCTGATCCGGCGGCAGCAGATGCGCTGGTAAAGGCTTTAGAAGACAAGGTATTCGATGTTCGCTGGCTGGCGGCTGAGGGGTTGATCAACCTGGGGCAGGTGGGAATTGTGCCTTTGCTGAAAGCTCTCATCGAGCGTTCGGATTCGCCGTGGCTGCGTGATGCCGCTCACCATGTATTTCATGATATAGCTGTAGGAGAACTCGAAGAGTTGCTGGAACCGATAATGGACTCGTTAGAGGGCGCTGAGGCGGTGATAGAGACCCCTCTCATTGCAAAGGCTATTTTAGACAAGCTGATATCAGGACAGCCTGGGGATTGATAAGCGTTTATGCAGATTCATGCGGCGTTCGAGGTCGGGGGCAAATGATAATAGATATGCATTCACACCTGTTTGTAAGAGGATGGCTTCCGCATGAATTTTGGGAGGGGATGGTCAAGACTGGCCAGGCCCAGGCCAAGAGAATAATGAGGGCAGACATCTCGTCTGATGAGATGGAAAAGATGATTCTGTTTCCCCTTTGGGACCCTTCTGCAGAGATTCTACTTGGCGAGATGGAGGCGGCGGGGATAGATAGTACAGTTATACTGCCTCAGGACTTCGAGATAGGTCTGAGCAGGGCGGAAGTTACCATCGAAGAGCAAAACAGACTACACGCGGAGCTTATGGCGAAGCATCCGAAAAGGTTGATAGCCTTTGCTGGCATTGATCCGAGAAGAAAGGGAAGTGTGGAGTTTCTGGAAAGGGGCGTTAGAGAGTGGGGGATGAAGGGGCTCAAGTTACATACGGGCGCCGGCTTTTTCCCCAATGACAGAAAATTCTACTCACTTTATCGAGAATGCTTAAATCTCGGAATCCCCGTCATTTTTCACTCCGGGCCTATTATATATCCGCTAAGGAGCAAACCCGCTCACCCGATATATCTGGATGATGTCGCCACAGATTTCCCAGATTTGACCATAATCGCAGCCCATTTATCTCATACCTGGTGGCAAGATTTGCTGGCGATAGCGTCGGTGAAACCAAACATATTTGTAGATATTTCCGGTTGGGAACTGGAGGCCATGAACCACTATGAGGATTTCTGCAAAATTCTGAAAAGATTTGTAGATGGGTTGGGATGTGATAGGATATTGTTTGGCACCGATGGTCCTGGCTTCAGGCCGGTCTGCCCCCCTCAAGACTACGTGCGATTGATTAGGGAGCTTCCCCGGAGATCTCCAGAAGGGATAAAATTCGCCGAAGAGGAAGTCACAGCCATACTGGGTGGGAACGCACAGAGAATTCTAAATCTGTAGGGCCTGGAATGACGAGAGCGCTTCTACAATGAGAGCCAAATAAGGAGACGGAGGGGTAAAATGAGGAAATTCGAAGGTGTCTATCCGGCAATGATAACGCCACTGAACAAGAATCTGGAAATCGACGAAAAAGGGCTAAGGTACGAGGTAGACTATCTGATCAAGAATCGCGTTCATGGATTGGTGGCTCTGGGCAGTTCGGGGGAATTCCCCTATTTAACCTTAGATGAGAAGAAAAGGGTGGTAGATATCGTGGTCGGGCAGGCGAACGGCAGGGTGCCGGTTATCGTGGGTGCCTCGAGCATGGGCACGGAGGAAGCCATACTGTTGAGCAGGTATGCCAAAGACCGAGGGGCAGACGGTCTTATGATCAATCTGCCGATATATTTCCCTCTCACGGACGACGATGTTTTTAATCATTATCAAGCGATCTCGAAAGCCGTAGACCTGCCGATTCTGCTTTACGACCTTCCGTACTTCACTCATCTTGAGATGTCGCCTGAACTGATTTCCAGGCTCTCCTACATAAAAAATGTTGTGGGGATTAAGGAGACAGGCCCGGTAGAAAAAGCTGAGGAAATTTTGAAAATGAAGAAGAAGGAACCCTTCTATGTTTTCACAGGCGTCAGTTTTATCCTTCTCCCAGTTCTAAAGATTGGAGGGGCGGGGGTCGTATGCCCGATTCCGTGCATCGTTCCCAGGGATATCGTTTCGATATATGAAAGTTTCAAGGCGGGGCGTATGAAAAAGGCCTCTCAGTTGCAGGAAAAGATTTACGCTCTTGTCTCCGTGGTGGCTTTACCAGTGCAATCTTCTGCGGTAAAGGAGGCGATGCGCCAGTTGGGCCATCCTATTCATCCCTATGTCAAAGGGCCTCTTTCCCAGATAACGGAAGCGCAGAAAGATATCGTAAGAAAAGCCCTGGCGGACCTGGGAGCAATCAAGGGCGAAGGGTAGAAAAAAGAATTACGCACCTCGGTGATATTGCAAAATCCGAACGCTGACGCTACAATCTACTTCTATATAACTACAAATGGAGGACCTTTTTATGACAAGAGCAAGGATACTCTCAGTGGGCCGCTATCTGCCCGAACGGCGCGTGACGAATTTTGACCTGGCCAATATGTTTGAGACCAGCGATGAATGGATCCAGCAGCGCACCGGCATAGTGGAAAGACGTTACGCTGATGAAGGGGTTTATTGTTCCGACCTCGCCCTCGAAGCTTCTCGGGAGGCTCTGAAGAATGCGGGGATGAAGCCTGAGGACATAGATTTTATCATCTTTGCTACCCTGAGCCCTGACCACCATTTTCCGGGGACTGGTGTCTATCTGCAGAGAAAACTCGGAGTCACTGATATAGGCTGTTTGGATGTCAGAAACCAGTGCACCGGTTTCCTTTACAGTCTCGCTGTTGCCGATGCCTTTATCAGAATCGGTATGTATAAGAGAATACTCGTGGTCGGTGCGGAGGTACATTCCAGCGCACTGAATTACACCAAAGAAGGGCGCGATGTGGCAGTGTTATTTGGGGACGGCGCAGGGGCAGTGATTGTGGGGCCATCGGAGGATCCGTCTCGGGGGATCCTTTCCACACATCTTCATGCAGATGGACGGTATGCGGACATTTTGAGGCTGGAGATCTGGGATATCAGCAAAAAGCCCTATATTACCCACCAGTCTTTGGATGAAGGGCGGCACTATCCCAAGATGGCGGGGAGGGAAGTCTTCAGGATGGCGGTGACAAAGATACCGGAGGTAATTCAAGAGGCTTTACAGGCAAATAATCTCAAAGTCGAGGATATAGATTTCTACTTGCCCCATCAAGCCAATCTTCGCATAAACCAGTACGCCGCTCAGCAGTTAGGGGTGCCTCAGGAGAAATTTCGCAACAACATTGACCGCTATGGGAATACGACGGCAGCATCGCTCCCTCTCCTTCTGAGCGAATTGCTCGAGCAAGGTGCTCTGCGAGAAGGCAGTCTCATTTTGATGGTTGCATTTGGATCCGGTTTCACCTGGGGAGCAAGTGTGATTCGGTGGTAAACTACTTAGGATAAAAGCAAAACCCCTCTAGTGGAAGCGTGAAGATTGCTCAAAGCTGTCCTCTTCGACCTCGACAATACTTTAATCCGTTTCGATGAAAGGGAATTCTTCGAAGCCTACATACCCAGGATTTCGAAGGTATTCTCAGACATGATGTCCCCCGATACTCTCATAGAAAAGCTGCTTTTCTCCACCCAGATGCTGGTGAATAACAATGGGAAGATGTCTAATGTGGAATATTTCATGTCCTTTTTCTCTCAAGGCTATGAAGAATACAGGGGAGAGATCTGGAAGCGGTTCATAAAATTCTACGAGACTGAGTTCGACGAATTTCGGCCGCTGGTTTCCGTTATCCCGGGTGTGCGTGAAATCTTTATGAAACTGAGGAAATTGGGTGTGAAGCTCGTAATTGCCTCCAACCCCATCTGGCCGCAAGTAGTCCAGATGAAGCGCTTATCATGGGCTGGCCTCGACGATTGGGATTTTGCACTCGTGACAGGTATCGAAAACATGTCCTATTGCAAGCCGAACATCGAATATTATCTGGAAGTATGCAAAAAGATTAACGAAAAGCCCGGGGGATGCCTGATGGTCGGCAATGACCCGGTCAATGACCTCATTGTAGCCAAAATAGGGATGAAAACGTTCCTGGTAACGGGCGGCCCCGAATTCGATGGTTCGGAGCTTGAACTGAGCAAAAGCATTCGCGATGACGCCTCTGTGGAGTCGATAGAGCCCGATTTCCGGGGGCTGTTATCCGACGTTCCCCATGCAGTCGAGGCCTTACTCAAACCTCGCTAAATGTCATAACTTCTTAACTTTTACCCCGCCTATTTTATGACTTCTTTATCCCCAGTTAGCTATCATAATCAACTGACGAATTGAGACATTTAGATTAACGTTGCTACGATTGGGTGAAGGAGGATTGCTCAATGGCAAAGAAGCATGTTCCGCCGAAAATAGGAGATATCGGGCCGGATTTCACCCTCAGAGACCATAACAGTAAGGAGTTGAAGCTGTCAGAATTAAGGGGGAAGAGGGTGCTTTTATCTTTTCATCCTTTGGCCTGGACGGAGGTGTGCGCAAAGCAGATGCAGTCGCTGGAGGCAAACAAAGACGTTTTCGTATCTTTGAATACGTCTCCACTCGGGCTTAGCGTAGACTCGGTTCCCTGTAAGAAAGCGTGGGCTGATTCTCTCGGGATTAAGAGTGTGCCTTTAGTATCGGATTTCTGGCCGCACGGCGAAGCAGCAAGTACCTACGGCATTTTCAGGGATAAAAACGGGTTCTCGGAAAGAGCCAACATCATACTTGACGAAAAAGGCAAAGTAGTATTCTTCAAGGTCTATGAGATTCGGCAGCTTCCGGATGTTAACGAAATCCTCGGGTTCATCAAAAAGCTCTGATTATTTTGCTGTTGGCCGATGCGTACAGCTATAAATAGCCAGTATAGTGTGAGTACGCTTCCTTATCGGGGGGAGGGAGGGAACGATGTCTACTTCGGAAAAGGGCACAGAGGGCAGGACGGTTAAGCATTCTGCGGTAACTATGGCGGAGTTGATCTTGCCTCATCAGGCTAACCAGCTTGGCAATGCTCACGGTGGAGAGATAATGAAGATTATGGATACCGCTGCAGGGGTGGCGGCGTTGCGCCATGCTCACACTGCTGTAGTGACAGCTCGGGTGGACGGCATAAACTTCTACCATCCCATCAAGGTAGGGGATCTGGTCACCGTGAATGCCTTTTTGACCTTCGTGGGCCGTTCCTCAATGGAAGTGCAAGTCGAGGTGATAACTGAAGATATCATAGCTGAGAAAGAAACGCACGCATTGACTGCATATTTCATATTGGTTGCCTTGAATGACCGGGGCAAACCCACGGAGGTTCCTCACTTGATAGTCTCCTCTGAAAAGGAGAAAGAGCTGTGGGAGAAGGGGAGACGAAGGTACGAAATGTGCAAACATGAGTTAATGGCGGGTGATGAAAACTACAGGGTATGCAGGGAAGAGAAGCTCGTTTGACTAAGCACGCAATAATATTTGGGGGAAAGGAGATGCTTATGGCTGGATATGTTGAAGTCCTGAAAGCGGGCGATCTGCAAGATGGGCAAATGAAATCTGTGAAGGCTGGCGGACAAGATGTCCTGGTAGCGAAGGTCGCGGGCAAGTTCTATGCGGCTGAGAATACCTGCCCACACATGGGTGGAAAACTGGCGCAAGGCAAACTGGAGGGCACTGTGGTTACCTGCCCGCTACATGGTTCCCAGTTCGCGCTTAAGGATGGCAGTGTAGTTCGTTGGACTAACTGGCCGGGTATAGTGGTAGCAGCGACGAAATTGATTCGGCGACCCAGGGCTATTAAGACATACCCGGTGAAGGTGGAAGGCGACAGGGTGCTGGTGGAAGTCTGACTTTGGCTTGCTCTGTTTTATCATCAACGCATAAATAGAAACGGGCTATCGTGTGAGTGTAAGATACAGTTGGTGACTCAAATCGAATTGTTAGGGTGAACTCACTTACTGAGAAAGGAGCCGCGCAATGGCATCAAAGCAGGTAAATCTCTACGTTAACGATGCGCCGATCGAGACTGACTACTTTGTCCAGGGGTTCATCGATCACGTCATAAGCGGAATACTCAATGCTCTAAGAGGTACGTGCCGGATCAAGAATCTGGACTTCTCAATAGAAGGAGATACTGTCAATATCGACCTTAACGGCTCGAAGGTGCCTATAAATGAGTTCGTTAATAAGATTATCAGGAACACGATTTTAGGAATGATTACCTCGCTTAAAGGTATAGGCGAAATAAAGAAGTTGAAGATTGAAATAAGCGGATAGCTCTGGTGAGTCGGGGTAATCGATTATCGGTGCCTATGGTGATTAAAAACTTCTAAGTGAGGAGGGGGGACATGGAGGAAAGACCTTTTGGAAAGACGGGCGAAAAATTTCCCATACTGAGTTTTGGCTCGCAGCGCATCGTCGATGAGCATGGCTGCTCTGAGAAAGAGGCGCTGAGGATGGTCAATCATGCCCTGGATAGGGGGATAAGATATTTTGACACTGCCTGGATATATTCGTTGGGCCAGTCTGAGGAAAGACTGGGGAAGGTGGCTGGCAAACGCAGGAGTGAGATGTGGATTGCGACGAAGGTATGGTCGCGAGAGCGTGAAGAGGCACGCAGACATCTCGAAGAGAGCCTGCGCAGGCTGCAGACCGACCATGTAGATGAGTGGCGGATGCACAACGTATGGTCTATCGAAGAGCTGGACAAGATTACAGGTCCGGGAGGACTTTGGAAGCGGCAGTCAAGGCCCGCAAAGACGGGCTGGTGAGATATATCAGCATCAGCGGCCATACCAACCCCAGGGTTCAACTGGAAGCTTTGAATCGGTTCCCGTTCAACAGCGTGCTCTGCGCTGTATCCGCGTTAGACCATTTTATCTTCAGCTTTGCCGAAGAATTCTTGCCGGTTGCCAATGCCAAGGGTGTGGCCGTCATCGGTATGAAGGTGATGGGACTGGGCGCTCTGGCCCCAATGTATGACAAGGCGCTGCGATATACATTCGGCTTGCCGATCAGCACAGCGATTGTGGGCATGGAAAGCATGGAGCAACTGGAGAAGAATTTAGCGGTGGCGGAATCCTATAAACCGCTGAGCGATGAAGAACGGCTGCAACTGTTCAAAGAGATCCTCCCTATGGTCATCCCCAGGGCAATGCCCTGGAAGGCCAAAGAATGGGGAGACGCATCTCGCTGGAGAAAACGATAGCAGTGCCGCTCTGGAGTTGATTCATGAGCATGCAGTGAACTTGTGTCTTTTATGCCCGCCGTTTATGCTATCATAGTAGTTAATAATGGCAGACAATACCAGCCCCGCAGCAAAACGAGGCATTGAAGCCAAGTGGCTTATACTGGCGGCAGTGATGCTGGGCGCCTTCATGGGGCCCGTCGATGGCAGCATCGTTAACACCGTCCTCCCGAGTATCACCAGCTATTTCAAGACAGACATCTCGATAGCGCAATGGGTGCCCACAGTCTACCTGGTGACCATCAGTTGCCTTATCCTGCTATACGGCCGCCTGGGGGACATGGTCGGATACAAAAAGATTTTCCTCATCGGGTTGGCAGCCTTCGTAGTCGCCTCAATTCTCTGCGGCACTTCGCAGAGCATCTGGATGCTCATTGTATTTAGAGGCCTGCAGGGGCTGGCGGCGGGCCTGCTGATGGCTGTAGGCTATGCTATCATCACGGCGGCTTTCCCGCCTTTCGAGCGCGGCAGGGCTATGGGCATATACGCCGTGAGCATCGCAGCGGGGCTGGGACTCGGGCCAACCTTTGGCGGCCTTATCACGCAATACACAAGCTGGCACTATGTCTTTTTCATAAATGTACCTATCGGAATCGCAGCTCTAATCTGGGGGGCCCGTGTCATACCCAAAAGCGTCACAAAGCCCGGACAGCACCTAGACGTGGCCGGGGCTTTAACAGCCCTCGTCTTTTTGAGCACCCTGCTGCTCTATGCTAACCAGGGAGAAACGTGGGGATGGGCATCGCCCAGGAGTCTAGCCCTGTTGGGAACCGCGGTGGTGTTCGGCGGGTTGTTTGTCTGGATAGAGCGGACATCTGCGCAACCTATGCTTAACCTGGCGCTATTCAGCAATCGCCGGTTCAGATACGCCAGCACCAGCACCCTGCTCAGCTTCGTGGCCTTATACGCAATTGTGTTCCTGACGCCCTTCTATCTGACATTTGTGCTGCATTTCGACATACTCAAGGTAGGATTGGCATTGATTGCTTCACCGCTGGCTACTATGTTCGTAGCTCCTGTGAGTGGGGCGATGTCAGACCGATTCGGCACAAGGGTGTTCGCGGTCGCGGGAATGTGTATCGCTGCCGCGGGCCTTTACCTGATGAGCGGCTTGAATGTATCGGACAATGTGTGGGATGTGGTGTGGCGTCTGGTTGTCATCGGCACAGGTTTGGGCATGTTTCAGAGCCCGAACAACAGCGAGATAATGGGAAGCGTGCCGCCGTGGCACCTCGGGATCGCCTCGGGGATAATAGCCGCTATGCGCAACGTGGGAATGGTCATCGGAATAGCTGTCGCCGGAGCTGTGCTGTACAACCTGGCTCCTATCACAGCCTCTACGCACCCGGGTTCTTTTAGTCCTCAAGAAATACAGGAATTTCTACGTGGCCTGCACTGGGCCTTCATAGCCGGGGCAGCCATAGCCGCCGCTGCTGCCTTGACATCTCTTCTTGCTGCTGGTGGAAATAATCAGCAGGCTCAAGGGGGAGGGCCACCGCCTTCGAGTCCGGGAGTACCGCCGACTGGGTGAAGTGAGAACATGCCGAAAATCTTAATTGCCGGCGCTGGTATCGCTGGCGGCTACCTATGGCGGCTGCTGGCAAAGAGGGGCATGAGCCCCAGGGACATCGAAGTCGTCGATCCGGGTTCGCGAACCCGCTGCGGCATTCCTTCCTGCGGCTTTGCTACCACCAGGCAATTCTTCGGCCTCTGCCGGGAGGTCGGGCTCGAGCCTGAGAAGTACATCCTCGCCAGCCCGGATATAGGGTATGCGAACAGCATGAAATTCAGTGTCAAAGGCTATATGTTCTCCATCGACAAACCAGCCTTCATTAGAGCCCTGCTTGAAGGGGCTACCGTGCATTCAAGACCAAGCGATGGGGCTGTTGAGAGGATAATAGATGCAACGGGCACGGCGAGGGCATACATAGGGAAATATGAGCACGATGCGCTTTGTCCATGCATCCAGAGAAAAGTGGAATTTCCTGAGCAGCCTGAGCTGGCCGAATATGCTCACAATATAGGCTATGCCTGGGTGATCCCGCTGGAGGGCAACAATGCCCACGTCGGGATAGGGTCGAACACGTATGATTCTGAAGCTATGAAAGAAGTTGTCGATGGCCTGTCCCAGGGGAGCAAGACAATATGCGCCTGTCAAGGAAACATTAGAGGGACCGGCCCTATTCTGCCGCTGGTGCGGGGTAATGTGTGGGCGGTTGGGGAGGCTGGGGGAATAGTCGACCCTCTCAGCGGTGCGGGGATAATTCCTGCCATGGTCTCGGCGAAGCTTCTGGTAGAGCACTGGGATGACCCCAAAGGATACGAAGCTGCCCTTATGAGGAAGTACGGGTGGTTCAGGAAAACGGCCAAGCTGGTTGAGGAATGGCAGGATAGGGGTAGCCTGAACATCAGGAAGTTGTTGGGTTTGTGGAGAGAGTACGCTGAACTTGCTGGCCTGGACTACAGTGTTCTCAGTCTGGCGCGTATCAACCTGGTACGCAACATGCTAGGCATATCGCTCCGGGTTCGCAAGGTGCGCCGGCAATAGGTAATTAAACAACGGAGACAAAACCTCGGTTTTTCACTTGTGTGGAGTTGCGGCTTTGTTGCTATTATTTTTTAGACCTGATAGAATCTGCGGCGACTTGAATATTGAATAGCCCCCGCTCGCCTGAGGGTAGGAAGGAGAGAGGACCCACCCAGCGAGCGGGGTGGGCTGGGGCAATCCCCAGCATTTTATTATATCACTTTTTAACCTACATTACATAATCTGGCTCTTTCGTCTGAAATCCAGACTTGACAGTCTGAGAGCACTTATTTTGACATAGCCACACTGATGATATTAGGATAAAAGACTGCGGGTTTCCTACGGACAATGGGCATGAAAACATTGCTGATAAATCCTCCCTATCCTTTCTCGGAAAACCCTGTCATGCCCATGGGGCTGCTCATGATCGGCGCAGTGCTGGAACACAACGGGCACGAGGTGCAGGTGCTCGACCTCCTGGTGTCCAGGTATTCCACGGAGAAGATAAAGGGCAAAATAGAAGAGTACCAGCCGGACATAATCGGCACAACCTCGGTAACGCTGAACTACCCGGTCGCCTCCGATATCCTCAAGTACTGCAAGACTGTGAACAAGGACATTATCACAGTCATCGGGGGCTCTCATGTCACCTTCACCCCTGTGGAAACGCTCACCGAGGCTCCCTGGATCGACATCGTGGTCAGGGGAGAGGGCGAGCAGATCATACTGGATATCGTGAGCGGCAAGAAGCTCTCAGAGATAGATGGAATTGCCTACCGGGATAAAAAAGACGGCATAAAGCTTACCAAAGAGCGCCGCTTGATAGAAAACCTGGATGAGCTTCCACTGCCGGCAAGGCATCTCTTTCCTCTGTCTCGATACCATGCCCTCGATACCTCGTGCACTGTTATCACCAGCAGGGGCTGTCCTTTTAGCTGCATCTTCTGCGTTGGCTCCAAGATGGGAGGCAGGCGGATGAGGTATCGTAACCCGAAGCTAGTCCTTGATGAGATAGAGCAAGGCTTGGCTCTGGGGTTCAAGGAAGTGGATATCGAGGACGACCTGCTCACGGTTAACCACAAGCATCTCTTCGCCATTTGCGACGGGATGATGGAGCGGGGTCTGAAATTCAACTGGAGAGCTTTCTCCAGAGTAGATACTGTGAATATGGAAGTGCTGAGGAAGATGAAGCAGGCGGGATGCACCGGCCTCCTTTACGGGGTGGAAAGTGGGAACCAGGAAATCCTGGACAGGATTAAGAAGAAGATCACTCTGGACAAGGTGAAAGAAGCGGCAAAAATGGCGAATGCCGTGGGAATCGATGTCCAGGCTACTTTCATTCTTGGTCTACCGGGTGAGACTAGGGAAACGCTGGCTCAGACCCTGGAGTTCGCTCAGGGGCTCGACGTTTTCTATGGAGTACATGTTCTTTCACCTTTCCCGGGAACTGAGGTGCGGGAGAAGGCTGAGGAATATGGGATTGAGATACTGACCAGCGATTGGTCGAAGTACGACTGCAACAGGGCGGTAACCAGGACAAATGAGGTCGGCCCGGATGAGATAACGGCCTTTCTCTACAGATACTACAGGGGGCTGAGGCTGACGCCGGAAGACCTTGCGGGAATCAAATCGAACCAGTCAAAGGAGAGGGAGAAAAGACGCAGTCCGCTGGTATGGGCTCTGCTTCAGAACGATGTAATCGAAAGTCTGGGAACGATGAAGCGGGAAAGCGATCCGGTAGAAGGCCTGGTATGCAAGCTTGCGGAAGTAGTGCCTTACCCCTTGCAACAGATCAGGGAGAACATTGCCAAGTGGGTCAAGGATGGTCTTCTAACATATGATATCAAAGATGGGCGTTTGGTCTGGCGCTGGAGTTAATATTGAGCTTCCAGCACTAAAGAGCAAATGGTAGCTTTTTCGCAGCGAACTTGGTGCGGCACTCAGACTTATTTTCGCACTTTTTGCACAGGGCCTTGTCGAACTCGCCTTTAGCGATGCATTCCCAGCAGGGCATGGCTTCCTCGCCGCACAT
>Ga0315282_10011601_pt1 | contig 13608 bp, 18 predicted proteins | sample YL17G07_20_MG_FD_203693 | JGI IMG/M metagenome (GOLD analysis project Ga0315282, IMG submission 203693) | Sediment microbial communities from Yellowstone Lake, YNP, Wyoming, USA - YL17G07_20 | ecosystem: Environmental > Aquatic > Freshwater > Lake > Sediment | place: USA: Wyoming | collected... | reverse complement strand
ATGGAAATAGCTGAAATAGTAAATTCCGGAACTAACAATTTTTGCCAATCTTTAAGAGACAATTTAAAAGCCATACCTTTTAAGTATAGCAAAATACAACTCAAAATTCAAAAAACCATATTTAAGGAAGTCCGACTTCCTTAAATATCAGCTCTTTATCTTCATTAATACCAACATTACCAATCCACTTAATAGTATCTTTTCTATAGTTCTCAGACCCATCAAATAATTTGAGAAGAAAATTTCTTTGAGTAACAGAAGGAAAATTCTTATAATCAATGTAATCAAGGAAACTACTCCATCGATACTTTTCTAAAAATCTCATAGCCTTTTTGATATCTTTAGTTCCTTTCTCTTTCCATTCGGGGATAACTAACTCAAGTGGATTAAGATGAATATAATAAGGGAGATAGAGAAAATGGGCATCTTGGCAAAGATGAACTATTTTATACTTTCCTTGAAATAATGGACCTACTCGCTTATATTTCTGATTAAAATAATTTGCATAACCAGTCCCAAGTTTGCGCATAAATAACGTAATTCCACCATCTATTTTCTGTTTTATCATTAAATGAAAATGATTAGGCATCAAACAAAATGCTAATATTTCAACTAATAATTTTCTTGGCTCTCGCTCAATTTTAGGAAGTCCGACTTCCTTAAATTGAGATTTAAAATAATAAGTAAGATTAAGAGTGGGATTAACATCATTAAATTCAAAGAGATCGTGAATAAATCGAAAATGATCTTCGTCATCTAAAAATACCCTTCTCTTTTCTACCCCTCTGTTATAGATGTGATAAATTTCATTAGTAGCTATTATTGGTCTTTTCATATCTCGTTCCAATTAAAAAAGGTGAGATCCACCCCACCTTTTAATTTAAGGAAGTCGGACTTCCTTAATATTTAGTTACAATGGTAAACTCAGGAACTAATAATTTTTGCCAATCTTTAAGAGAAAACTTCGGTTTCATTAAGAGTAGTATAGCACCTCAAAAAAGAAGATTCAATAAAAAATTTCAATTGTATAAATTGTTTATCTTTTTAATAATCTTAACAATTCTTCCTTTGATATCCCTGCCTCTCTCAAAATATTCATTATCGTGCCTTTGGGTAATTCTTTTCTGTGGACAGGAACAGTAACTCTTTTTTTATTTATCTTGTTATAAAAAATAAAATGGCTTCCTGTAGTATGATCTATTTGGAAACCACTTTGTTCTAAAATTTTTATTAATTTTCTATATGTAAATGTTGGCAATTTAGGCATAAACAGGAATTGCTTTAATATCTACTGAGCTAAAGAAGCTTTCTTTATCATTAGGGATAGGCTCTTTATGTTTTCTCAAGCTCGTAATATAACATTTAATAGCATCGATAGCCATTTCTTTAGCTTCTTGAAGAGTCCTCCCATATGTAATACACCCGGGTAAACTAGGTACTATAACAGTAAATCCTCCCTCAGGTTCTGAACGAAATATAACATTATAAGATAATTTTCTCATAAGTTTCGATTTTTTTATAGGTTTTATACCCTCGTTTCTATGATAATCGAAACATGAAATAAAGTCAAGACGCACTAAAAAGCGAGTTAATTTAAGGAAGTCGGACTTCCCTAAATATGTCGTTAATTTTAATTATTTTGTTGTTGTTGTGGTAGAAGTCTCGGGAGGTATAGTTGTTGGAGTTGGCGCTTGTTTACCTTCCAAAACGGATGTCAGAGGACTCTCTTTTTGGAGTTTAGAAATCCAAACAATGTTTTCTTTATTTAAAACTAATTTATCTTCTGGCTGATAAACTGATTGCGTCAATTTTTGTAAACTGAAACCACCATTTTGATCTCTTTGCAATAAATAAACATTGATCAAAGTATATTTTGAGAAAAATCTTGTCAAATGGCCAAAATATAAATCACCTGTCCGTAAATAAATAGCATAATACGGCTTTTGTCTTTGCCAATTAATATTTTTACTAAAAACAAAAACATATAAACCCAAACCAATAATAATAATTAAAAGCGCAATATTGAGTAATAGTAATTTATTTTTAAACATAGTTTTTTATTTAATTTTTAATTTTAAATTTTAAATTTTTAAACATTTTTAATTTTTAATTTTGTTTTTCATTTATTTTATGCGATCGCGCAGAAAAAATGATTTTCTCTTTTTCATCTTCTTATCTGTCTTCTTATTTTATATTTTATATCAATAATTTTTATTTTTCAAGACAATAGCTTTACCAATAATATCTGATTTATCTACTAAACCAAAAACACTGGCGTCAACTGAACCATTAGCTTGATCTCCCAATAAAAGATAAGTATTTGGAGGTATTACCCCTTTATAATCATTTTCATATAAAGAAAGCATACGATATCTATTTCCATTAAAAGCATAAGGCATATTTTGAGAATTAACTGTTATTTTCCCATTAATTATTAAGTTATCTTCACCTTGATCATTTTTTACTAAATGAAAGCTATCACTAGGAATTCCTTTCACTATTTTTAAAAGGGGTACTTTATCACCAGCATAGCGATATAAAACTAAATCTCCCCTTTTAATCTCATGGCAATTATAATAACCAAATAAGGCTTTAATTTTAGACCCAGAAGACACTAATGGTTCTAAAGAGTTTCCGCGTACGGTTCTAATTTCTTCTTGGACAGGACAGGAAGTTTGAGTTTTAATTTTACTGAAACCAAAATAAATAAGAATCCCTAAAAGTATTACCCCTAATATTATGGCTAATATTTTTAAAATTATTTGCTGTTTCATTAGTATAAACAAAAAAATAATTAATATTAATTATTATAGCATAAAAACAACAAAATACTATTTTTTTATTTCTTAACCTTAAATAATTTAATAAATTCTCCTTTTGAAAGTTGAGCCTGTCTCAAAATGGCTGAAAGTGTGCCCTTTGAGATAGATTTATTATGAATAGCAATCGTGATGTTTCTACCATCAAGATGTCTTAATCTTGTATGACTACCTTTTTGATAAAGTATTAAAAACCCTTGCTTCTGAAAAAATTTTACAAGTTCTTTTGGTTTAATTTCTTTTGCCATTTACAAATTATAAAGCAATAGATACTTTAGCTGTAGTAATAACTTCTTCTCCTTTCAGGGCAAATCCGTTAGGAATAGGAGATTTCTCTTTTTTAAGGCATTCCAAATGAAATTTAATAAGATTTTTTATATTATTTAAGGCCTCGTCAATAGTTTTACCGCTATCAGCAACTTCTAAAATGGGACAATAAGCAGTAAAACAAGGTTTATTGCTTCCCACTGTTCTATCAGAATAAACAATAACCTGATAATTAAAAACTTTTTGAATTTTTTTCTTTATATTCATATACCATTTATTTTACTCATTTTATTATTATTGTCAAATTTGAAGAGAGTTTTTCCACTTGTGGATTAAGAAAAGAATTATGAAAAACTAAAAACTAAATTTCATTTTTTCTGTGCGATCGCACAAAATAAATGAAAAAATTTAAGGAGATTTAATTTTCTAATGTTCCTTCATCTTTTACTTCAAATAAATGAATAAGAGATATTAAATTTTTTGCTTTTAAATCTTCTAAAAAATTTCGAGGCAGAGGGCTTTTTCCAATCCAAACACTTTTTTGAAGCATTTCATATCCATAATTAGCAAGATTTCTTCTTATTTCTTCACGTTCTTTCTTTATTTTCTCAGGAATATCAAAAATAAAAATTCGCAGTCTACCATCTGATTGAGGAAGTTTAAGTTGGAACTGTTTTAAATTAGTTACTACTTGTTTCCCTTTATCGTTTAAAACCCAACTAACTTCTTTATTATTTTTAGATTTTGTTATTAATCCTTTTTTCTCTAATCTTTCCAAGGTAGAATTAATTTTTCTTTGTACCTCTTTAAAAGAGTATTGATTCGGTTTTTTATCTAAACCAAATAAATATCTCCATAAACCAGTATAAGCATAATATTTTTTCGGGAAAAATGCATTTAACAATTCTTTCCCTTCTTCCTCTAAAAACGTTAATAATTTAGCTTCAAAAGTATTAGGCCTTACTGGTAATTTTGTTTTAATAAATTTTGTTGTCATATTAAAAACAGTGAAATTTGCCTCACCGTTTTTAAATACGCAGGTTTTTGAGGTTACTCAATTATATCACTTTTAAAATATTTTATTAAGTCAAACTATTATTTTATTCTATTCCATAGTTTTCATTTATTTTGTGCGATCGCTGAAAATAAATGAAAACTAAAAAATAAAAACTGAATAAAAAACATTAAGCAAAAAACAAAAAAACAATTTTCATTTTTTATGCGCGATCGCATAAGATAAATGAAAATATAAAAATACAAAGAAAAAACTGGCTTTCATTTTTTCCAAGCGATCGCGGAAAATAAATGAAAGGAGAAATTATTAATTTAAAATATTATTATCAATATAACTTTAAAAATCAAAGTAAAAAATTTTAAAAAAATAAATTCTAATAATATGGCTAATATTAATCAACTTCCCTATCAAAAAATAAATAATAATAAAAATACTAACAAAATAGCACGATTTTTATTGAAAAAAGTCAAAAAACTTTTAAAAGAAAAATGTCCTTATCATTATTTGATTTTTGGCCGAGTGGATAAACGATTAAAATATATCCAAAAATTGAGTAAAAAATATAAATATTTTCTGAAATTAGATATTGAAAAATATTATCCTTCAATAAGCCATCAAATTCTTATAATAACACTGGAAAGAATCCTTAAATCGCGAAGAGGAAAAGCAATCTTAAAAACAAAAATATTGCCCTTTCTTAATAAAACAGGCTTTCAAAATAGAGGTTTGCCATTAGGCAACTATCTCAGCTATGTCTTAGCAGGAATTTATTTACTCCCTTTGGACATTAAATTAATAAAACTCAATATACCGTTTCTAAGAATTCAAGATGACTATTTGATATTTTGCAAAAACAAAAAAGAACCGACAAAAATTCTTAAAGAATTTATTGAGCCTACCCTAAATGAACTAAAATTAAATTTGAATATTAAAAAACTCAATTCAGGAAAATTCCATCAAGACAATGTAGGGTTTATGGGTTTTCAATATTTTGGTGGTGTATTTACCATCTCCAAAGAAAAAATCGAAGAATTTAAAAATAGAATAATAAAGATAACACATTTAACTAAGAATAAAACAACTAAAGCAATCATTAAGCAATTAAATAATAAAATTCTCGGTTTTGGGAACTACTATAAGTTTGCTTATTGTAAACAAGATTTTGAAGAACTGGATGCTTTTATAAGAATGCGATTGCGCCGATATTTAAGCCGAAATAAAGATAGCAAAAATAAACAAGGAAACCTATTACTGACCAATGAGGTCTTAAAAAATATGGGGTTGAAATCATTAATCGATATTTATACAAAATATACCTCAAAAAAGAGGCTTATTTTGAAGAAAAGCACCAAAAAGAAAGCCAAAAATGGTAATAAAGAATCACCAGTAATTCAATTGAAATCTTTTAAACAAGTAGATTCTACCTTACTTTTAGCTGTTTTTAAAGAATTAAAGGGAATTACCAAAAATACCAATTGCCTTAAAAAGAAAATTGATAAAATTGAAAAGAAATTGGTATGATCAACGAATAACGAATCTAATACGAATATACGAATGAAAAATTAAAGAAATTCGTTGAGATATATAGAAATACTTTGAAATACTATTGTATTTCTATTGTATCTCTATTTATCTCTATTGTCGTTCCGGCTAAATTCTATTCTAACTTTTATCTTCTAAATTCCAGATTCTAGATTCTAGATTCTAAATTTTCTGCCAAGGCTTGAGGGTTGGGCAACATAAACCCAGCTTCTATCAAAAATTACGTGCCAAAAATCCTAGAAAGTTATTATTTTATTTTACTGATACCACCCCGCGCATCTACATATAGTATCAGTGTAGCTGCAAAGAGGTAGCTGTGTGGTGCAAGTTCCCCCATAGACAACCACAGAGCAAGTACTCTCTAGGTAACCTCCATCTGAGCCGTTATTATCTCTTCCTACAGACACACATGGGTGCCCGGCCCAACTAGCGCATACTGTGTTACAGGTAGTTCCGCCATTTGTTCCGATGCTCTGGGGCCAAATTAGTACTTCATCGACAGTTCCGTCACAATCCTGATCCAATCCATCAGGAGAGGTGGTATAGGCAGTAGAACCGGGATAGCAAGTAGCGCAAGAATCATTACAATCGTCACCAGCAGGTGAATTTCGCCCCGCACCTGTACACGAGGTTTGCAAAGCTATAGTATAATGACCATCAGCATCATTATCACAATAAAGTGTTAAATACGCGCTCGCCTCATTAGAGTAAGCACTTTCACCAATAGTATTTACTGCAGTTACTTTATAGTAATAAGTGCGGCCGTTGGTAAGTCCTGTGTTAGTATAAGTTAAAACATTACCAACAGTTGTTAAATAGGTCTCGGTACCCGAGCTAGTACCTCTATAAATTTTATAATTGGTAATAGCCGAACCACCGTTATCAGATGGCGCAGACCAATTGAGTACAATCTGGCCATCACCGCCAGTAGCTGTTAAACCTGAAGGAGTAGTAGTGATTATTCCCCCCTTTGCGCAAAATATTACATTTATATATGAAGCAAGAACAGATGCACCTGAAGTGCCAGTTATATTGCCAGTACTACCATAAGAGGCACCTGCCATCGGTAGTTTGCCCGTAAAACCAGATACCTGAACCCAACCGGACGGACAAGCGGTAGAAAACATAGCGACCATACCATTTGGTACTGCTGATGCAGAAGTCATAATACTAGCATCTGGAAACTTAAAACCACCTGATGTTGATTCGATTACACCTGCTACTGATAATTTTTGGGCTGGGGTAGAAGTACCAATACCAACATTGCCAGCATTATAATAAATATTAGAACCAGAAGTAGTCCATTGCGAACTACTTAAAGTTACATTCCCTGCTGGCGGAGCGGCAGTAGGAGTTGTCCAGCCAAAAACATAGTTGCCAATGATTAGACCTAAGGCCAGCAAAGAAAGGAGGCTGGTGTAGAAGAAGGGATTTTTGAAAAGTTTCATCATATTTTTTAAAAAATGGTTAAAGGTTAAATAGATTATATCAAATCAAAATGTAAATATCAAAAATCAAAATGACAAATAAAAATTCAAAAAGTATTTTTAATATCACTGATATCCTTTTCAATATCTTCACCATACTTAATCAACAAATCTAGCTTCTTATTAGTATGTTTGAGCATCAGTTCCAGATGGCGAATCTCAGTTTTTAAATCATTATTTTCCTCCGTTAATTTTTTCTTTTTCACTTGGTTAGATAATTTTTTAGGTAGTTTCATAGACATAAGCATAAATTTTAAATTTTAAATTCTAAATTTTAAATCAATTTTAAATTTCATAATTTTCAATTTTAGATATTTCAATTTTGAAATTTAGCAATTTGGATTTGAATTCAAATTTAAAATTTAGCCTTTAAAATTATCATCTGTATTTTATCACTTTTTTGGGTGTCAAGCAAAGAAAAGTATCTTGTATCTTGTATTTTGTATCTTGTATACTAACTACTAGCTACTAGATACCAGCTACTAAATACTAACTACTGCGGTGGAGTTCGGAGTTATTCTTTTATAAAGTTGAGAATATAGTTGCAATACTGGGCATATTGGCTGATAGCATCCCTGACACTTTTATAAACTATGTATTTATCTATATTATTATAATTATGCACAATGGCATTGCGGAAGCCAGCGCTTTTAGCAATTTCCCGAGCAAAATCTTCTGGCAAAACTCCCATTTCTCCTAAATTAAGAAAAGTCTCCCGATATTTTAACGGAGCCTTCAATTTTTCACTGCCTTTTTCCGCTATGATATGCTCATTAATATCAATAGCCCGGCCTATTATCTCCATAAGAAAATTCTTTAAAGCCGCATATTGAATATCATTTTGGGCCACTTCATTAATGGTTAATTTCGCCATCGGCTCTAAACGATTCAAATCTCTTTGAATATATTCAATTTTTATTTTAATAAAATCTTTATCAAGCATAGTTTTTGAGAAAATATTTTTGCCTCTTATTAATAAGAATATCCATTAATTTTAACAAACTTTGGCTTTCTTGATAATCACGAAAGGCATAAGCCTTGAAAGAATAATAATCTATTGATTTGCCATACAAAAGAATACTATCTCGCATGACATAAAAACGAAATAGAGGGTTCACATCATGAAGAGAGGTTAAATCAAGCTCTTTTCTCTTGTTATCTTCAAAAATAAAAGGCATCTCCGAAGAAATACTAAGAAGGGTATCAAGAGTAATCGGTTTTTTACCTAAAACAGCAATATCAATATCACTATTTAAACGATTTTCTCCTCGAGCAAAAGAACCATAAAGAAGAATTAACCGAAGGTTATATTTCTCCCCTATTTGATTGATTTTTTCTTTTTGTTCTTTGGTAAGAAGCATACCTTACAATTATTCTAATTATACTAATTATTCTAATCAATGTCTAATACTCAATTAGAATATGGAATCTGGAATCTGGAATCCTCCCCACCATTCCTCCCCTCCTTTTAAGGAGGGGAGGATTAAGGAAGGGTGGTTAATCCAAATTCTAAATTCTATATTCCAAATTCCAATTTACAACGTTTGTTCCACAGTAGAAGTTGGAGTAACTAATCCAGTTGTGGTATCAACATTAATCACTGCTTGAAGTTTTTTCTGAGAAGCGCCTATTGAGGAAGTTAAAGTAATGGTTGCTGAAGAACCACTATTAGAAACAACAATAGAGGTGTCATTAGTGCTATACAGAGAGAGATTATAACCGGCGTTGGAAAAATTTTTGTCTCGTTCGAGCCGAATCAAAGCCTCCTGAAGGCCGGAATAAGCGGCATAAAAAGCTTTATTAGAATCTCTGATGGATTTAATATTTTGATTGGCCCAATAAGAAACAATGGCCATTCCCATAGAAATCGTCATTATTAAACCGCCGAGGGAAAGAACAGTAATCAAAGCGGCAACACCGCGGAATTTGTATCTTGTATTTTGTATCTTGTATCTTGTATGATGCATTTTATATTTTTATACTAACTACTAAATACTAACTACTAGATACTATTTACTGGGGGTCAGGATATTAAACACGAAAGAATTACTGCGAGTGATTTGTTGTTCGGGATGAGTAGAATTATATTGTAAAGTAATATCAACTCTAACAGCTGAAGTATTCATTCTTAAATCTTGAACGCGATAATTGGAAGTAGTACAGATATTAGCTTGATTATCACCACCAGTTTTGCAATTAAAACTAATCCAACCAATTTGATCTGACCAAGCATAGCCATCAAATTCACCTGCTTGATAATTAGCAGTAGTAGTGGTGGCAACTTTTACACCATAATTAACAGTGGAACTATCAGTACTAGAAGAAAAACTAATCCAACCAAAACTTTCTGACCAAGCCCAACCAGATAAATTGCCATTAGCATCAGAAGAGACTTTATAACTCACAGTTCCACAACTATCACTATAAGCGCAATTTAAAGAAATCCAACTATTATTACTCAAAACATAAGCTCCGCCATTTAAATCACCTGCGCCAATAGGAACTCTAACATTGCCGCCCGGATAAGCAAAATCAATCCAACCATAATTTCCTGACCAAGCATAATGATAAGTATTAGAAATTTGAGCACCGGTTGCCCCCGTAGGAGTAAAAATCAAAGAAGTAACTTTAACTTTAGTGGGATCATTTAAAGCCACTTGTGAACCGCCTCCTTCTTGCAAATAAACAGTATTATCACTTGCCCCTAAAGAAAAAGTACTGGTTGAATTATCTGTATTCAATAATTCTAAAAGAGAGCCACTGATGGTGTTAACACCTTTGGCGCTTTCGATCTTTTGGCGAAAAACTTCTTCAAAACGAGACATTTGATTATTCACCTCGTTTTCCGCTTGAGTTTTTAAATTAGCCTTGGAAACAGTATAAAAAATACCGCCAATAATACCAGCGGAAATAATTAAAATACCGGAGTAAATAAGCAATTCCATAAGCGTAAAAGCTTTTCTCGCGGAGCGAGAATGTTGGTATCTTGTATCTTGTATGTTGTATCTGGTATGTAAATTATTATTCATAAATGTTTATATTAATTCAAAATTCAAAAGGCAAAAGGCAAAATTTAAAGTTAAAAGTCAAAAGTGTTTGTTTTTAAGTTTTATAACTGCTGCACCTAACATATTAGAAATTTCAGTAAGTTCAGTTAATAAATCATTAATTTTATCTCCATTGATTAGTTTAGCATCTTTTAAGAGGTATAACCAATACTTTGTCTCATTGGCACTCTTAAGAGAAATCTCATAGAACTTCTTAAATTCAAGACGAGAACTCGACGCTTTAGCTTCGATAATATTAGCTCCAATAGAAGTAGCCGCTCTTATTAATTGGTCTGTAATTACCCAAGCGCTTCTCTTATTTGGTAGATTATCAGTTAAATCAATAACTTTTAAGCTAAACTGATAACATCTAATTTTTAAATTACTTTTATAATTTTGACTTTCATTTTTGACTTTTGAATTTTGACTTTTGACTTGGAACATATTGGTGGGGCTTTTTTCCATATTTTTAAGTTTTAAGTTTCACGTTTCGCGTTTCGTGACTACGGTGTCCAATTAATTATTATATCATTTACTTGAGGGGTAGTGGAAGAAGTAGAGAGATAAACCTTATAGCGAAGATAGCGATTGTTTTGAGGACTAGCAGTGCCAGTAGTTGGAAAAACAATACTGACATTGGGATTGGGTTGATAATAATCAGAGGTTGATGTTGGGCCATAAAAGGTGTTTACAGTTGAAGAAGAATTGGAAAAAGCAATTTGAAATTGTACTACGCCGCCAGTGCCTAAACTCCCCTGCCATAATAAAGAATTAAAACCAGCGCCGCCAGAAACACCGGTATCTAAAATGGAAGAAGTTAAACTCGCAGCAGTAGTGGTAGCTGTCGTCATATAAATCGAGCCAGTAGTAGAAGCGTAATTAATATTACTATCAGCGGTATCAAATTTATTTCCGGGATTAGAAATGGGACCGGTTTGGCCGCTGCCTCCTGACCAATCTGTTTGCCAAAATGTTTGATTATTATAAGAACGAGTGAGATAAAATCTTAAATCATTAATGCCTCCGGTTTGTTGAGAAACCAAACCCCGGCCATATTTAACTACTGAATTAATTTTTAAAGTTGAAGGGTCATCATTAGCGCTATTATAAGTCGTATCAATATTTCCTGAGGTGCGGGAAATTTTATTAGTGACAAAATATTTGGTATAACTGGCTTGATAGCGCTGACTGATTTCCTCAGCAGTTAAAGCTCGGTTATAGATGCGGGGTTCATCAATGAGACCGTTAAAATAAAGAGAGGGAGAAGTATAAAATACCCCGATATATGTTTTAGGATTTGTTTCATAACTTACTGCCCGAATCATGCGATTTTCTTCCTTTCCATTAACATAAAGAATGTTAAGATTGGTTGTACTATCATGAGTTGCAACAATATGATACCAGACTCCAGGAGAAGGTACCCAAGAAGTTGTGAGATAAACACCACTAACCATTGCTGCAATATTTTCCACGGTTCCCATCTGAAGACTAAAACCTGTCCCCCAACTAGTCATATTTGAAATTATTCCTTCCCATTGAGGTAAAGGATCGTTAGCTTTCGCCCACGCTTCAATAGTAATATTAGCAGGATACAAACTTGAATCAGTTCCTACATTGACATAATCATTACTTCCATCAAAACTCAAGCAACTGCCACTCACACAATTACTTGGTGGTTGCCAAGTGGGACCATTGGTTAAAGTGCCATTATTGGTACTTTGGTTATCATAAGCAATAGTTCCCCCATTTTCATCCAAAGCCCAATAAGAAACAAGACCTAATTTATCAAGGCCGGCTTGATAATGAGCTCGGATTTCATCGGCAGATAAAGCCCGGTTATAAATACGAACTTCATCTAAAATGGCATTAGTATAATAACCACCACCAGAACGTCTACCTAACGACATATCACTTGAATTTAGAATACTACTACCAGCCGCAATAGAGCCTGACCCTAATAAAACACCATCCTCATAATAGCTGTAGGTATTGGCTATTGTATCCACTATGGCAACAAAATAATGAAAGTTTCCATCAGAAAAATTAGAATTAGCGGACACTCCATGATGAACAGCATTGTTATCCCAATATTGCAGATTTTGAAGTGATACTAATAAAGAATTTGCACTGGTTAAACTATTTGTTGACCACACTGTTTGGTCAGCTGTACTTGTACTCTTCTCCCAAAATTCAAATGTTATTTTACCTGCCGCATTTATAGCGGTTAGCCAATCACCCATTGTTACATAATTATTACTTCCATTAAAACTCAAACAACTACCACTTACACAACTACTTGGAGATTGCCAAGTGGGGCCATTATATAAAGTGCCATTATTGGTAGACTGAGAATCATAAGCAATGGTGGAGGTGGCTTCATCAAAACTCCAATAAGAAACTAATCCTTGGCTGTCAAAAATTTTTTCTTCGCCTTTTTGAATGGCATAAGCATTTCCTTGTTTAGCTAATTTATAATGGATGCCGGGATATAAATCATAAATATTATGCCAGTTGTCCCGAGTTAAAGATTGAATGATTTCAGCGGTTTGACGCATCAAGCTATTAGCTTGAAGATGTTGTTTGGCAGTATTAAAAATTCTGAGTGATACCCCAATCAAGCCAACAGAACCGCCAATTAAAATTACGCCTAAGGCGATGGAAAGCAAGGCTTCGAGAAGAGATTGGGCTTTAAGTTTGTATCTTGTATTTTGTATCTTGTATCTTGTATTAAATTTCATAAGTTCCGATGCTTAATTCGTTTTAAGCCATTAATTAGTTTATTTACGGTAACAGTTTGATTAGCTATGTGATTGAAATCTTCTTTAGTTAAATAACTTAAATCTCTTGATATTAGAAGCTGACTTTGTAATTCTGTTAAAGAACCCTGAGCTAAAGTGTAAAATTGATATTTATCTTTAGTAGTGTTTCTAGAAAAACCTTCGGCGATATTAGAAGTAATAGACACTACTGCTCTTCTCATTTGGTCTATTAAACCGTATCTTTCTTCATTAGGAAAATGTTTAGTAATTTTATAAATAGTCAGTACTAACTTATGTGCCTCTTTATAGGTGATAAGATCGGAAAAATTTTTAATTTTAGCACTTCCACCGTTATTCTTTTCATATCTTTCCATATTTTATATTTATACTCTATACTCTATACTCTATACTCAATACTCTATACTCAATACTGTATACTGTATACTCTCATATGATTGCCACGCTCATTTCATTCGCTCGCAATAACAAAGTAAGAATGACTGATGAGGGCGGAAGTCTATCTGTAAATATCTTTTCTATGAGCTATATCAACAAGGGAAATTGTTCCAGGATTTAAGAAAACAAAAATTACCCGCCAGTCGCGAGTGATCCGAAAAGAATAAAATCCTTTTAATTTTCCTACTAATGGTTTTGTATGAAGTTTAGAATGAA
>Ga0315282_10011600_pt1 | contig 13608 bp, 13 predicted proteins | sample YL17G07_20_MG_FD_203693 | JGI IMG/M metagenome (GOLD analysis project Ga0315282, IMG submission 203693) | Sediment microbial communities from Yellowstone Lake, YNP, Wyoming, USA - YL17G07_20 | ecosystem: Environmental > Aquatic > Freshwater > Lake > Sediment | place: USA: Wyoming | collected... | reverse complement strand
CATAGATATCTTCGCCAGTGTCTGAAATAATATCCCTTAATTCTTCTGGTATTCTTATTGTTATTTCTACCATCTTAAGATCACCTCTTCTAATTATAGCACGATCCTGTGTGAGTCTGGAAATTTTTTAGATTATCACAGAGATTACTCATTTCAAACTGAATAAGCTTTAGAAAATGTTGTAATCTTAGCCTCTAATTATAACACAAAAATTAACTACTTATACTCTAGTCTTAACATTGAGAAGCTTTCTAATTTTGGAAGAATAAATTCTATATAACTCTCTTCAACTTTAAAAGATAGTTCTGTCTCTTCAGGAAGTAATGTTAACCTTTGAGGTTTTTTATTGTCTAACTTTATCTTTATTTTTATCTCATGTATAGGAATATTAGGTAATTCAGATTGGTAGTTAAGAAGATTAATAAGATAGTATTTTTTATCTTTCTGATGGAAAAGAGTTACTTCTACTGATTTAGGAGCGTCTACTTCGAAAAAGTAGGGTCTTTGAGATATTAGTCGGATTAAATTTATAAAAATAGCTCTATGGTCTTCTTCCTTCATTAATTCTATTCCCCCAGCAGAATATATAACCTTTCCCTCGCCATATCGATTTAAAACGATAGACGGAAAGTCAGTAGAGATACCAGGAGGATTACTATTGGCAGAGACAAAGCTATTTATATCTTCAGGATCTGTATATGGAAGAGTAATAGTAGCTAAAGCTTTAACATCTTCCTTTATTCTTTTTACCTTTAACTGAGATTTGAGGAGAGTTATAGGGTATTTAAGGGAATATCCTTTAAAGATCGTCCTAAATTCTTCTTTTGGAGCAATATAGGTTACTTTTTCTTTTGTCTCCCCTATATAGGAAACCCCAAAGAGATCAGATAGAAGAAAATCCTCATGTTTAATTCCGTCTTTAGTAAGAAGAGATGTGCTTCTACTTGCATAGATACTGCCACCAAATTTAACAAATTTACGGAAAGCTTCTGCTTCTTCCTCATCGATCATTAATAGATTAGGGAGTATTATTATCTGATAGTCTGAGAGAGAATCAAGATTTTTTTTAGTAATTACACCAAATGGAATATGAGCATTTAACAGTGTTTTTGCTACGTTAACTGCTGCTTCAAGATGAGGACTTCTTTTATATACGCTCTCTGAAACTCTTTTTCCATTATCTTCTGGATTAATTAACGATTCAAAGCTAAGATAAATTCCTACGTCCTGACAAAAATTTAATCTATTGTCCAGGAACTTCTCATACCTCTTCCCTTCTTTAAAAATCTCTTCCATCCTTGCATAGAAGTCTTTATTTAGAGTTCCCTCAGGGTCAATAGCATCAATAAAGCAAAAGGCTCCATTATTCGCTAATGTTGAATACAACTGGATCTCCAATAGCTCTTTACTTTTCATAGTTGTGTGGTCTAACAGAGTAGGACATCGAGAAGTCATATATTCAAAGGGCTTATTGAGAGTGAGATTATAAAAAAGTTTACATACAAAAGATTCTTCAAGAGCTCCTCCATAGAAGTCACCACCTATATAATCTTGTACTTCAAAAAATGGAAGAGTTAGCCCATCTCTCCATCCATTCTGCCAATGGGCACTCTGAAGAACTACTGTAATTTCTGGATTTATTTTTTTTACTGCGGAAACAAGTGAAGAGGCAAATTCTGCAAGCCATTCCTCTCTCTTTCTTTGGAATTTAATCCATTTAGGGTCCTCCCAATTTATAATCCTTGGTATCTCTTCTCCTGTCTCAGAGAAATACCTCTTTCTACAGGAAGGGCAATAGCATATAGTAGTCAAACCAATCATATCAAACCATAATCCTTCGAATCTATAATTACCACATAATTCTTTAGCCTGATTAATTACAAAGTCTCTAAAAGGAGAATTTATACAACACACACCATACCGCATAAATTCTCTAGTATTTTCCCCTTTTGATGTAACTAGTCGCCAATCTGGATGATTATCATATGCCCATTTATGCCAAATATTATAATAGACTACAACTGACATCCCTTTTTCATGAGATAGATCTATTACTTCTTTTAGTATGTCTCTTCCTTTTATTCCCTTATGCATATGTCCTATTTTAGTAGGATAGTAGCAAATACCTACGTTAGAAGAAGCATAAAATATTACTGTTTGAACTTCAGCTAAAGCTTGCATCTCCACATATTCCTTCGAATCGAACTGAGAAAGAAACTTCTCATCCCAATCATCAATGTGCATATCTACTAGACTTCGTCTGTAGCTATTTTCATACCATTTCATAAAGATTCCTCCTCCTTTTTTAATTTTTTAAAACTCGCTTAGAAGTACTTTTTCCATCTCCTTACTAAAAGGTACCGTCCCGGTCTCCGTTATCTCATATCCAGTTTCTAATCTAGCCCCGTTAAATTGAGAGTGACCAAAAAAACTCACATCTATACATACAGTCATTCCAGGCTCTAATTCATCTTTACTATTAGGGCCCAAGAATGGCTGTTCAGCCTCATTTAGACCTATAGTATGTACAAAAGGACATACTAAATATTTAGAATAACCTATCTTCTCAAAATAAGCTCTAGCTGGCGCATCTATCTCTCTACCTATCTTACCCAGTTTAAGTTGTTCACGGGTAAGGATCATTGCCTCTCTTAAGTGTTTTATACATTCTTTTTGTTCCTTAGTGAACTCTCCACTTACAGGTAAAGTGTCACCAACACATCCACAATATCCTTTCCATTTGGGAGATAGTCCTATCATAACCATTTCTCCTGCCTGCATTATTTTATCACTTGCTGTAGGTACTACAGCATTTGATCTTACTCCGCTTGCTACAATTGTTTTAAATCCAAAGCCATTAGCACCTCTAAATCTGACAATTTCTTCCCCAGCCGCAGCAACTTCATATTCGTAGGTACCTGGCTTTATTTTATTAAACATTGCCTTATACCCTAAATATGCAAGATTAAAAGCATATCTTATTTGCTCTATCTCCCATTTGCTTTTTATATACCTCAATTCAGCATAAGCTCTTGTTATATCTACCAATTCAACCTTTTTAAAACTTTCTACAATCTGCCTATATACCGATACAGGCATCTGGTTTAAGCCGACCATCCCTACTCTCTTTATCCTTTTACCTCTACCTATCTCTTCAAATAATGTTGGAAAGTCTATTATAGTAGCATTGGGATATTCCTCCTCTGGCACCATAAATACAGGTAGATTCCTAGTTTCTTTTATTACACTATCTAATTTAGCAAAAGGTTCACTCTCCGGTCCGCCTAATATCATTGGATCCCCTTCCTTAGGCACTAGTACAGCTCCACTCTCAAATTGAGGACACCATGCTGCTAAATACCACGCATTAGCTAGATTAAATTCGTCATAATAAATAAAAGCAAAATCAAGGCTATTCTCTCCCAGTATTCTTCCTACTCTTTTGATCCTTTCTTCTATCTCTTTCCCATTATAATAAGCCATAATTACTTCTCCTCCTCACTTAAAGATTTTATATCAACAAGTTTACTGAAGTTTAAACTTACTAAGTAAGAATTCTTTTGTCCCTTTCTTAGTAATTTCTTGCCCAATACTATGAACTCCTTAAATCTCCCACTCGAAATCTTTATCTATAGGGTACATAGGTCTTCTTATTTTATGAAATTTTAGCTTTTCTATAGCCTCACAGCTAGCTCCTGAAGTTAAAGCCATAATTGTATGCTTAGAAATTTCTGCTAACTTCGGATAAAGATACCCTAATTTAACTACTATTATTTTATATTGAAATATATCAATTCCTATAGAACTAAATATTTCTGGTGAAATTAAAGCACATCTATTTTCTGTAATTATAATATCTATCCCTTGAGTATTAACTACAATAGCTTTTCCCGCATCCTCTCCGTCCCATCCTAGAATTCTTCTTTTATTTTTAAGGATACCACTTATTTTCGTAGTTATACTTCTCTTATCTAGTTCACCACCTAAAGTAAATTCTATATAATCTCCTATATTGGATTTGTCACATAAATTCACTATCCGACTACCTGTAATCCCTCCAATTAGTGTATTCTGTGCTTTCTTCTCCAGTAATAATTTTAGAAGATAGGTATTATCTCCTGGAGTACCTGCTGTCGTATTATCGCCCGAATCAGAAATAAAAACTAAATTTTCTTTAGAATTTATAGCTCTATCTATAGCCTCTTCAGGTTCTAATGCTTCTACTTGAAATTTAAAATCTTTTCTAACTCTCCAAAATTCCCTTGCTAAACTTTTTGCTTCTTTAAAAGCTATCTCTTGAACTTCAAGAGAATTAGATTTAGGTATAACTATTACACTAGCGCCAGTATTTGGACTGTCTACCCAAGGCTGCCCATTAAAAATGGATATAGAAAGAATATGTTCATTATTCCTCTCTATATTTTCTAGTTTTCTAATAAGAGATCTAGCTGGCTCAGAGTCAGTAATTACCATATCACCTGTTATATTTAGAGGGGGACGGACCATTATAGGTTTAGGAAGAATCTTATCTCTTATGCATTTCAGTAATAGTTCTGCTGTTCTAATTTGTGTCTTTTCCATATCTGTATGTGGAGCGGTCCTATATCCGCATATTATATTTGCTGATTTAACTAATAATTCAGAATTATTGGCATGGAAATCTAATGCAACGGCAATAGGGACCTCTTCACCTACTTTTTCCCTAATTTCAGAGACTATTACTCCATCTGCACCTTCTTCTATATTCTCTACTTCCATGGCTCCATGCAAATATAACCATACACCATCTATCTTTTCCCTTTCAGGTATTCTGGATATTAATTCATCCTTTAATCTTGTAAAATCGCCGTAATCTACTACACCAGAAGGAACAGAGTTGGCATAAATTGTAGGGATGATTTCAACATTAGATTCTTCAAGGAATTTGGTAACAGCAATTCTAGATAACATTTCTGAGTCTCTGGATATACTAAAATCTTTATAAATGGCTTTTACAAGAGTAAACGTATTACTCTCATGTTGTAATGAGCCAACTATTATCTTCATATACCGATTCCATCCTTTTTACCAAATCCTCTCAATTTCTTCTAAAATAGAATAATAATAATCATAGTTTTCTACAGGGATATCGTCGCCTATAGAGTGTGTTCCAATAATTACTCCCCCATCTTTAGCAACTTCTAAGATTGCTTTTGCCTGCCTTTCTATATCCTTATGAGAACCTTTTGTAAGTGTTTTAATATTACACATCCCACCAATGAGAGAAAATTTTTTACCATACAGCTTCTTTATATCTGGAAGCCACATCCCTGTGGTTGGATATACGCCCTGAATTCCTGTGAAACCTGCTTCTACTATTAAATCAATGATGGGGAGGCAATTCCCATCACAATGTAAGATAATTTGTTTTATTCCTTGTTTCTTCCAATAGCTAAATATCTCTTTATAAGACGGTAGGAATATCTCAGAAAAACTCTTCGGAGATATAAGAGGTCTCTCTCTACTAGCCAATTCGTCATATACCCATATACCAGTATCTTTTGTGTTTGTTATTTCTGCGAGATGTAGTCCTAAGAATTTTGTAAAATCTGCTAATCGAGTTACAAGTTCTTTACAGAAAGTTGTATCTTCAGCTATATCCAAAAGAAATTGAACATCTCCCCTTAGACGAGAAGCTCCCATAAATAATCCGAGAACACCTGAAACGGGAGCAAACCTTTCCTCTACTTTCTTTGAATATTCTTTTAGAGGTTTATGTTTCTCATTTAAGTCTATCTCTTCAAATTTTATCTTATCGAGTTTGTCCTTTTCATCGAAGATTACTTCCAATTCTTTCTCAAAGTAGGCGTCATCTTTCTTTAAGAGCAGCCGCCCCCAACTATCCCTTTCATAGTATGTATGACTTTCTCTTCTTTCTATCTTTTTTAAGGAGAGGAATGGTCCATCTTGATCTGCCAAAACAGTTCCTATATCTATTTTAGGATAATAATCATATATATCGGTAATTTCACCAATGTTCTTATACCTTTTCCATTTTTCAATAAATTCAGGAAGAAATATTTCATATCTAGGGATTCTATCAGTCTTTTCAAAATTTAAAGCTTTTATAATTCTTTCTCTTTTATTCACAGTACCTCTCCACCATCTAGAGAAACAATCAGTTGTCTATAGTACAGATAATTCTCGTAAGGAACATCTGAAGGAATATTATGGTCACATGTTGGTATGTATCCTCCTCTCTTAACCATAAAGGGTATAATTCTCTCTAATTCTTTCCTTATATCTTCTTTATTTTTTGCCAGAATACGCTTGTCGATTCCTCCTGATATAACAATATTAGGATATTCTTTTGCATACTTCACAACATCATTGCCAGCAGCTACTTCAAATGGTCTAAATGCATTGACTCCAATCTTCATGTATAGGGGCACAGCTTGAAATATATTACCGTCTGTATCAACCTCGATATGTAAGAAATCTTTTTGATTATTCCTTAATGAATCGATTAGGTCTCTATAATATGGAAATAGAAATTCTTCAACCATAGCCGGAGATATAAGTAAACCACTTTTATAGCATATATCTTCTCCTATAAGAAGTTTAAAGAGAGGAATTTTACTTTGAATTCTTAGGAGACACGTCTTGATAAGCTTTAACCAGGTTTTCATCATATCATGGATCATCTCTGAATAATCATAAAATGCTGTGCAAGTTTTTTCCGGACCCATCATCGCCCTTAGATACATATAACCTCCTATAATTATAGCCTGGTAAAGTTTTTCACCCCTTTTTATCTGCTCTGCTATCTTATTAACCTTTTTATGGAATGTAACCCATCTTTCAGGTGTATCTGGATTTAGTCTGAGTTTAATTATATCATACCAGTAATTAGGATTTTTTACTGGATTTTCTACGTAGAGGGGCATAATTTCTCCTGATAGTCTTTTTTTACCTTTAGGAAATGCTTCTATCCCACCTGAAGGGGTCCTTACATAGATATACTTCTCAGAAGATTTTACAATTTCTTCTAAAAAAGGCGGTTGTAAAGGTAAGTCTATCCCAGCAAGGTTTACTAATTCTTCAGCATAAGGGCTTTCGTCGAAGAAAAACTGAGTATAATTCCCATCCCAGCCTTCACTTTTCCACCGAGCAATGGTTTCTTCAAAAAACCCCCAATCTCTCCTTACTAATCTATCTAATTTAGAAAAAGAACAAGTAGCTATCTCTCTTTCTACTATATTCATAATATTTAAAAACTATATCCTTGAACTGAATAATATGCTAAATTAGGCTGCCTTACATCTAATCTTCCAAAAACTGCAACTACAGGAATATTACTGTTTAGAACAAGGGCATATTGACCCTTAGGTATTTCATACCTCTGTTCTCTTATAGGTTTGTCTAACCTTATACATATGATTTTTTCACCTTTTAAAGCTTGTTTTATACCTTTTACAGGTTCTTTATCTTCAAATAAAATATCGATAGGCAATTCTGCTTCTCCTCTGTTTAAATTTACTACTATCAACGCTCCGTGTCCAAAAGGCTCTTTCCCTCCGGATGAAGGCAGACCTCCATCTGCAAATACCCAATGGCTTTTACCTTCTCCCTCATTCAAACTAATCAACCTCCTTTACTCTTTTTTATTCTTTCAAGCTACCAAGGACTATCCCCTTCATAAAGTATCTCTGAAGGAAAGGATATATTACTAAAATAGGTAATGCTCCAAGGAAAATCTGAGCAGCTTTTATAGTTCTGTCTGATATAACTGCAAGTATCCTCCAATCTTCTGATTGTAAAAAACTTCCAGCAACATTCGTTTGTTGTACTATAATAGTTTGTAAATAACTTTGTAGTGGATAATTCTCTGGTCTATTCATCAGGATTAAACCATCAAACCATGAATTCCAATGTCCTACAGCAGTAAAAAGTGTGAGAGTAGCTAAGGCAGGAAGAGATAGTGGGACATATATCTTCCATAAAATATCCCACTGACTTGCGCCATCTATTAGTGCAGCTTCTTCTAACTCTTTAGGTAAGCTTCTAAAGAAATTAAGCAAGAGTACTACATTATAGACTGGGACTGCTCCTGGAATGATTAATGCCCAAATTGTATCAAGAAGACCAGTAGCCCTGATAGTCATATACCAAGGAATTAACCCCCCGCCAAATAACATAGTGAATACAAAAACCCATACTATTATAGTCCTGCTGTGAAATTGTTTATCCTCTTTTGATAATGGATATGCAGTAATAATTGTAAGAAACATATTAACTAAGAGACCTAAGAAAACCCTTTTTATCGAAATGAGTAATGACCTAGAGAATTCTGGTCTATTCGATACATATTTATATGACGCTAAGGTAAAATCAACTGGCCATAGCCTTACCACTCCAGCTGCGACTGCCGATTTTGCGCTGAAAGAGATAGCTAATACATGTATTAATGGAAAAAGACAGAGCAATGCTACCAATGAGAGGATAACATAATTAAAAACTAAAAAGATTTTTTCTCCTCTAGTCATCTTTTGCATTTTTATCCTTCTCCTTCATACCTAAAAGATTCTATAATCAGCAAATCGATAGGCAAGGTAATATGAAAGACTTATAAATATAAATGAGACTATAGATTTAAACAATCCAATCGCTGTAGCTAGACCATATTGAGCTTGGATTAGTCCAATTCTATATACTAAGGTGTCAATAATGTCTCCAGTCTCATATACTTGAGGACTGTAGAGGTTAAATATTTGTTCGAAGCCTGCATTTAGGACATTCCCCAGGCTTAAAGTTGCAAGTAGCACTATGATTGGCCTTATACCTGGCAGAGTAACATACCAAGTTTGCTGCCAACGATTTGCCCCATCAATTGCAGCAGCCTCATATAATGTAGGCGATATATTAGTTAAAGCGGCTAAATATATGATGGTAGAAAATCCAAAATTCTTCCAGAGATCTGTTAATACCATAGTATATGGAAACCATTTTGGATCCCCTAGAAAATAGACAGATTTAGCACCTATTAATCTTAAAAATCCATTTACAATCCCTTCTGATGGTGAAAGAACATCTATTAGTATACCTGCAAAAATCACCCAAGAGAGGAAGTAGGGCAGATATATAATTGTCTGGGCAGATCTTTTAAACCATTCTCTTCTTATTTCATTAAGTAGTAAGGCAAAGATCAGTGGTACTATTAATCCCCCCACAATCTTCATTCCTGCGATAAAAACAGTATTTCTTAACACTTTGAAAGTATCTGGTAAGCTTAATATATAAGTAAAATTACCTAATCCAATCCACTCCTGTGGGCCAAAAAGTCCCTTAGCTGGGATAAATCTCTGAAAAGCAATCTTTATTCCTATCATTGGAATATAACTATATATGAAAACTAATATCATAGCTGGTAAAACCATCAGATAAAAAGGTATCTGTTTACGTAAATTTTTACTTAGCATATCTCCTTCCACTTAGTATAAATATAAGGCTCCAATACTTGAAGACTAGAGCCTTATACTTATCATTATAGGTTATTCCTAGATATTATTTCCTTGACTCATACCATTCATTAACTTCTTTGGTTACAATATCCCCTCCAAGACGCTTCCACTCTCCTATAAACTTATCAAATTCTTCGATAGGAGCTCCCTTTATAATCTTAGTAAAAGTTTCACTTTGAGACTTGTTAAGTACTGGCAACTTTTCTGTCATTGTTGTAGTAAGAGGGCCAAAGAATTGGTCCATTATGTAGCAGTTTCGTTTTTTGTAGTAATCAACCACATCAAAAGATCCACCCTCACCATAAATCTTGTTCCAGCACCACACTGTGTTCTCTCCCTTTTCTAAAAATCTCCTTACTCTTTCGAGAACTCCTTTATCGTCACCTGTCAATTCTGAAATATCTGTAGTACCTTTCAAAACTCCTACAACTTTATAATGCTGCTCTAGGTTTTTCCATGCTCTATGTACTTGGGCATGAGCATTTTGCCATATCTCGTTTGCAGTAACAGGTTCATTTCCATATTTTGACCATATTTCGTCAGATTTGTTAAAGTAGAAGATATCGGCCCAAAGATTCATAATTTTTAGAAGGGCTTCGGGATGCTTACTACCTTTCTTTACTACCCAGTAGCCATTGACAGGTAAAGAGTACTGCAATTTAGGAAGTCTGCCATCTATAGTAAGAATAGGATATGGTTTCCACTCAGCTTTGGGATCTCTATTACGTAGATCCTGAATTGGCCATAACGGAGACCAAAAAGCCCCATACCAAATTCCTACTTTGCCAGAGGCAACTAACTCTGCAACTTTATTCATGTCTTTTGTACCAAATTCAGGATCGATTTGTCCATCTTTATACATATCTTGTAAAGCTTTAAGTGCAGTCTTAACTTCAGGTTGAATGCTACCATATACTAATTTCCCTGACTTATCTTTTATCCATATATTAGGATATGCATGGTAGCTGTTAAAAAATCCTAACACCGTGTTATAAAGATCTTTATCTACAGGAAATCCAAAAGTATCGTTTTTGCCATTTCCGTCAGGGTCTTTTTTAGTGAATGTCTCAGAGATTTTTAGAACATCTTTCATAGTTTTAGGTTCAGGTAATCCTAACTTCGTAAGCCAATCTGTACGAATAAAAAGTATAGGAACTGCTTCTTTAGCAAGAGCTGTAAATGGGATAGCCATTAGCTTCCCATTAAAGGTAGCAGAAGCTAGGGGCTCCGGACCACCTTCATTTAAGACCTTCTTCGTTTGAGAGGATGCATATTTTTTATAAACCTCAGTCAGATCTTCCAATAGACCAGAATTAAGTAGTTGAAAGAACTGTGTCTTACTTGCCAGGAAGAAATCAGGCAAGTCTCCTGAAGCAATCATTATATTTGTCTTTTGTTCCCACTGACTCTGATCTACAGCCCAAAGATACTTAAGCCTTATGCCAAGTTTACTTTCATAGAGCCTAGTCCAGACACTGTTATAAACTGAATCTCCGGGAGGATATTTGACAGTGGCTGGGTTAGGTATTGTACGTACACTTGTAACCTCAATAATCTCAGCCCCATACCCTATGCTTATAGAGGCTAAAATAACTAATAATACCAGACCTATTGTTAACACTCTCTTAATGTTCATCTTTTCTCCCTCCTAGTTTAGAAATGACTTTATTAATTACAAGACTTCCTCATCCCTCATAGAATTCTATCCTACCCTAATTACCATGTGAAGCAAAAATCCACTTATCTTGCTTTATAGTCTTTGAATTCACTATTCTATATTCCATCACCCCCTTTGGTTCTTAGAAGACTCTCGAAAACTCTAAAACCTCTTCTAAACTCGATTCTTTAGATAGCAATCTTACTCTTCACCCCCAACTATTTAGACCTCTTCCTTATTAACTTTTCAAGGTACACTTACTTAAGACTGCTATCTCAAAACTACCCTTTCAGGTTAACTCGACTGAATTGCCTCTTGAACCTTTATGATTGCTATATTCTTCTTTCCCAGGCATCACTCCCTTCCTTTCTCCTATCTTCTAGTAGAGATTATAACTCATTTATTATATACTATCAAGAGATTGTACTAGTTCACTACATGTGATACACTTCCTCTTTGGATTTACACAGAAAACTTGACAGCCCCCAGACCTCTATCTCTATTCCTTATTCTTTAAAAATCTCCTCTTCATTCTCTGGAGAAATATAGAGATTATCCATCTCTTTTATTCTCTCTAAAATCTTTTTTGTCTCTTTTTTCGTCTTAATTTCCGTCTTCCATAGGGCTCTTAAAACAGCCTGTAAAGAAATGACCCTCACCCCCTCATTCTTTGCCAATTCTCTCGCCTTTTTATCATTGGTAAGAAATATTCCGTTCTCTGTCTTACAGTAAGAAATAGCCTCGAGTTCTCCTTTACCTAGAGTCCAGTTTTCTGATAGCCTTTCATATTCCTTTAAGGCAGAAGGACTTAGAGGGACAGTTTCTATTTTTGAGATTACATTTAAAGGAAAAACATACCCATATTCTAAAGGGGTAGATATTTCGTCCCTTACTTTAGGTGTTATCACCATCCTATCTTTAAATAGCTTTTTTAATAGATCAATAGCATCTATTTTAGCAAACATGCTTAGAATATCCGTATCTACAACTATTATCATATTATCTTTGAGATCTCTTCGACCTCTTTATTTATCTCCTCAGGCGAAATGTCGGGAACTAAAATTTTGATATCACTCTCCTTTAGTAGTTCTTTAAAATCTTCTATATTCAATCCGCAGATCTCCGCCGCCTTTGAGAGTGAAATCTCTCCTCTCTCATAAAGTCCAAGTGCTAATTCTTTTCTTAATTCTGGTTTTGTCCTAAGAAGGGAGCGAAGACTATCCTCTATAAGTTCTTCTCTAGAGTGATATCTTCCCTTGGAAATTAGTATATCCTCTAGCTTACTTAATATTGAAGTTGTCAAGCTCATATTTTCACCCCAATAGAATATTGAATTTTATACTCATTATATCACACTCTATAATTTCCTTATTGTATCAAATCTTTACCAGTACTATAGAGATTTTACAAGAATTACTCGGCTCTATCAAACTTTTCTTTCTTTTTCCTCTGGATGGGCGAGTGAGCGAACGGGTGAGTGAGCGGAGCGAGCCCATCCCACCCACCTTCCCCCAGTAAAAAGATAAGAGGGAAAGAAGCGGAGGAGTATGTAGGGTAAGAGAGTTAAAGGTGTTGTGCTATAATTTTATTAGAATTTTGAAGAGATTTTTAATCTTAAGGTGGTGATTTCGATGATTATAAATGTATCCAAAGAGGAAATTAAGACGTTAGAAAAGCTCAATATAATATCCCAGATGGTGCCCATCAAAGACAAGATAAAGTATTTTGAGCAGGAATATGGTTGTGACTTTTTCGCCTTTGAGATTGAGATACAGAAGGAAGAAGATTTTCATAAGTGGGATGATTATATAGAATGGAAGGCGTATGTAGAGAAACTAAAAGACCTAGAATTGACCTTGAAAGAAATAGAGAATGCTCAAGACGTTAAGATTAGTTAAAGAGAGTAGTATTGTAAAAGAATATGAGATTCAAGACTTTAAGCAGGGTAGAAATTTCTATTATATAAGGCTTAAAGTTATCCTCATTGATGATAGCGAGCTGTATGTTAAAGAGTATGTTTCTGAGACTGAATATCTATACTCATTCCATTGGCAATATAAGGACGGGTCCTTAAGAATTAGATGGGACAATGCCCCCCATCATAAGAATATAAGGACATTTCCTCACCATAAGCATACACCCGACTTAGAGGAGAGCACAGAGATAAGTCTAGAGGATGTATTAAAAGTTATCGAGAATAGGTTAAGAATGACTCTAGGCGACGAATCCTCTCATAGTCGATGAAGATATGCCTAGATCAGTAGTAAGGATTCTAGCTGGAAAAGCTTGCCTATTAGGAAATAAATGTCGCAGATAAAACAATACTGATATTCGTATAACAACTATTATTATACGAATAGCTTAGTTATTCTGACTAGGGAGGTAAGTTCCCTATAGAAAAATAGAGTAATATTTTTTAATGGTGAGGCTTTATTTAAAGGAATGCATATA
>Ga0315282_10011599_pt1 | contig 13609 bp, 15 predicted proteins | sample YL17G07_20_MG_FD_203693 | JGI IMG/M metagenome (GOLD analysis project Ga0315282, IMG submission 203693) | Sediment microbial communities from Yellowstone Lake, YNP, Wyoming, USA - YL17G07_20 | ecosystem: Environmental > Aquatic > Freshwater > Lake > Sediment | place: USA: Wyoming | collected... | reverse complement strand
TCTCTCGATCTTCTAATATTTTTTTAAAAAATCCAAAATGAATACAGTTGGGATGGTAGGATGCCCCTGTCGCGATCCTTTTCACTTTTTTACCCCAGAGATCGGAGATCTCTCGCTCTGCCTCGTCAATGGTTCGGGAGACTCGAACAACAGATAGAGATTCTTTTCTCGTGGGATTATAAGTTGATCCCGTGCCCTCTACCCAATGGCGAACGATTCTCTCCACTAACTGAATCTGGCTCTCCAAGGGAGTAATGACAAAGAAACCTCCTGCGCCAAATGTTTTCGCACAACGGGCGATGTCGTGAATATCAAAGTTGGTCACTGCCGTGGCCACAACCTCTCTTCTCTTGTCATAAATCGGATGGTGAACCAATCCGATATAAAGATTAGACTCCATCCCCACCCTTAACGGTTTGGTTTCTTTTGAGAATTTTTCTTAAAGGTTTTTCATTCCTAATCCGCAATCCGCAATCATCATTCGAATTATTCTGGAGGATCTCTTCTAAAAGTTTTTTGTCCTCTTTGGAGAGAGTGGCTTTGGCCAAAAGATCTGGACGCCTCACTGCTGTTCGCCTGAGGGCTTCTTTTCTCCTCCAGAGAGAAATCGCTGAATGGTTTCCTGAAAGCAGGACCTCAGGAACTGAACTCCCCTTAAAATTGAAAGGTCGAGTGTACTGAGGGTATTCCAAAAGGGAATCGAAAAAGGAATCCTCCTCAGCCGATCGATCAGATCCTAAAACTCCAGGGATAAGTCTTGAAACCGCATCGATCAGGACCATCGCTGCCAGTTCCCCTCCTGTGAGGACGTAGTCCCCAACCGAGATCTCTTCATCTACAAAGAGTTCCCTCACCCTCTCATCCACTCCTTCATATCGGCCGCAAAGGAGGATGAGGTGGGAATGGGATGAAAGCTGCCGGGCTTTATCCTGATTGAATGGCTTCCCTTGGGGGGTCAAATAGATTGTCCGGGCAGATGCATCTTGGGATTTGACACACTCGATGGCTCGAGCAATGGGCTCCACTTTCATCACCATGCCTTGACCTCCTCCATAAGGAGTATCATCCACCACCTGGTGTTTATCCAGAGCGAAATCTCGGATATTAATCATCCGTATCTCAATGAATCCTTTCTCTATCGCCCTGCCCAATATGCTTTCCCGAAGAGGAGAGGAAAACATATTAGGAAAGAGGGTTAAGACGTCAAATCTCATCCTCCTTCTCCCACAATCCCTCCATCCAAATAACCTTCATCACACCCCTTTTGCGGTCAATGCTCTGGATCACCCCTTCTGTTGCTGGTAAAAAGATCTCCCTTCTCTTCCCTTCGACAACATAAACATCATTGGCTCTTGTGGGGAGGATCTCTTTCACCTTTCCGATCCTCTTGTCTTCCTCTGTCTCAACCATCATTCCCAGGATCTCGAACCAGTAATACTCGCCTTCTTTTAAATCTGGAAGAACCTCTTTCCTGATGAGGATCTCCTTTCCCAACAGGGGTTGAACCTCCTCTACCTTTCCAATCCCTTCCAATTGGAGGATGAGATTGGGGGGTTGAGGAATCGCTTCCAGAATTCCGTAGGTCTGCGGTTTCCCCATCCTATCTTCGATCAAGACCTCTCGATATAGAAAATGGTTAAGATCCTCTCCAAAATACTTGACCTTAATCTTTCCCTTGACCCCATGGGGTTTGATGACCCTGCCGATGGGAAAAAGGTCCCTCTTCATAAATCATTATTCAATGATTTCTAAAACGAAGTGTTTCTTCAGTTTCGCAGAGGCAGCCCCAAGGATAGTCCGGATGGATTTGGCTGTCCTGCCCTGTTTTCCAATCACCTTCCCCAAATCTTCCTTGGCTACAGAGAGTTCGATGACTGAAATTTTCTCCCCTTCAATTTCAGAAACCCGGACCTGCTCTGGATGATCGACCAATGCCTTTGCGATGTACTCAATTAAATCTTTCGTATCCATCACCCCACCTCCCACTCTCGCAACGATCCTGCCAGAGATCCATCATAAGTAAAGATCTTAGGAAAAGGAAATTTATCCTTTTTCGTCTTGCGCCAACTTTTTTGAAATGCCAGATCGTATTAAAAGTTGACGGACGGTCGGGGTGGGCTGTGCTCCCTTTCTCAGCCACTGAATCGCCTTCTCCTCCTTGAATCGGATCTCCACTGGATCCTTCATTGGATCGTAAGTTCCCACCTGTTCAATCAATCTTCCATCCCTGGGAGAACGTCGATCCGAAACGACAATCCGGTAATATGGATTTTTCTTCCCACCAAATCTCATCAGTCTCATAGAAACAGCCATAATGTTCTTGATCACCTCCTCCTTTTAATAGAAACACAAATAGCAAAGGGCATAGAGCCTGCCTGCGCGTAGCCGCTTCGGCGTAGGCGGGCAAAGCGCAAATGATTTTAACACTATGCGTTTATTGGAGGAACGGCATTCTTCCCCTTCCCATTCCTTTTTCCCCCATTTTGGCAAACTGTTTCATCATCTTTCGAGCCTGGGCATAACGTTTTAAAAGCTGGTTCACTTCTTGAACGGTTGTGCCACTCCCTCGAGCAATCCTCAACCTCCGACTCCCGTTGATGATCATGAAATTGGTCCGTTCCTTAGGCGTCATAGAGCTGATGATGGCTTCCACCCTCACCAGTTCCTTCTCATCAAAATCGAGACCTCCCATCCCCTTCATCTTTTTTGAAAACCCTGGGATCATCCCTAAGATCGAATCCAATGACCCCATCTTTCGAAGCTGCTGGATTTGATCTCGAAAATCCTCAAGGGTGAAGGAATCCTTTCGAATCTTCTTCTCTAACTCCTTAGCCTTTCCTTCATCGAAAGCAGACTCTGCCTTCTCGATGAGGGTGAGAACATCTCCCATCCCCAGAATCCTGGAGGCCATCCGATCAGGATGAAAGACCTCCAAGGCATCCAATTTCTCTCCAACACCGATGAATTTAATGGGCTTTTGTGTCACTGATTTGATCGAAAGGGCAGCGCCTCCCCGTGCATCACCGTCCATTTTGGTCAGGATGACTCCATCAATGCCCAACCGATCATTGAAACTCTTGGCAATATTGACTGCCTCCTGTCCGGTCATGGCATCAGCCACTAAAAGGATCTCTTTGGGCTTGATATGGGCCTTGATTTCTCGGAGTTCCAGCATCAGGGCCTCATCGATATGAAGTCTTCCAGCTGTATCAATGAGCATAAGATCATAGCCCCCTTTAAGAGCAATATCTCTTCCCTTCAGGCAGATATCCAGCGGCGTCTGTGTTGACTCGGGTTTATAAAAATTGACTCCCAGTTCCTCTCCCAATTTCTGTAATTGTTCTATGGCTGCTGGTCGGTAAACATCAGCAGGGATGAGATAGGGGCGCTTCTTTTTCTCCTGAAAATATCGGGCCAATTTACCCGCGGTCGTCGTCTTCCCACAGCCATGGAGACCGACCAACATCATGGGGATAGGGGGAGTACCGGAAAGATGAATCCCTTGCTCTCCACCGCCCATTAGAGAGGTCATTTCTTCTCTCACGATCTTGATCAACTGTTGGGCTGGGGTGAGGCTGGCCATGACTTCCTGGCCGATTGCCCTCTCCTGAACAGACTGGATAAAGTCCTTGGCAACTTTGAAATTGACATCCGCTTCCAAGAGAGCGATTCTTACCTCTTTCAAGGCCTCTTGGATGTTGCCTTCTGTCAACTTTCCATGGCCTTTCAGTCTTTTAAAGATTGCATCTAATTTGGTTGAAAGATTTTCAAACATCTTTTAACCCAGCAAGAATTATAACATCTTTATCTTATAATTTTTCCTCAGATTGTCAATGATTTAGAGTCCTTTTATAATTTTCCATCTTCTCCCCTCTTTCTCTAAAAAGAGAGCTTCTCTTCCCGAATAGCGATTCTTCTTACCTTCCTTTTCCACCTCTAAATGGAACTGTTGGATCACCTTTGCCTTCTTCCCTTCCACATGGACCTCTCGATCCCAAGAGGCATATTCGATCCGATCGAAGGTTTTAAAATAACTCTCCATTCGCTTTTTAAGTTGGCCAAAGTCCTCATCTTTATCTTGATAGGCTTTGGAGATACAGGAGAGATAAAGAGAGAGGTCCTTCTTGCTCAGGGCCTCTTCCCTTCGGTTTAAGGCTTCGTGGATTTTGTTTTCTTCAGAAATCGTGCATGTCGGAAGGAGAAGAATGATGAGAAGAGAGAGAATCAAATTTCTTTTCATTGGTAAATCTTTGCCTTTCCTCGTCCACCAGCCCCTCCCTTCACATCAACTCGATTCTGTTCTAAATCAAAGATGATCTCATCTCCTGAGATCATATTATTGCCCTCCCACACCTTCGGGTCACCTGTCAGAATCACTTTTTTCCCAATATTGTCAAAGACCGCCTTCTGACAACTGGCCAACCGGAGTCCCTGCTGAATCTTTACATTCCCGTCTGCAATGACCTTTTCGATCCCCTTTCCATTTTCAATGATCACTGCCTCTAATGAATCGGCATAGATCACCAAATCTTTCTGTCGAGCCGTGACATTTCCCTTAAAGACGATTAAATTCTCCTTGGAGTATGTCTCTACTCTATCTGAGGTGATGTCAATAGGATGGCCTGTATCCACCAGTTTGGCCTGCTTCGGTTCCGATAGAACTTCCTTTGGGGGATTACCCTCCTCTTTTGGTTCGATAAGAGTGCTGGGTAACATTGCTATTCGTTTCTCATCTTCAGGGGTTAACTCTATTTGCATTTGGTCTCCCACCAATGGGGGTTCTATTTTCTTAGTCTCCTTCTCGGAGGTGATCGGCTTAACTGACTCATTGGAAACTGGCAGTAAAGAAACCTTTTCTTCCGCCTTCTTCACTTCAATCTCCTTCGCCTCTTTCAGGGAGACCGGCTTCCTCCCCTCCTCTTCAAATTTGACCAGAATAATTTCTTCTCTTTCCCTCTCCGTGACCTTACTTTCTTCTTTCTCGGTCTTATGAACTAAATTCTTCCCTTTCATGCCTCCATCAAGGATCGCCTTGGCCTCCTTGGAGTGGGAACTGCCTGGATATTCGACGGTTATCTTAGTAAATGTTTCCCTGGCCTTCTCCCATTGATCCAGTTCGAGATAACTCTTTCCTAAAAGGAAGAGAGTCTTATCCTCTTCAGGCTTTTTTGGAAATTCCTCTAGTAACCCTTCAAACCGGGAGGCTGCGGCTTGAAACTTCCCATGCTTATAATAGAAATTCCCGATGTAAAATTCGTGATCAGCCAACCGCTTCTTACAAACACCAACTTTCTCCTTGGCTTTTTCAGTGAAGAGACTCGGTGGATAATTGGCAATCAAATATTCAAAATTGGAGAGGGCCTTCTTCGCGGAGGTTTCGTCCCGGTCAAAGGTGAGCATCTGATTAAAATGGGCCGCTCCAATTTGATATTGAACATAAGGTATCTCTTCATGGGTGGGATGGATTTTCTTAAACTCCTCATAGGCAGCAATGGCCTCCACATATTCCTTTTTAAGGAAATGACAATCCGCCGCCTTCAGTTCTGCCCAAACAGTATAGGGTGGGCTATCGGGAAAATTCGACTTCAGTTGTTCAAATTTTTTTAGAGCCTCTGAATAGTCTCTTTTATTGAATCGAGTTAGCCCTTGTTTATAAAGGGTTTCAGGATCTCCTTCAATGGTCTTAAGGCCTTTCTTCCCGCTGCACCCAAACAGGAGAGTGATAATGATGAGCAGAAAGATAGCCCACTTGAAAAATGCTCTCTTTTTCATACGAAAATCTTTCTAAAAATGGCCTTAACATTATGATAGGAAGGGGGAAGGGATGTCAATACCAAAATATTCTCAATTTCACCACTGTACATAGACTATGCTTCCCTTTTATATTGCTGCTTTCATTTCTTTGAGCTCATAAATCACACCTCTTGGCTCAGAAACATTTTCTGAGGCATCTAAAAGCTCGATAAATACAATCTTGCCATTGTGGTCATAGTCTACAATAAGCCCCTCCCTCAACTCATCACTTTCTGCTACAGTTTCATCCCTGAAGATGATACTCAGGGTATCTGAACCGGGGTATTTTATAAATAGCCTTCTTTCAAGATCCATTTTCAGCTTCCATTTTCTTTTAAGATACTCTCAATCTGACTTTTGAGTTTTGGCATCTTATCTTTTATGGCAGACCATACAATATCCCACTTTACGCCAAAATAAAAATGGATGATTTTATCCCTCATTCCGGAGATGTTTTTCCAATCAATATCTTTATGTTTCTTTATAAAATCATTTGAAAGGTTTTTGGCGGCTTCTCCTATGATTTCAATATTCCGAACCACCGCATCCTGCGTTTTTGGGTCCAGCAAAAACGTATCGTAGCTCATTTCAGCAGTGTAATTATTAATCCTTTCTATTGCTTCTTTAATATCCTTGATGAATTCTTTATTGCCTCTTTTAGGCATATATTAGGCTCCTTTTAATTTCTTCAGCCACTTCCTTAATTCTTATACTTTCAATGCTCGCTGGAGTTAAAATATCCACTTTTTCCCCAAATAAATCTTCGAGGTAAGAAGATAAATCCATAAAAACATCAAAAAGTCCTTCGAAATCTTTGCCAAAGGCAGATAAATCAAATTCAACCACTAAATCTATGTCACTCTTTTTCTTCTGTTCACCTCTGACATAAGAACCGAATAGACCTATCCTTTTGACTTTGTATTTTTCCAGAACATCCTTGTTGGCTTTTAATAAGTCAATTATTTCTCCAGCAGTTAAATTCTTTTTAGATTTTAAACTCATTTCACACCCCCATATAATCGTTTAGCCGCTCAACCAGTCCTTTATTAAGGCCAATAATTGTTAGGTAGTCTTTATAATAAACCTTTTGATGAATACTAATTTTATACATGGAGCTTTGTTCCTTAATTAAAAAATTCTGAGCAAAATGAAGAATATAAAGGTTGGAATTCTCATTAAATCGATTTGTTGAAGATTTGAATTTCATTTTTTAGAATCTTCGAAAATTAATATGCTTCCCTTTTATATTGCTGCTTTCATTTCTTTGAGCTCATAAATCACACCTATTGGCTCAGAAACATTTTCTGAAGCATCTAGAAGCTCGATAAAGAAAATCTTGCCATTGTGGTCATAGTCTACAATAAGCCCCTCCCTCAACTCATCACTTTCTGCTACAGTTTCATCCCTGAAGATGATACTCAGGGTATCTGTACCGGGGTCGTATATGAATTTCATCCTATAATCTCCTTTCCCCAATATTTTTCAATCTTCGATGTCTTATAACCCATAATCACAATAAGCCCTTCCAGAGATTCCTTCTTGCCAAGAAATCAAGTAGGCCGCTTGTCACCCTAATTGGCTTTCTCCTTCATGTCCTTGCTCTATTAAGTGGTAGCATCAGATTTGTTTTCTTGACCAATAAGGAGGAGAGCTGTGTTATTTTTTACTGCTTAATGGTCTGTTGGTCTTCAAGATCATCAAAAAGGCTTGGCTGTGGTTCGATTCCTAAATCAAGTGTCTCACAAGAGAAACGGGTCAGCGCGTCAATCACCTTCTCATGATGTTCTTGATCATGCAAATTGGTCTTCCAGCCCTTCCCAGGCTGAAAAACCATAGTACTTGAAACCACGGAATTCACAACTTGCATGAGCGCATCCATAAACTGTCTGCATAGCCCCCGCATATGTCGTGCTGACTCACGATTCTGCCAGTGTCCGTACATTCCGAACATTGCATCATTAAGGATCTTTTGGGATTCCAAAACCAATTCAGCAGGAGGATTCGCGCGCCCCACCGCTGCAACAATAGTACTATGCATTCGCTCGAACAGGATACGCCTACAGGAAACCTTCTCCTGATTTGACTGCACGACATCAGGATCGTAAGGGATAAAGTAAAGTGGCCTTGGATCAGTATCCGGTTCTCGTTTAATGAAATGATTACTCCCTGATGGCAGCTTGAAGAATGTACTCCCCAAATCATTAATTGCGATGCTGATATCGGTGTCTGTCATCACAAGACCTAAAACAGAAAATTGTCCAGCAGGCAACCCATTCTTCTCCAATTCTTTGATAAGGTTTGCAACCGTCTGAGTAAGCGGCACACGATCACTCTGGGGTATTAGGTATCCAAGTAGGGCAGTCGATACTTGGCTGGAGGCTAAGCCAAGAACTTCAGCGGCACGAGGCCCGGCAACGACCAACAGGCTTCGCGCCTGCTCAGCGGTCGAGGAAGTCGGCCCGAATGAACTTGCCTTACATTCGGCAAAGGCGAACTTCCTATCATTTTCATGTGCCAACACTACATCCGGTCTCAACCTTTCCTGGATACTTATCCCTGCTTGTTGGGCCGCTAATCGCACGTCAGGTGGCGGGCCGAGTAATGGAGCGATAGCATAGACTGTAAAGCCCTTTTTATAGAACAGAGGAATAACTTCGATCTTGTCCGGTAACGGTTGGGCTAGCCAGAGGAGTGTGTTCAACTGGAAAAGAGGATCTTTTAGCAACTCATTCGGTATCGAGGTCATAAGGAATTCCTTGTGCAGATTCTTCAACCACCTGTTTGTATGGCTTTTCGCCGATGAAGGCTTCGGCTCCAGGATCGAGGTATCGTTGGATGTTAGTCACCAAGCGGTGCACTGTATTGCCACAGGTTCCATTTGGAATAATTGTCGTGCACCCCTTCGCAGTGAGTTCCAAAAAAAGGGGCTGCCAGAGATGGCGATCAACGCCATAAACATGTACCTTCGTCGGACCTAGCCGAATTGGATGTCCCCAAAGTCGGAAACGATTCCTTTTGCGTTCAAATGTTGCAGCTACCCATTGGTCGAAGACTTGGCGGTTGAGAGGCTCTTGGAAACAGATCACAACCGGAGATCCAACGATCTTACGAAACTGCCCTGGGATACCAATGGATTCCTGAATCGAATACCACGCTTGTTCCTCTGTTGATTTGAGAAGCTTCTCATAGATGCGAACGACGAAGAGCAGGTGACTCCTGTGATCTCTGAAACTTTCACTTCTGTTTGTGACTCGTCCATTATCGTAGAAATCGTGGCCTCCACGACCCACCGGAGATGGAAACCGCAATTGGCTGATAGCGTACAAGGGTGAGTAAATCTTCTGTAGCATCTCTAACTTTTCCTGGATAACCCCGATGCGATCTACTAGACGGAAGCTGGTTGCACGATGCTCGATAATCTCCTCGATGTCCTCCTCTCCGGAATCCTGAGATGTTTCGTCCTCGTCTTCCTCGGGCTCTGATGTGTGGCCATCGATATCAAAAATGCTGTCATGGGTAAAAACTAGCCGGGTAAAACGATGTGATCGGCTCAACTGTACCACCAATTTCCATAGCACACTAAAAGTCAGGCCGCTCAGCCATACATAGTCAATTTCTGGAGTACGCAGAACAAGACGACGAACCCAGCGATCCAGGTCGGTCGATTTCACCGTACTGTAGAGTCCAACAATACGAGGGCGTAGGCGTTCCAGGAATCCGATTTCTCCTACTTGTGTATCAGCCACGAGGAACAGTGATTCGTCCAGTTGTTCTAACCTCACTTGGCGTCGCCCAAAAATAGTCTGAAGCCCTTGGGGGGTATGCGCCTCATCCGCATCCAAGAGTTCCAATAACTGAGTCTTGACCAGCGGTCTCTTCAATTTCCGTTCGTCGAGTTCCTCCATTCGCTCAAGGGCGTAGCCATCAAAAAAGCGAATCATCTGATGACGGTTTCGAATTTGTCGAAGGTGCATTTCTATCACGGCATCTCCACCTCCACTAACTTATTCATGTTATTCCCCAAATTATCTCTCATCTTGACCAATACCTACACCCGTAAAATTCCCTATCCGCAAAATCCACCCACTCCTGACCATCTATTTCTTTAACTTACATCATTTGTCTCCTCTATGGCAATAGCATTTGAGATAACCCCTTTAAAACTTGTTGTTGGTTTAATAGCATCGTGGGGAATTAATCTATACTCCCACACATTACCTGTTGCTTTGTTCATAGCCCTGCGCCACAACAGCCCTGCCCTTGCTTTGGTCTGCACATCTGCATCTGCAATCTCATCTCTCGCCTTAACCTCTATCACAAAAAACCTATCGACTTCGGCTTCCACTATGAAATCAGGATTGTAGTTTCCTCCCTTATAAGCAATCGGCATCTGTCCGGTCGGAGGGCGTATCCATCTAACAACCTCGTCATCAAGGTCAAGGATGTCCGCCAGAAACTTCTCCTGTTTAGATTCAAAGACATTTCTTGAAAATACAGTCCTTTTATAACCCCCAATAATATGGTGGATTAATTCAGTCTCAACAACAGCATTTTTATCCTTCTCTATATAACCTTTAGGCACATTCCTCCAGTAAGGCCGAAATTCTACCATCTTGTCCGTTACTACATAGTCAATGCTTGTCTTCTCTGCGATTTTATCTCTGATTTGCGAAAACATATCCTGCGCAATCTTCCCCCGGTGCTTAAATAAGACCTTCTCCTTTCCACCTGTTGCAATCTGAGCCTTATTAATGTAAGTTTGGACAAATTTCTGAAGTCTTCCCTTGTCCCGGATGTCGAATTCATCGGTTTCTTCGATAAGAATGCGGACAAAGAAGTTTATTAAAGAACCGTTACACTCCTCTAATATTTTTTCGTAATCCCTTTCTTCTAAGGTCGCCAGGTCTGCTCCTACCAACTTGATATCAAGGTCTTCAAAGCGTTCGTAGTTGACCCTTACCTTAGTTAGGTCTACTTCTTCCTCGGAGTGAAATTTTGCCTGTATTTTGGGAATGGTTAAGCGGTATTTCTGATCGCCATCAGGAGCAATTTCTCTTCCTTCTAATTGAATTCCATCATCTGTTGCAACGCCAACTGCATCTAAAACTTCACTGACTTTGGCAAGTACTGCGGAATACTTTTCATGAGAGATGATCTCAAGCGTATCAATGTCCACAAGCGCCTTACGTTCCTCCTTACTCAAGCTCTCATCACGGCTAACCGGCTTACCGAAAGGTAAACGCAATCCCCGGCCAATGGTCTGCTCCGTAAGGATGTCGCTGACCGAAGCTCTAAGGGGAATAATGGTATATATCGTCTTTACATCCCAGCCTTCCTTGAGCTTGTTCACATGGATAACAATCTCAATGGGATTTTCTACCTTCTCCAAATTCAACAACTGTTCAATCTGCTCATCTTCGCTTCCAGAGTGAACCAGGAGCACCCTACCCTTGTAATACCCATCAGAAAAGTCATCGCGTTCGAGTTTCTCCTTAACCCGTTCACTATGGGCTATATCCTGAGTGCTTATAAGCACTCGTGACCTCACAACCGGAAAACCATTATTCCTGCAATAGGACTCCAGCACTGCCTTCTTGCGTTCATGTCTGCGAATGCCATCAGAAAGTTTGATGTCCTCCCTCTCCTCGGTTAGACTATCATCATCCCGACGTGTGAGCACCACAGGGCGTTTTACCAGACCGTCATTAATTGCTTGCCGTAGTGAATAGGCATAGATCACATTGGCGGCTTTAGGTGTGGCCGTGAACTCAAGTCCTAAGATCGGCTGTAGGGCATTGATCGCCTTCATGGATTTCTCTGCCCTGATATTGTGGCTCTCATCCATAAGAAAGATAAGGTCTGGCTTTGATCGAAGCACATCGGCAAAGCTTCCACCAATATTCTCATGGAACCGGTCGAAGCGGAACTCAACATCCGTTCTCTCGTTAAAAATTTTCTCAATATTAAATAGATATAGCGTAATGTCATCCGTAAAGAGTTCAGGGTAGGCAGATCGCTCGTAGTTATCCCCATCAATCAGGCGAGGGATAGGGAAACCAGCAAGCCCCTTGAATACATATTTCGGCGATGCAGGATGGAAGTCCTCAAAACGGTGTTTATTGTAGATCGTCTCACCTTTAGAGAGGATGAAGAAATTTTTAAATCCTTTAGTCTTATAAAGGTAGGCTATACATGCCCCCATTAACCTTGTTTTTCCACCGCCGGTAGCAATGGCAAAGCAGAATGAAGGAAACTCGGTTCCAATCTTTAGATTGATTTCTTCTTGAAAGTTAAAAAGTCCCTGCTGAACCGCATAAGAAATCGAAGGTTCAGCAACCATCATCGCCCCAAGGGTCTGCTTTTTAGTAATCCCACGCCCAACTGGAGAGGTTGTCATAATACGATCAAACACCTCAAGTCCTTCTTTTTGAGGTTTCCAGAGGTTCATATCTCGGATGAGTTCTGAAACAATATTCATTATTGTTTACCAACCTTCCATTTCAGAAGGGAATTTATACTCCTTTCCAAACTCGGGGCACTGGAAGCAGCCCGTTCTGGATTCCAGTATTTCATGGCGAACTCTATCATGCGTGTTGTGTATCCTGGCCCCTGACTGGCAGTGCTACCCTCTGAAGGAATAATATCTTTGCGGATTGTTTTACTTCTGGATCGCCGTGCAACATTTATCAAGGTTGTCTTCGGTTTTCCCTCATTTTCGGGGTGCATAGGAATTCGTTGTTCTGGAACTGAAAGAAAACGAGCCATTTCACTTCTCTGCGCTAACAACCAGGCTTCTACTGATCGCACGGCAATGCGTAACTGGAGGTTCGGATGTCGTGTAGGAAGCCAGGATGCAATAAATGGCGGTGGGCATTCTGCATCATTATTCAAATCAACTAAAATGACCCAGTTTCCAAATTGTGATGCCTGATTATACCGTTGGACATTCTTCCTCAGTTTATCTTTACCCATTTTCCCATAAACATAACCAACCTCGATACCCACATACAAAAGTACCTTTCTCAATATAGCCTCATCCAACCGTCCTTCGACAGCGATATTTACAATTAATCTATTATCTATCATTTCTCTATCTGAAAGAGTTCCAATTGTACCGCATCCTTTGGTTCGGTTACTGGCAATACGGCCTCTGCTACACTTGCTCCTGCTTCAATAAGTGCCTTTATCTGTTTGTTATCCTTTCCGACAAATACCTTTGTCCCTTCCCTGGCGGGCTGAAGTACAAGGACTTCTTCTGCTCCAATCCCCCTATCTGAAACAAGCTCAGAACTATGTGTGCTCACTAATATCTGTCTACCTTTTGTCCTTTGAAGACGATAGATCACTCCAGCAAGGCGTAACACTATGCCACTATGAAGTGAAAGTTCGGGCTCCTCAAGCAATAATGGCCCCTGCCCCTCTAACAGAGACCAGAGAAATCCTAAGAAGCGAAGAGTCCCATCTGAAAATGACTTCTCATCTTGCCAGGCCCCTTGGGGGCGCCAATGTTCATAGAGGGCTTTTAGGTGAGGGACGCCACGAATATCTCGGTCCAAATGAAGCTCTCTTAACTGTGGAACAGCCACCTTAAGGGCTTCCTGAATCTTTCTGAGTCTTGCATTACGAACCTTTTCGGGTGTAGCGGCAAGTCTTTCTAAGAAATCTCCTCCGAACGGATCACCGGTTCGGCCTATAAATCGTCCGGGGTCCCGAATAATATGGGGAACAAGGTGTAAATACTGCACCGTCTCAAAAAAGCGAGCAAGGCCCCTGAACTCTTGATTCACATTGACCTGCTCAAGATGAGTTTGTGTTA
>Ga0315282_10011598_pt1 | contig 13610 bp, 10 predicted proteins | sample YL17G07_20_MG_FD_203693 | JGI IMG/M metagenome (GOLD analysis project Ga0315282, IMG submission 203693) | Sediment microbial communities from Yellowstone Lake, YNP, Wyoming, USA - YL17G07_20 | ecosystem: Environmental > Aquatic > Freshwater > Lake > Sediment | place: USA: Wyoming | collected... | reverse complement strand
CAAATTGCCGCCCCGGATGGCCCGCGCATGATAGCTCGACTTGTAGGCTTCCACCGGCAGCGCCACGGCGAACTGGTACTTGGCTGCCAACGCGGGATTCGAGTGGCAATGGCCGCACGTGTCCGGAAGATTGGCTTTCTGGACCGGTGATCGCGGGTCGCTGCCAGGCAGCACCTTGTGCGTAGGCCCGTGGCAGTCCTGGCAGCGCGGCACCTCGGTGTTGCCCTGCGCCTGCGCCCGACCGTGTACTCCCGCCGCGAATTCTTTGACTTCACTCTCGTGGCAGGTAAGGCAGAACCGGCTGCCGCGGGTCGCCGGCTTCACCACGTTGTGATTGCCGTGGCAGGTAGTGCAGGCCGAAGAGTCCTTGGGGTCGCCGAGCACCACGTGCGCGCCGCCCGCCAAGTCCTGCGACACCTCCGAATGGCAGGCCAGACACGAGGCAGAAGCCGTTTTCGCCGTATGGCCGCTCTTGGCCGCGCCGGCGTGGCAGTCGCCGGCCTCGACGGTGATTGGCTTCCCGGCGGAGTTCGTGAGCCCGCTTCCCGAGGTATGACAGGCAAGACAATCACCCGCTGCGCTCAGCGCGCGCACGCCACCCAGCAAACTGAGCATCGCCAGCCAGCCGAGTGTGCACCCCTTTTCTCGAATCATAAGCCGTTCAGCCTCTCTGCCCAGGCGCTCTTATACCACAAGGTCCTGACTTCGCTGAGCAAAAAAGTGGCGTCCCACCCGCTGCCGCGCCTTTTGCTTCGAAGTGTCGAACCTTGCGCACGCCCACTCCACCAAGCCGCCCGACCATGGACAGCCCGAAGGCGGTGAGGCTCTGGCCTGGGATTCGCGGAGAAGTCATTCGCTGACTTGGAAGTCAAACTTGGCTCCGGGGCTGATCTTGCTTCCCGGAGGCGGCGATTGGCTGAGGATGGCCCTGCGGGCGGCGGGGACGGAAGGAATCGTGGTGACCTGGCCGACCTTGAACCCGGCTTTCTCGAGCACCCGGCGAACTTCCGGAAGGGAGCGGCCAATGAAACTCGGACACAAGAAGTCCTCCGCCGGACGCTCGCCGAGGGAGATGAGAAAATTCACGGCCAAGCTGTGCACCTCCGACGCGGGGGGAGGGTCCTGGGCGAGCACCTGATCAAGTTCACTCTGCGGCCAGGGCACGGCGGCCACGTTACCCATGGTCAGCCCGCGCTGGAGCACCATGATGCGCGCGGCGCGAAAACTCGTCCCCAGCAGGTTAGGTATCTGCACCTGCGGTGGTCCCAGACTGACCAATACATGGGTGCGCTGCCCAGCCTTGATGCGGGTGTTGGCGGGAGGAATCTGGGAGACGATCTGCCCGGCGGCGTATTGCGTGCTGAAGACCTTGTCCTGGACCACCAGGTCCAAACCGGCCCACCCGGCGGTGACCTTGGCGGATTCCAGCGGAACCCCGACCAGGTTCGGCATGGTTTGCTGGCGGCCGTGGATGGTGAGGCGAATCGTGGTGATGGCCGAAATGAGCGCCACCGCCACCAGAAAGGTGAACAGCAGCAACACCCGCAAGAAGCTCCGCACGCGCTGGCCAAAGCTCATGGCTCTTCTCGAGTTGAGATTCTACCACGAACTTGAGACGATGCACGACCGGCCCCGGATGAGCTATTCGGGCCGCACAAGCCTCGCCGATGACTTCAAGGGCCGACCGCGCCCGTGCCGCCCGCGCCGGATCGGGCGCCGAAACCCTTGACCATTCCCCCTGATTTCAAGTACGGTTTTGGATGGCGCCCGAATTGAGATGGTGCGGCGGTGACGACCGAGAACCGCTCTGAAAAGAAGCGGCGCGCGTTTAAGGCAAGCTGCAAGCAAGGAGTAACGACTGCCCGCAGGGGAAACCATCAAAGCATGTCCTCCCAACGCCCACGCGTAGCCTTTTTCGTCACCTGCCTGGTCGACCAATTCCTGCCGCACGTCGGTGAGTGCGTGGTAAAGGTACTCCAGCGGCTCGGCGTGGAAGTGACCTTCAACCCCGCCCAGACCTGTTGCGGACAGCCGGCGTTCAACACCGGCTACCGCCGGGAGGCGCGAGCCGTAGCGGAGCGGATGCTCGGCCTGTTTGCCGGCGTGGATTACGTGGTGGCACCGTCCGGCTCCTGCAGCTCGATGGTTCGCGTCTTCTATCCGGAGCTCTTTGCCGATGACTCCCGGCGGCTACAGCAAGTGGAGCAGTTACGCCGCCGCTTTTTTGAGTTCTCGGAGTTTCTCGTCAAGGTCCTGAAGGTGGAGGACGTGGGCGCCAGTTTCCCCCACCGGGTGGCCTACCACGATTCCTGTCATCTCCTGCGTGAACTCGGCATCGCCGAAGAGCCGCGCCGGCTGATGCGCGCCGTGCGGGGCCTGGAACTGGTGGAGGTGCAGGACCACCAGTTGTGTTGCGGGTTCGGCGGCACCTTCGCCGTCAAGTTCCCCGAGGTCTCGGTGGCCATGGGCGACGATAAGCTCCGCGCCGTCGCCGGAACCGGCGCCGAGTACCTGGTCGCGAACGACGCCGGTTGCCTGATGCACCTGAGCGGCCTGGTCCACCGCCAGGGGCTGCCGCTCAAGACCATGCATCTGGCGGAATTGTTGGAGAAACAGGAATGAGCAAGCCCGGGGTTGACAGTGCGGCCATCCACGAGCGGGCGCGACAAACGCTGGCCGACCTGCACCTCCAGCAAGCTTTCACGTCGTCAACCCTTCGCCTGTACAACGCCCGTGCTCAGGCTATCGCCGAGGTTCCCGGCTGGGAGCGCCTGCGCGAGCGCGCCCAGGCGCTGAAGCGGGAAGTCATCGAGCATCTCGACCACTACCTGGCCCAGTTTGCGGACAACGTCGAGCGCCACGGCGGCAAAGTCCACTGGGCGGCGACGGACGAAGAGGCCTGCGCCATCGTGCGCCGGATCGCTGAGAGCGCCGGCGCTCGCGAGCTGGTGAAAGCCAAGACGATGGTCAGCGAAGAAATCGAACTGAATCATGCGCTGGCCGCCGCCGGCATCCGCGCCGTAGAAACCGATCTGGGTGAGTTTATCGTGCAGCTGGCGGGCGACCGCCCGGCCCACATCGTGGCCCCCGCCATCCACATGACCCGCCACGATGTTTCCGCCCTCTTCGTCACGCACCTCCACTCGGAACCGACCAGTGAACCGGAACAACTCACCGCCATCGCGCGCCGGGCCTTGCGGGAGCATTTCCGGCACGCCGGCCTGGGCGTGAGCGGCGCCAACTTCGCCGTGGCCGAGACTGGAACCGTCGTGCTCATCGAGAACGAAGGGAACATCCGCATGTGCACCACGGCCCCGCGGGTCCACGTGGCGCTGGTGGGAATCGAGAAGCTGGTTCCGCGGTTCGCCGACCTGGGCGTCTTTCTGCGGGTCCTGGCGCGGTCTTCGACGGGCCAGCAAATGAGTGTTTATACTTCGTTGCTGACCGGCCCCCGCCACCCGGGTGAGGACGGCCCGGACGAGATGCATGTGGTGCTGATCGATAATGGCCGTATCGCCACCGTCGCCGACCCCAAGATGCGCGAAATGCTTTACTGCATCCGGTGCGGCGCGTGTCTAAATACCTGCCCGGTCTATCGCAAGATCGGCGGCCATGCCTACGGCTGGGTCTATAGCGGGCCCATCGGCGCGCTGGTGACGCCGCAGTTCGTCGGGCTCGAGGAGGCCTCGCAACTGCCGTTCGCCTCCTCGCTGTGCGGTGCCTGCCGCGACGTCTGCCCCCTGAAGATCAATATCCCGGACCTATTGCTTCACTTGCGCGGCAAGGTGCAGGAGCGGCCTCGGCTACTGGCGAGCGCGCCCGTTTCGCTGACGGAACGCTTGGGGATGCGCGCCTGGGCCTGGGTGATGCGGCGTCCGCGCCTGTACGTGCTTGGCAGCCGGCTGGCTCGGCTTGGACAGCGTCTGTTCGCCCGCCAGGGCTGGATCCGCAAACTGCCGATGCCTATTGCCTCCCACTGGACCGAAGGGCGCGACCTCCCCGCCCTTGCGCCTAAGACCTTCCACGCGCGCTGGAAAGAAATCTCCTCACAGCGACAAGGCTGAAACAGTTCTTAGCAGTCAGCTATCCGCACTCAGCAATCCGCCGTCAACCAGCAGTACATGGAGCCTGGGAGATTGCTTCCGCTTTCGGGGGTGGCCACAAAACGTTGCTTTTTGCGGCGGATTTGTGCAATTGTGGGGGTAGCAGTGGTGGGACGGAGTCCCATGAAGGGGTTCGCTCAGACATTTGCGCACGGCGCGCATCCACCCAGACGCCCCGGGCCGGGAATCCGAAGACAGGGGAGACACATGTTTCGGAGATACGCCTTTGCTTTCGTGATAATTGTCAGCTTTGTACTCCTGACCGCCTGCGGGAGTTCGCGGAGCGGTGGTGGCTCGCCCTTTGTGGTGGGTACCTCGAAGGTCAGCCTGACCATGGGCGACGCACCGCCGGCGGGCGTCACGGTTCTGGCTTTTCAAATAGCGGTCACCGGGGCGGTGCTCAACGCGACCGGCAGCACTGCCTCGCTGGTTTCGTCGCCCACCACCCTCGAGCTGGGACGCTTGCTGGTCGAGACGGCCTATCTGAACACCGCGAGTGTCCGAGCCAACACCTACAATAGCGTCGCCTTCACTTTCGCCAATCCCAAGCTCACCATTTACAACGGTTCCGGCGCGGCCATCGGCCTTTGCGCGGCGCGAGCCATCTGCCAGTTGACGCCCACGCTCAGCCCGGCCTCGGTCACCTACTCGAGCGCGCCCTTTCCGTTAGCCGTCAGCATCAATAGCCCGCTCGGCCTGGTCCTGGACTTCAACCTGAACAATTCCCTGCAAAGCGATCTTTCGATTAACCCGAGTATCGCTGTCAGCCAGTTGACACCCAGCGGCGCGAACGGCCTGCTGGAAGACGAAAATATCCTTGGGAAGATCACGGCCATCGGTCCGGCGAACAACCAGTTTACGGTGCAAAACGGCCTGAGCGGGCTTTCGTTCACGTTCACGGTGGATAGCAGCACGACCTACGCCGACTTCGCGGGCAGCAGCTTCTCCAGCCTGGCCGTGGGGCAGATTGTCGAAGTGGACGCGCACCTGCTCGCCGCGGGGACGTTCCAGGCCACGCGGGTGTCGCTCAAGGAAAGCAGCATCCAGGGAATGTTGGAAGGAGTCGTGACCTCGGTGGATAGCGCCACGCAATTTAAGATAGTGGTGACCGACGAACAGCCTGATGTGCTGGGGATTGCCGTCGGCGACCCGGTGACCGTTGCCATTCAATCCGGCCCGAGTTTTGAAATCGACGCCCACGACTTGACCATCCCCGTCGGCCTTACCTTCGCGAGCGCCGCCGACCTGCTGGTGGGGCAAAGCATCCAGGTGCGGCCGCTCCCCAGCACCGTGGGTCCCTCCGGCATCACGACCCCCACCGACCGCGTGCGGCTGCGCCGTTCCCGCTTTACAGCCCAGGTGTTTCTGAAGGCCGATCCCAATTTTACTGTCAACAATCTGCCTGGATTGTTCGCGAGCACCATCCCTGCCATCAGTCAGATTCAGGCGCGCACCTCAGCCCAAACCGCGTACCAGGGCGTCACGGGCTTTGCCGCACTGAACCTGGGCGATACGGTCTCCCTCCGCGGCCTGCTCTTCAAGACGCTTGGGGACCCTACGCTGGTGGCCGACGCGGTGCGGAAGAGATGAGCTGGCAGCTACGGTCAGTGCTCTCCTGACCGTGGGCTTTCACGGTGAAGGAAAAACCCCTGGTTGGGAAAACGCCAACGGTGGCTGCCAACCATGCCATCTCGCATGCCGAATGTCGCATTGACCCCCGCCCCGTGCTCTGCCAGAACCCGTTCACGGCCGTGGCCGTCGTCCGCGGCCGTGGCACTGATTCAAACTCCGCGCAGGAGATGAAAAAGCCGCAGCGCGGGCAGACCAGCTTGCAGCGCCAAGACTGAAGCCGCGTCGAGCAGACAGGGCAGAACTGGCCGGGGCCGTCATCTGCGGCCCTGGTGTTCTCCGGTCTGGTTTCATTTTCTGGCACGAATCCCTATCCTTTCCCGCGCAGGATCTGCAGCACACCGACTTCCCAGGTGAGCCATATGCCGAAACCCAGACTGAACAATCCCGCCGCGAGGCGGACAAGTCGATCCACCAGCCGCAAACGGCGGGCCGCCAGCGCCAAGGGCACGCTCATCAGCAGACTCATTACCACCATTCCCCCGATACACCCCACTCCAAAGACCAGAATATAACCTACGGCCAGGAGCAAGGAAGGGATGGCGCCAACCACCAGCAACATCACCGCCCCGGTACCGGCCAGGCCGTGGATGACACCGACCACAAAGGGCCGGGCGCCCCGGCGCAGATGATGTTGATGCACGGAGCCCGAGGCCTGGGCGTGGAAGTGCAGGTGCGCGTGCGGAGTGCCATTGTGCGCGTGCTCGTGAGTATGGAGCTTGACCGTGCTGCCCAAGGTCAACCTGAGCAGGACGCGCGCTCCCAGGAAAATCAGCATGGCGCCCACGGCAAACTCGAGCAACTGGGACACGCGGGGTGAAATCGTCAGGCGAAAGGCCGCGAGGGCAAAGCCGAAGACCAGCAGCGCCGTAGTGTGGCCGGCACCCCAGTAGACCCCGATTAGCGAGGCGCGCACGAGACTCCGCTCCTCGCTGACAAACGTGGAGACGGCCGCCAGATGGTCAGCGTCCAGCGCGTGCCTAAGTCCTAGCACGAAACCCAGACCCAGGACGGTCCATAAAGGAAAAGTGACCGGGGCAAGGGCGAGCGCCAGATTCAAAGCAGAGCCTCAGGAGTAGTGCTCGCGGAGGAAGGCCGCGATGTTTTCGTAAGCCCGGGTAAGGGTGGCCTCGTCCGGCAGGAAGACGATGCGAAAGTGGCGGGTGCCCGGCGCCTGTCCGAACCCGCTGCCGTGAACCACCAGCACGTGCTTCTCGAGCAGCAATTGTTTGACGAAATGCTCGTCGCTGTCCGCGAGGTCCAGGCGCGGGAAAGCATAAAATGTGCCCCGAGGTTTGACGCAACTCACGTGCGGCATCGAATTACAGCACCGCACGGTGAGGTCCCGACGCGCGCGGAGTTTGGCGTTCACTGCGGCGAGGTGGTCCTGCGAACCCTCGAGGGCCGGGCGGATGGCGAACTGCTCAGGGAAATTGGCGCAGACCCGCGCCCGCAGCAACTTGTGGATCGCTTCGACGTAGGGCTTGACCGCCACCGCATCTCCGCTCACGATTCCCCAGCCTACCCGCCAGCCGGGCACCAGGTAATTCTTGGAAAGCCCGCTGAACGTTACGACCGGGACATCCGGGGCCAGGGCCGCGATCGAACAATGGGAGTCGCCGTCCAGAATCAGCTTGTCGTAGATTTCGTCCGCGAAGATCACCAGTTTGTGCCGGCGGGCGATCTCGGCGATGGCTTCCAGGGTCGGGCGAGAATAAACGGCGCCGGTAGGGTTGTTGGGATTGATGAGGATCAACGCCCGGGTCTCAGGGTAGATGTTGTTCTTCAACTGCTCCACGTCCGGTTCCCAATCGCGCGCCTCGTCCAGCGGGTAGCGCTTAGGCCGGGCGCCGATCTTGGCCAGAACCGCCGTGTACAGAGGATAGTCCGGTGAGGGAATCAGCACGTTCTCACCGGGATTGAGCAACGCCGCCAGGCAGATGTCCGCGGCTTCACTCGCCCCCTGGGTGATAAAGACGCTCCGTATGTTGCGGATGCCTTTGCGTTCCGCGTCCGCGCGGACCGCTTCTATGGCTTCGTCGACGCCGAGCGAGGGCGCGTAGCCGTTCTTGCCGTCGCGCATGGCCCGGTACACCGCCTCGATCATATGGGGCGGAGTGCAGAAGTCAAAGAGGAGGGGATCGCCGATGTTCAGGTGTAAGATCTGCTTGCCTTCGCGCGCGAGTTGCTCGCCGAGCACCGCCACCTCTCGAATGGCATAGCGGACGTTTTCCATCCGCTCGGCGGCGAGAACCTCTTGAACGGGATGTAAAGGCAAAGACATGACAAATTCAATATGTAGCAGAAAGCGCTGATACCGTCAAATAAACCGCTTCGTCCCCTTTTCCCAGTGATTGCTTTTTGTACCGAGGATGAGTAAACTCACTCCCCGCCAGCCAAGCACGCATGGCTGGCGGTGTTCCACGGCACGGCGGAGACGGCGCGAGCTGCGTAATCCCCCGAGGCGGAGCCAAGCGGGACTCAAACGAGCCTGGCAGCCCACCCGGAGCAGGCCGCTCAATGCGCATTCACCAAGGATGTGATCCATGTATGCTCCCGAGATTTATACCACGACGCTGGCCCTGATAATTTACAGCATGCTTTGTTGGGGAAGCTGGGTCAACGTCCACCGACTCTGCAAGAACTGGCGTTTTGAGCTCTTCTACTGGGATTACATTTGCGGCATCCTGCTTTGCTCCTTGTTAGTCGGGGTGACGCTGGGCCGCACCGATCCGGCCAGCGCCGACAGTTTTTTTCAGAACCTGGGTTCCGCCAGTGGCCGTGCCATACTGTTCGCTCTGGCGAGCGGCGCCATCTGGAACTTGGCTAACCTCCTGATATTCGCCGCCATGTATGTGGCCGGCTTGGCGGTGGCTTTTCCGGTTGGCATCGGTCTGGCCATCGTGATTGGCTCTGTGCTTAATTACATCCTCCGGCCGGTTGGGAACCCCTGGATGCTGTTCGGCGGGATTGCCATGGTCTGTGTAGCCGTGGTGCTGGACGGAGTGGCGTATGGGAAACGCTCGCCGGGGACGAAAGTGCCATTGAAGGGCGTGATGCTGGCCGGCGTGGGGGGAGTACTGATGGGCCTGTTCTATCCGCTAATTGTCAAGGCCACGGCAGGCGCCGGTCATCTGGGGCCGTATTCGGTGGGTTTTGTCTTTGCCGTGGGTGCCGTAGTCAGCAATTTCCCCATTAACTATGCGTTCATGCGCCGCCCCGTCCTCGGAGAGCCGCTCACCATGAAGGACTATTTCGCCGGCAGCGCGCGGGCGCATTTCTGGGGCTTAGTCGCCGGACTGGTCTTTCAGTCCGGCACGATTGCCAACTACGTGGCTTCTTACGCCAAGATGGTCGGCCCGGCGGCGTCTTATGCGATTGGCCAGGGATCGAGTATCGTCGGAACCAGTTGGGGCGTCTTTGTCTGGAAGGAATTCAAGAGCGCGAGTCCGTTGGCAATACGCCTGTTAGTGCTGATGTTCGTTTTCTTCATCGTCGGTCTGGTGTCGATCGCGCTGGCACCGGTCGTCCACTGGTAAAGGGCATTCTGCGCGCTGCCGGGGCAGCCGGCGCGGCAGGCAACTCTTAGGAAGGACGGTGGGAGCTATGTTTGTTCCTCAACTCTACGCGGTGGCTCTGTTCATGTTGATTATTTCCATGTTCGGTTGGGGCACCTGGCCCAACTGTTACAAGTTATGCAAGGGATGGCGGTTTGAGCTCTTTTATTGGGACTACACCTGGGGCTCCACGATTATTTTCTTTCTGCTCGCCATGACCCTGGGCCGCACCGACCCGCTCAGCCCCGACAGTTTCTTCAACAACCTTAGCTCCGCCTCACCCCGTCTGATTTTCTACTGCATTCTGGGAGGCGCCATCTGGAATGTGGCCAACATCCTGCTGACGGCGGCGGTCGCGGTGGCCGGGATGGCCGTGGCCTTTCCGGTCGGGATCGGGCTGGCCATCGTGATCGGCTCAGTGTCAAGCTACCTGATCACGCCGGTCGGTAACCCGTGGCTGCTGTTCGGCGGCGTCGGAGGGATCATCGCGGCCATTATCTGTGACGCCATGGCCTATCGAAAGCTGGCCACCGACACCAAAGTCAGCAGCAAGGGGATCATTCTGAGCCTGCTGGCCGGTGTGGGGGTGGGCGCGTTCTTTCCTTTGATCGCCAAGGCGCTGGCAGGTCCGCGCCAAGTGAATCCCTATGGCGTGTGCGTCCTCTTCTCGATTGGGGTGGTGCTGGCCAGTGTCTTCTTCAACTACTACATGATGCGGCGCCCGGTCGCAGGCCCGCCCATTAGGATGGGTGACTATCTCCGCAGTCCAAGGAAATTCCACATTTTGGGGCTCCTCGCCGGCGTCATCTGGGGTACGGGCACGGTCGCCAACTTCGTGGTCTCTTACGCGAAGATGGTAGGCCCCGCCGCCTCTTTCGCCATCGGGCAGGGGGCCACGATGGTATCCGCCATCTTCGGCGTCTTTGTCTGGAAGGAATTTAAGGGCGGAGGACCGGCCGTTACGCGCATGCTGGCGCTGATGTTTCTCTTCTTCATTCTCGGCCTGACGGCGGTGGCCCTGGCGCCGGTGTTGACCAAGTGAAGGAGCCCTCTGCTGACTGCGTAAGGGCACAGGTTTGTCTCCTGACTCTTGCCTAATCGAAAACGCCCTCAACGTGGGCAGCAAGACCGGCCCCGCCGGGTTCTTTGATTTCTGCCTCAGGCGGGTCGCGCCGTAGGATTGTAGGGGCGCTTCGTGAATCGCCCTTATGTCACAGCTGCTCGGCCCCTGTGGGGAGACGTGGGGCAACAGCCAGGTCTTCTGTGAAATGCCCGCTTGAAGGCGGGTGCTGTGATTGCAGTGGCGATCTCCGGTCGAAGAATCCCGCAGTGTGGGGACCGCGGCTACAGCTACCGATACGGCGCCAGTTTGAGTTCGAGGCGGTCGTGAATCCAGTGGGGGTCCCACCACTCGGTGGGATTGACAGGGATACCGTCGACGAGCGTGGTGAAGTGCAAGTGGTCGCCCCCAGCGAGGCCGGTCTGGCCGCTGCGGCCGATCTCCTGCCCGCGCTTGACCTGCTCACCGGCCCGGGTGCCGATGGAACTCAGGTGCCCGTAGAGGCTCTGCAAGCCGCAGCCGTGGTCGATGATGACCGTGTTGCCATAGAGGCCGAAGTAGCCGGCGTAAACCACCACGCCATCGTTCGCCGCCAACACCGGGGTGTGCTCGACGACTGCCAGGTCATAGCCGAGGTGGACCTGATGGTCCACCGTCTGCCCGTTATAGACGTAGGTGCGGTCATCCGCAAATGACGATTCAACTTTGGAATTGCCAAGTTGGATAAAGGGTTCGTGCCACAAGAAAGTCGGGCCGCTCTTCTGCGCAAAGGCCAGCAACTCCTGCGCTTTGAGTCTACGCAAGGGGCCGTTCACTTCGAGGAAATTCTTCAGCAGGTTCCCCTGATCCTGTACTTCGGGCGACTGGCTAGTGATCGGCGGTACCACCCGCGCTAGAAAATCGTCAGTCAGATTGATAGTGTCCTGGTGAAAGACTTTAGGAAAAACGCGATAAGTGAAGTTGCTGAGGGTTTCATTGCCCGCGTCGTCCCGCGCGAGAATGCGCAGCGGGGTATTCGGGTCGAGGTCATAGGGAAAAGCGAAGAGGCAGAGGCGCGTGTCCGGCAGAGACTCCTTGACCGGCCAACTGCGGAAGAAGTGGTCGCCCGCTTGCACGCCAGATTCGATGGTTCCCGACGACACGTTGAAGATCACCAGCTCGCTTCCCCCTTGATTCACGTAATGCGGGAAACTCAGCACTTCCACTCGGGGAGGCGCAAAGCGCACGGGAAGCTCGGCGAGAATCTCCGCGCGGCCGCCACGGAAGAAGCGGCTCCAGGAGTCGTTCGTCGCGGCGATGTAAAGGGTAGCGCGACCTTCCTGAAGCTCCCGGATGTCGTTGCGCCCGACGCGCGCCGTGAAGGTGGCCGGGGCTCCTGTACCGTGCCGCCAAAACCTCCACCAAGAGGGGGTTGGGAACGTCGAGTCCATTACCAGGAAGCGGCGCTCGCCCTGCCGCACTTCGACGCGGAGGTGCTTCAGCGGGTGGCGGGAATCGCGCACGGCGAAATCGACCGCCGTGATGGTTCCTATGCCCTTCAGTTGCCGCGTGAGCTCGAGCGTGGGTGCCTGATTATGGGTGATCTTCCAAATCAGAATCGAGAAGGCCGCCAGGAGAAGTACCAGAATGACGAACCAGCCTTTTCCCGTGCGAACATCCGAATGGAAAGAACTTCTTTGCAATCCTCGACCTCCTGAACTTCTGCCGACCACGGACGGGACTCGGGACCTTTGCGGACACCCCCGGGGTTATCTGCCCGAGGTCGCTCTGCGGAAGCACGGCCCGCCTTTCCCGAGTTTGATCGCGAGGTAGCCTGCCCCATCCGCCCGAGATTCAAAGATACAAGAAAACGGCAGCCAGACTCAAATTGAAATGGCGCGCTTGACCGGTGCTACCGTGTGCCAATAGGGGTTCCGAGCATGCAGTTCCCGCACACGGAGGCATCGCGGTTGTCGTATTGAGGATGGTTCAGAATCAGGCCGCCAATTCCGGGGGTGGCTCGCCGGCCGCTTCGCGTGCTTTCCAGAGGTTCGAGACCTCGCCCATGACCACCAGTACATCTCCGGCACCCAGCACGTCGGTTTCCGGACTGTATCTCATCTCTCCCGAAGGCCGGCGGATGGCCAGCACCAGCAAGTCATAATGGCCGTGAAGGTCAATCTCTTGGAGCCCCTTACCGATCCAGGGGGATTCGTTTCCCACCGTGATTTCCTCGACGCGCATCTCTTTCTTATCTCGCATCATCAGGTCAAGGAAGCTGACCACGTGGGGCCGGATCAGTTCAGAGGCCAGGCGCAGGCCACCAATCATGTTGGGAGACACCGCTGAACTGGCGCCGGCCATAATGAGCTTGTCCGCCATGCGCGCCTCGGCGCAGCGGGCGACAATGCGGATGGTGGGATTCATCTGCCGGGCCGTGACCGTGACCATCAGATTGTCTTTCTCGTCGCGCAGGGCACTGACCAGGCCGCGGGCGCGCGCCAAGCCAGCCATCACGAGGACCTCTTCATTGGAGGCATCACCCATCAGGACGGGGAACTTTCCGAGGTGCTGGATCTTCTCCAGTTGGCCCTCGTCGTGATCGATCACTATGAACGCGTTCTTGGTTTTCAGGAGTTCGCGGACAATGTATTGGCCGGTTTCGCCCGCGCCGCAGACAATGAAGTGATTCTTTATACGTTGGATTTCTTTTTGCATCTTTCGTCTCCGCAAGATATCTCTCAGTTCACCTTCCACTACAAACGCCGTGGATACGGAGATGACATAGAGCATGATGGCGATGCCGAACAGGATCATCACCATATTGAAAATACGCAGGGGCGGGTTGCCGGAGGTGTCGATCACCTCGCCGTAGCCGATGGTGGCGAAGGTGATGACCGCCATGTAGATGGCATCCAGGAAGTCGACCCGCGGCCCACCCAGATATTGATAGCCGTCGGCGGCTACCAACACCACCAGTACCAGCAATAAGAGCGCAAGAATTAAACGGCGTCGAAGATTCATACCCGGTTGATCCGGCTGCGACGAAGATCTCCACTTCCGGCGTTGTCCACCCGGGGGCTGCCTATGTTAGCACAGGCCGCAAGGCCCGGAAGTTCTGAATTGAAGTTCCCCGGAGCAGCCTGCACCGGGCAGAAGGCGGACCGGTCCGGACGTGCCCCAGGGCGTGACGAGTTTGTGCGATGGCTCGCTAGTGTCCTGAGTCATAAATAAATGTCATAAATATGCGTCTCGTGCATCTGAGGTATAAAGGAGGACGAC
>Ga0315282_10011597_pt1 | contig 13610 bp, 9 predicted proteins | sample YL17G07_20_MG_FD_203693 | JGI IMG/M metagenome (GOLD analysis project Ga0315282, IMG submission 203693) | Sediment microbial communities from Yellowstone Lake, YNP, Wyoming, USA - YL17G07_20 | ecosystem: Environmental > Aquatic > Freshwater > Lake > Sediment | place: USA: Wyoming | collected... | reverse complement strand
GCGACCTGGCGGGCGTGGATCGCCTCGACGTGATCAACAGAATCTCCCTGATCATGCCGCTTCCATACTCCTACCGCGACCGGCTCCTCCAGGTGCCGGGCGTCTCGGAAGTATCGTACGCCGTATGGTTCGGGGGCGTTTACCAGGACGAGCGAAACTTCTTCCCTCAGTTTGCGGTGGATAAGGACACATGGCTCAAGGTATATTCAGAGTACGTCATACCAGCCGAGCAGCGAGACGCCTTCCTGCGCGACCGTCAGGCCTGCCTGGTCGGCCGCAGCCTGGCCAAGCGCTTCGGCTTCAAGGTCGGTGACAGAATCCCTCTCCGGGGCACGATCTGGACGGGTACGTGGGAGTTCAATGTCGCCGGGATTTATGACGGCAACCGCCCGGAGGTGGACACGTCCGCGCTCATATTTCGCTTCGACTACCTGGACGAGAAACGGGTATTTGGCAAGGGCACTGTCGGCTGGTATGTCGTAAAGCCCGCCAACCCGGATGACGCAGTCAGGATTGCGAAGACGATCGACGAGCGGTTTGCGAATTCGCCCTATGAGACGCTCACTCAGACGGAGAAGGCGTTTGCCGCTTCTTTTGCCAAACAGGTCGGGAACGTCGAATTCCTGGTCCTGACCATCGGATCCGTGGTTTTCTTTACGCTCCTGCTGGTCACCGGGAACACCATGGCGATCGCGGTGCGTGAGCGGACCGGCGAGTTGGCCGTGCTGAAGACGATCGGCTACTCTGATGTGGGAGTGCTCGGGCTCATCATCGTCGAGTCGGTCCTGATCGCCGGACAAGGGGGGGTCATCGGACTGGTCCTGGCCAGAATCGTGATCCCCGGGATCGGGCGCGCGGTCCCCATGCTGGCAGGGCTCCGCCTCCCGCTGTTCACTTTGGGCCTTGGTTTTTTGCTGGCCGTCGGAGTGGGAGCCGTTGCCGGACTGCTGCCGGCAATTGGCGCCATGAGACTTCGGGTCGTGGACGCGCTGAGGAGGGTGTGAAATGGCCATCCCGCTCGCCTACAATGCGCTGAGCGTCTTGAAACGGTGGACCTCCACGATCGTGGCTGTCCTTGGCATCGCCGGCACCGTGGGCGTTTTTGTTGCCGTGCTTGCCATGGCGAACGGCTTTCGGGCCACTCTGTTGGCCTCGGGCTCGCCGCGCAACGCGATTGTCCTTCGGGCCGGCGCGGACGCAGAGATGGTGAGTGCGGTGACCCTGGACCAACTTCGCGTGGTCGAAGACGCGCCGGGGGTTGCCCGGGACACTCACGGACCGCTTGTTTCAGGGGAAGTCGTGGTGATCGCGGCCTTTCCGCTCGCTAGGACGAGGACCATGGCCAATGTCCAAGTGCGAGGAGTTTCTCCCCGCGTGCTGGAGGTGCGTGATAACGTGCGCGTGACCGCCGGCCGATTTTTCCAGTCGGGGCTCGGGGAGCTCGTCGTGGGACGCAACGCCGCCAAATCTTACAGCGGCCTCTCTCTCGGGAGCAGCGTGCGTTTTGGCGGCGGTGCCTGGAAGGTGGTCGGGATCTTCGACGCCGGCGGGAGCGCTTTTGATTCCGAGGTCTGGTGCGACGCCAATGTCCTCAGCGAGACTTACAAGAGGCCGACAAACATTTTTCAATCGATCACGGCCCGTCTCGATTCGGCCTCAGCCCTCGCGGGGTTCAAAGATTCGCTCACGTCTGATCCGCGGCTTTCCGTACAGGTGGACCGCGAAACGGAATATTACGAGAGGCAGTCCCGGATGCTCACTAATCTTATCCACATTTTGGGCTTCCTGGTCGCTGCCGTGATGGGCATCGGCGCGGTGTTCGGCGGCCTTAATACCATGTACTCTGCCGTTGCGGAGAGGTCCCGGGAGATCGCCACGCTGCGGGCGCTTGGATTCGGCGGCGGGACGGTCGTCTTCTCCTTCGTAGTGGAATCACTCTTCATCGCCCTGGTCGGCGGTGTCCTAGGTTGTCTGGCGGTGCTCCCGATGAACGGCTTTACAACCGGAACCATGAACTGGCAGACGTTCTCCCATCTGGCGTTCGCATTTCGGATTACGCCATTGTTGCTCGCGCAAGGAATCGTGTTCTCACTCTTGATGGGTCTTGTGGGCGGGCTCCCTCCGGCCATCCGCGCCTCCCGCCGCCCGGTCGCCGCGGCGCTTCGAGAGCTTTAAATAAGTTCTGCCGGAGAAACATCTATAGCCTGAAATCATCGAGGTGAATTCTTAGGACCATGGCAACACAACCTGGGGATATGCAGCCCACGACGCCTCCGTTGGCCATTCGAATCCGGGACCTGCGCAAGACCTACGTCGTCACCGAGCGAGAACCCGGCGTGCGGGCTGCGCTGCGGAGCCTTCTGCGTCGGCGCAAGAAGGAAATCCGCGCTGTGGACGGCATCTCTTTCGATCTGGCTCCCGGCGAGATCGTAGGCTTCCTGGGGCCCAACGGCGCGGGCAAGACGACAACCCTCAAGATGCTTTCCGGGCTCCTGCATCCTACGGCGGGGGATCTCTCCGTGCTTGACTATGTGCCCTGGAGGCGGGACAAGAGCTTTCTGAGGCAAATCACTCTGGTCATGGGACAGCGCAACCAGCTCGTCTGGGATATCCCTGCGGCCGATTCATTCGAGCTCAATCGTGCGATCTACAGGATTCCGGCCGCCGATTATCGCGCGACAGTTGAAGAGCTAACCGAGCTGCTCGAGCTGGGCCCCTTGCTCAGGAAGCCAGTGCGGAACCTATCCCTGGGGGAGAGGATGAAATGCGAGATCGCGGCGGCGCTCCTGCACCGCCCTCGGGTTGTCTTCTTGGACGAGCCGACCATCGGACTGGACGTGACGATGCAGCGGCGAATCCGCTCCTTCGTAGGCGAGTACAACCGGCGATTCGGGGCAACTGTTCTCCTGACTAGCCATTACATGGCGGACGTTGAGGCGCTGTGCCGGCGAGTCATCGTCATCCACCACGGGAAGCTCCTCTTCGACGGCGAGCTTGCCGACCTGGTGCGGAGCTTCAGCGCGCACAAAACGATCGTCGTCCAATTGCAGGACTGCCAGGCCGACCTTCATGCCTACGGCGAGGTTGTCTCTTGTGCGGACGGCCGGGTTACGCTCCGCGTTCCCAAGGCGGAGACTGCCCGGGTCACGGAGCGGCTCCTGGCAGACCTGGCCGTGATCGATCTCACGGTGGAAGACCCTCCCATCGAGGAGGTGATCGAGCGGGTCTTTGCCCAGGAGGTCCTGTGAAGGGCCTGGTCGAAATCTACGTCCAGCAGTTCAAGACCACTCTCGCGTCTTTTGTCCAATACCGGGCGGCGATATTCATTTGGATGATCGGGCACGTGCTGGAGCCGCTCATTTTCCTGGTCGTATGGTCGGTGGTCGCCCAGTCCACAGGTGGGAGTGTGGGTGGATTCACCGGGGCCGATTTTGCCGCGTACTTTATCGTCATGATGCTCGTCAACCACTTCACGTACACGTGGATTATCTACGAGTTCGAATACCGCATCCGGGAGGGCTTGCTTTCTTTTTCACTGCTTCGGCCCCTGCACCCGATCCACACGGACATCGTCGACAACGCCTCATCCAAGCTGATCACTCTTCCAATGATGCTTGTTGCGGCGGTGATCTTGGCAGTCGTATTTCGTCCCGCATTCCATACCGTCCCGTGGGCCATCGCGGCGTTTATTCCGTCGCTGCTGCTGGCGTTTATTTTACGCTTTTTGATCGAGTGGACGCTGGCCCTGGCCGCATTCTGGACGACCCGGGTGAGCGCTGTGAATCAAGGATATTATGTCGCCGCGTTGTTCCTGTCCGGGCAAGTTGCTCCGCTCTCCCTTTTTCCGCACATCATCCAGGTCGTGGCGGCAATCCTGCCCTTTCGCTGGATGATCGCCTTCCCGGTCGAGCTCCTCCTCGGGCGGCTGACGCCGGCACAGGCCTTGACAGGCCTAGCCGCGCAAACAGTCTGGCTTGCTGCCAGCCTCATCCTGCTGCGGGGAATTTGGCGTGCCGGAGTAAAGGTCTATTCGGCGGTGGGAGGATGAGGTACGTCCGCCTGCTTTTTGTCTTCTTCCGCACCAGCGTTTTGAGCGAGCTGGCCTACCGCTCGAACTTTTTCCTGCAGCTTTTTGAAACACTCCTGGACCTGGGCACCGCTTTGGCCGGTCTGGCCGTGATTTTCTCTCACACCGACAACTTGGGCGGCTGGCGGCCGGATGAGGTGGTCGCGCTGGTGGGTGTCTTTTTCCTGGTCGGCGGAACGATCCGCCTCCTTGTCCAGCCGAGCATGGAGGGTCTCATCGAGTCCGTGCGTGAAGGCAGCCTCGACTTCACACTGACGAAGCCCGAGGACGCCCAGTTTTTGGTCAGCATTCAGAGGGTGGAGATCTGGAAGCTCACCGACATCGCCCTTGGAGTTGGCGTCCTCGCGGTTGCGCTCGTCCGGCTGGGAACCCGGTTGTCTCTCTGGCAGGCTGCGGGGTTCGGAGTCGCGTTCCTCGCCGGTGGCGTTATCGTCTACAGCTTCTGGCTGATCCTGGCGACGCTCTGTTTCTGGTTCGTCCGGGTCGAGAACATCCTAGTGATTTTCCAGAGCATGTACGAGGCTGGCCGATGGCCGGTCAGCATTTATCCAAGGTGGCTGCGCTTCTCGCTCACCTTCCTCGTGCCGGTAGCTTTCGCCGTGACCGTGCCCGCTCAGGCGCTGGCGGGCCGGCTCAGTTGGCAGATTCTGCTCGGGGCATGGGCCCTCGCCGCGGCCTTGTTCACCATCTCGCGCCGCTTCTGGCGGGCGGGAATCCGCCGTTACTCCGGCGCTTCTGCCTGATCTGGAGCTGACGGCCGATCATTCAACAACGATGAATCGTTGAGGCTCTCGCGATTACAGTGATGGCCCTTCACAGGCTCCAACCTATTTGCTATCATAAAATAGACGGAAAATATTATCTCATTAGGAGGAGAAGACTCGTCGTTGCTTTTATCAGCACTCTCATGGCTTATCCCCAGGAGAAGAAGCAGATGTCCCAGCAGGATATGATGGCCCAGATGATGAAGTACGCAATGCCCACCAAGGAGCACGACTTCCTCAAGAGCTGCGTCGGCGATTGGGATGTTGAAGTCAAGTCCTGGATGAAGCCTGGAGACGAGCCCGCGATGAGCAAGGGCACAATGAAGGGTGAGCTTTTCTTCGATGGCCGCTATGTCAAGTGCAACTTCGATGGGATGATGATGGCCCAGCCTTTCAAAGGGATGCAGATTATCGGCTATGACCTCTTCCAGAAAAAATATGTCGGGTTCTGGATTGACAACATGAGCACCAATTTTTACTTGAGCAGTGGAACCCTCGATGCGTCGGGAAAGGTCTTGACCGAGACCGGGATGCGGCCGGACCCCATGGCCGGAGCGATGAAAAAGGTCAAAATCGTGACGACTCACATGGACGGCAAATTCAAGTATGAGATGTTCAGGACAGAACCGGACGGCAAAGAATTCAAGTCCATGGAACTCATGTATTCCCGGAAAATGTGACGCGGATTTAACCGAACGAGATAGATAGAAATGGACGCCGCAGGGGCAGATTGACTATAATTGATCTGTGGCCGACCGGAATCCCGACGCTGAGGAGCGAAGGAATCCTATCTCCATCGCGTTTGTTATTCTGCTTTTTCTTTCGGCAAATCGATCCGCCCTGCCGTCGTTGGTCGCCCGGGAAAAGATTTCGTTTTCACCGCGTCCAGGCCTAAGGCTCACTTATCATCTCGCCAGCAATGTCAGCGCAAAGGGAGGCAACTTTGCGGGCCAGGATCTCTCTTTCGACGCGCTGGCCTCGGGTGATATCGAATTCTTGATCAAGCAGACAACTCCCGAAAGGGTTTTTGCGGCCTTGGCCAGCCCCGGCATCCAGGTCGACCTGCAGATGCCTTCCGGCCCCAGCCATTTTGTGCTCATGACGAGAAGAGGGATGTCTCTTCAAACCGTTTTTGGCCACAGGGGAAATCTTGAGGAGGCGAAGAATATCGAGGCCCTCAACACGCCCGCCGTCATGAACTTTTCAATTGTCCAGATCCTTCGCGATTATTTTCCGGTCCTTCCCGGGCGGCCGGTCTCTGCGGGCGGCACCTGGGATGACCACAAGAGGATCGTCATCCCATTCCAGGGAATGGATCTGGTGATCTTTCTCCATTGCAGGTCCACACTCCTTGAAATGCAAATAACCAGAACCGGCAAGGTGGCCAGGATTTCTGCCGAATATTCGGTCGAACTCGGCGGTTCGAAGCACCTCGGGACGGCGACAGGATTTTTTCGGGGGAAGGGCATTGGGTCCGGCATACTCAATTTCCAGGTGGAAGAGGGGTACTTTAGCGAGTACCGGCTCGACTACAAGATCGATGCCGCCTTTGTCATGGCCGACCAACACAAGAAACTCTTGGAGCTCCCGTTTAGCCTGAGTGTCTTTGCTTCCATCCTCCTGACCGAAAAATCCTCGCAGCCGAAGGAGAATCAGCCATGAAACGACAATCCAAGCTTATTGCACTCTTGACAACGGTGCTGACTTTGCTCGCAGCAGCGCCGACATCCTATGCCCAATCGTACGACGCCAAGTTTTTCGCCGGGATGCACTGGCGCAGCATCGGGCCTTTTCGAGGCGGCCGGACCAGAGCCGTGGCTGGCGTTCCTTCCCGGCCCCATGTTTTCTATATGGGAGTCTGCAACGGGGGCGTCTGGAAAACCACCGACGCCGGCCGGACCTGGAACCCCATATTTGACCGCGAATCCAGCGGGTCGATTGGGGCCATCGCCGTCGCGCCTTCGGACCCGAATGTGATCTATGTCGGAAGCGGCGAGGGCCTGCAGCGTCCCGACCTCTCGACCGGTGATGGAATCTACAAGTCGACCGATTCCGGAAACAGCTGGACCCACCTCGGCCTGCGCGACGGGCAACAGATCCCACAGATTATCGTCGACCCGGTCAAACCGGACCGTCTGTTCGTGGCTGTTCTCGGACATCCCTATGGGCCGAACGAGGAACGGGGCATCTTTCGCTCGATAGACGGCGGCCAGACGTTCCAAAAGGTCCTCTACAAAGACGAGAACACCGGCGGATCCGAGCTGGCCTTCGATCCCGGGAATCCGGAGATCGTTTACGCGGCTCTCTGGGAGGCGCGGGAGGGGCCCTGGGAAAACGCCGAGTGGAGCGGGACTGGAGGCGGGATCTACAAATCAACCGATGGAGGGACGACTTGGCAGCCGCTCACGAAAGGCCTGCCGTCGGGCGCAGACGGCGTCGTTCAAGCCAACTTCGCGGTCTCCCCGAGCAGCCCGCTTCGCATTTATGCGGGGGTCGCCACGGTTCGTGGGACGGGCATATACCGCTCGGACGATGCCGGAGAGAGCTGGTCTCGAATCACGGCCGACCCTCGTCCCGCGGCCCGCATCGGCGGAGGGGATCTTCCCAGGCTGGCCGTCCACCCGAAAAATCCGGACATCGTCTTCAGCACGAGTGTCGTGACCTGGAAATCGGAGGACGGCGGGAAAACCTGGACGGGGATCCGGGGCGCGCCCGGCGGGGACGATTATCAGAACATCTGGATCAACCCGAACGAAACCGACATCATGATTCTCACGAGCGATCAGGGCGCCATCGTCACTGTCAACGGCGGCCAGACCTGGAGCTCGTGGTACAACCAACCGACAGCACAGCTCTACCACGTCGCGGCTGATAACAGCTTTCCCTATCGCGTTTACAGTGGACAACAAGAGAGCGGTTCGGCCGGTGTCTCGAGCCGCGGCAACGATGGGCAGATCACCTTCCGGGAGTGGCAGCCGGTCGGTGTCGACGAATACGGTTACGCTGCGCCAGACCCCCTCGACCCGGACATAATCTACGGGGGGAGAGGGGTAACGCGCTATGACCGCCGGACGGGCCAGGTTCAGAACGTGGGACCGGAACCGGTCCGATCGGCAGACTTCAGGACTATTCGCACCCAGCCGGTCATCTTCTCACCCATTGACCCGCACATTCTGTATTTCGCAGCGAACTCATTGTGGAAGACCGCGAACGGAGGACAGAGTTGGCAGCAGATCAGCCCTGATCTAACCCGGAAGACCTGGGAGATACCCGCGAACGTCGGCAAATACCAAGCCGCAGAAACCGCCAAGCCGACTCAGAGAGGAGTCATTTACACTGTAGCTCCCTCGCCCCTGGACATCAACCGTATTTGGGTTGGAACCGACGACGGCCTTATCCATGTCACGGTTGATGGAGGGCTTCACTGGAACGATGTCACGCCTCCCCAACTCACTCCCTGGGCCAAAGTGTCCCTCCTGGACGCCGGTCACTTTGACGTCCAAACTGCTTACGCGGCTGTCAACACGATTCGCCTGGATGACATGCACGCGCACATCTTCCGGACGCACGACGGCGGCAAAACCTGGAGCCAGATCACCGCTGGGATTCCAGACGGAGCGCCGGTCAACGTCGTCCGCGAGGACCCCAAACGAAAAGGCCTGTTGTTCGCGGGCACGGAGCGAGAGATCTGTGTCTCGTTCGATGATGGCAACAACTGGCAGTCCTTGAGAATCAACATGCCGGCGACTTCAATGCGGGACCTGGTGATCAAGGACGACGACCTGGTGGTCGCGACGCACGGACGCGGGTTTTGGATCCTTGACGATATTTCACGCCTCCGTCAGCTCACTGCGGACAGCGCCGCGTCTGACGCTTTCCTTTTCAGACCACAGGTCTCATACCGTGTCCGCTGGAACATGAACACCGATACGCCGTTGCCGCCCGACGAACCAGGCGGGGAGAATCCGCCGGATGGCGCCATCATCGACTACGCCCTGAAATCGGATTCTGCGAGACCTGTAATCCTGGAGATCTTGGACAGCACCGGCAACCTCGTACGTCGCTACTCGAGCGCGGACCCGGTCGACCCGATAGATCCCAACCTGAGCATCCCAACATACTGGGTGCGCCCCCCGCAGGTTCTGTTACTCGCCTCGGGGGCACACCGTTTCCTGTGGGACATGCACTATCCTCCCACGCCGGGAGCGAGAGTCTACTACCCAATGACGGCGATCTATCGGAATACCGCTCCTGCGCCAACCTCCCCCTGGGTCATGCCCGGGCAATACACGGTGAAGCTCACAGCAAACGGTAGGAGTTATTCCCAGCCATTGACCGTAAAAATGGACCCGCGCGTTAAGACGTCGTTGGCCGGGCTGAACGAGCAGTTCCGTCTGTCGAAGCAGTTGTATGATAGCGTTGTTGATACGTACTCGGCGCTGCGCCAACTCCGCGGGCTTCGCTCTCAAGTGAAAACGATCCAGGAGAGCGCCAGGCAGGGGGCTGTACCGCAAGCGCTCATGACTTTCGACAAGAAGGCCGAGGCGCTCGAAGGCGGCGCTGGTATGGGAATGGGAGGGGGCTTTGGCGCACGCGGGGGCGGGCGGGACACGCTGACCGGTATCAACGGATTGATCAGCATGCTGATGGGTTTGCTCCAGGGGGCCGACGTCGCTCCGACGACTCAGGCTGTCGCTGCGGTCGCAGACGCCCGGAAAGCTCTGGTTACGGTGACGGCCCGCTGGAACGAGCTCAAGTCAGAGGACCTAAAGAATCTGAATACTCAGCTCAAAGCGGCCAACCTGCCTGCGGTCGAGGTCAAGGAATAGAAATCGCGGCGCCTGGCCATTATCGCTCCCATCATGCGTATCTCGCCCTTCGCCTCATCTCCTTCGAGTGCAAGATTGCCAGATTTGTTTGATTCAATTTTGTTTTTTTGCGGCTTAATAGACGAGATGGGCTAAAATACAGGCAGGGCGGCTATGGCTTGTTTGATGAAGATGAGGACATTTCCGGGGAAAAGCCCGAGCTGGAGAACTCCATAGAGGCAGAGGAACAGGACAAGATAAAGGGCCGGATTTTCGAGATCGATGTCGATCTCTCGCGATGGAGTCCTCATATACATGTAGACGACGATTCTCAGGTAATAGAAGACCGAGACAAGACTGGCCAGGACGGCGATGATCACCAGGGGGACAAGGCCCTGTCTGACAGCGGAGCTGAAGACAAAGAACTTTGCCAGGAAACCTCCGGTCGGAGGAAAGCCGGCCAGGGAAAGAAGAAAGATGGCGAAGGTTGCCCCGATCCAAGGATATTTAAAGCCTACGCCCGAATAATCTTCGAGTTCCAGATACTCGGTGCCCTTTTTGCTCATCGCCATAATCGCCGCGAAGGCTCCGATGTTCATGAACAGGTAGGCCACCAGGTAGAAAACCAGGCTGGCGCTGTCGCGGGCAAGGATCGCAACCAGCAGGTACCCCGCATGGGCAATGCTCGAATAGGCCAGAATGCGCTTCAGATTGGTCTGACGAAGGGCCATCAAGTTTCCCACGACCATGGTCAGGGCGGCAATCGCCCAGAGAAGCCAGAAGACCGGCTGTGACTTGAATCCTTCACTCCAGTAAGAGTAAAGGAGGCGGACCAAAACGGCCAGGCCGACGGCCTTCGTTCCGACCGAGAAGAAAGCCGTGATCGGAGTCGGAGCTCCTTGATAAACATCCGGCGTCCACATGTGGAAGGGAACAAAGGCGACCTTGAAACCGAAGCTCACCACGATCAGGCCGAGGCCGAGAATGGCCATCAAGTCCAGCCCCGCTTCGGTTCTAAAAAAGCCGATGATCGCCGGGATCTCAACCGAGCGGGCACCGGCGAAGAGGAGGGCCAGTCCAAAAACAAAAAAGGCGGAAGCGAAGCTCCCCAGCAGAAAATATTTGACCGCCGCTTCAGAGGACCTCTGGTCGGCTGTTCTTAACCCGGCCAAGGCGTAGCTCGAAACCGAAAGCACCTCGAGGCCCAGAAAGATGACCAGGAGATTGTTGGACGAAACCATGACCATCATTCCCGATACAGCCAGCAGCAACAGGGCATAGTATTCGCCATGATTGGCTGCCTGAAGGGAGATGTATTTCAAGCTCGTGAGGACGATCAAACACACGGCCACGATGAGGATGAGCGTCAGGGCGAGCGAAAACTTGTCCAGAAAGAGGTTTCCGTTAAAATAGGTGTAGCCTGCAGTCCACGAATTGAAGCAGAGAGCTCCGCTCGCGATCAAGAAAAAGAGCGAGAGAAAGCCCAGATAACTCTTGTTCTCGGTGTGGAGAAACGCTTCTAAGATCAAGATCAGGAGGGCGCCGACGACGATCGTCAGCAGCGGCGCTAAGGCAAAGAGGTTGTTCATCGGACTCTGTCTTTCCCCGACTTATCGGTCTTCGAGGGCTGAGGGCTGGAGACCGGCTGGGAGAGCGTCTGATTCACTTTCTGGGATCGAATGAAGACTTTTTCTCTTTGCTGGATGCGGTTGACTAGATTGGACACCGAGGCATCCATCTTCCGGAGAAACGTCTGGGGATAGATGCCCATCCAGAACATCAGGATGATGATCGGCACCAGGTAGCCGATCTCCCTCTTGTTGATATCCTTGAAAGAAAGAATTTTCTGGTTGGTGATGGGGCCGTGCATGACCCTCTGGTACATCCAGAGAAGATAGGCGGCGGACAGGATGATCGTCGAAATGCTCAGAATCGAGAGGAGCCGGCTGGCCTTGAAAATTCCGAAGAAACAAAGGATCTCCCCGACAAAGCCGTTGAGCCCGGGGAGTCCTACGGACGAGAGCATGCAGATCAGGAAGAACGCCGTGAAGACCGGCATCTGGCGGGCCACGCCTCCGTAGTCCTTGATCAGGCGCGTGTGCGAACGCTCGTAGAGGATGCCGACGATCAAAAACAGCGCCCCGGTGCTCATCCCGTGGTTAAGCATCTGGTAGATGGCGCCCTGCGTTCCTTCGATCGTCAAAGAAAAGACAGCCAGCATGATCAGTCCCATATGGCTGACGCTGGAATAGGCGACCAGCGATTTGATATCTTTCTGGATCAAGGCCATCAGCCCGCCATAGATGATCCCGATAAGAGCCAGGACATTCAGCACGGGAAGGAATTTCTCCAGGGCGTCCGGAAAGAGGGGAATGGCAAACCGGAGAAATCCGTAGGTTCCCATCTTCAGGAGCACGGCGGCCAGGATGACCGATCCGGCCGTGGGGGCTTCGACGTGGGCATCAGGTAACCAGGTGTGGAAGGGGAACATCGGCACCTTGATGGCGAAGGCGAGCGAAAAGGCCAAGAAAAGCCAAGTCTGGACCTGAGGATTCATAATGACTTTATAATAATCAAAGAGCTCGAGCGAATAGACGCCCGTGGCTTTGTAATAGAGCGAATAGAGGAAAAAGATGGCCACGAGCATGAGCAGGCTGCCCAACATCGTGAACAAAACGAACTTGATCGTCGCATAGATCTTCCGCGGCCCTCCCCAGACGCCGATCAGAAAATACATCGGGATGAGCATCGCCTCCCAGAAGACATAGAAGAGGAAAAGGTTGAGGGAGACAAAGACACCGATGATCCCGGTCTCCAGGAGGAGCATGAACATAAGGTACTCTTTGATCCTATCCTGGATGGAAGTCCAGGAGGAGAGAAGAGCGATGGGCATCAGAAAAGTCGTCAGGATAACCAGGAAGAGGCTGATCCCGTCGATCCCGAGATGATAATTGATGCCGTAGCCGAGCCAGGCGCCTTTTTCCACGAACTGGGGGTCGGGAGTCTGGCCGTTGAAATTGAAATAGAGCGCCAACGAGACGGCGAAATTGATCAACGTCACGGCCAGCGCGATCGCCCGGAGGCCGTTCTTCTTTTCTTTATTGACGAAGATCAAGAGGAGCGCACCCAGCAGCGGGAAGAACGTTAGAAAGCTTAATATTGGAAAACTCATGTTCTAAAACAACAAACAGCCTATAAAAATGACCACTCCCAAGAAGAAGACGAGGGCATAGTCTTTGATGAAGCCGGTTTGTAAATAGCTCAAGACTTTCCCGGTCCAGCCCGTGACCGAAGCCGAGCCGTTCACGGCACCGTCGATCACCTTGAGATCGAAGTGATCATAGATCGCTGAGGAGCCCTTGATCATGGGGTTGACAAACACGGCGTTGTAGATCTCGTCGACATAATATTTATTATAGAGAAGCTTATACAGCCATGGAAAACGTCTCACCAGAGCATGAGGCGTTTGGGGTTTCTGCTGATAGAAAATGTAGGCGATGTATATTCCGAAAAGGGCGACCGCAACAGAAGTCAGGATCAGAAGCCATTCTGTCCCCGCCCCGACATGGTGCAACTGCGAGGGCTTGATAACAGGCTCCAAGAACCGGTGGAACCAGTCCGCCCTTTCTCCGAGAACGACCGGCAGGCCGATATATCCGGCCACGACAGAGAAGAAAGCGAGGATGGCCAGCGGCATCGTCATCACCTTGGGTGATTCATGGAGATGTTCCCTGGCATGGTCGTCCATCCGCTCCTCGCCAAAGAAGGTGAGGAAGATCAGACGGAACATATAAAAGGCGGTGAGCACCGCGCCCATGAGGCCTAGCGCCCAGACGAAATACTGGCCTTCGGCGAAGGACCGGGTCAGAATGGCGTCCTTGGAGAAAAAGCCGGAGAAAAAGGGAACCCCGGAGATGGCGATGGCTCCGATGAGAAAAGGCGGAAAGGTCC